>JQIA01000509.1_pt1 | contig 19771 bp, 17 predicted proteins | sample 811431 | NCBI WGS metagenome assembly JQIA01 (sample SAMN02998118, study PRJNA258478) | marine sediment metagenome | biome: marine; feature: seafloor; material: sediment; isolation source: oil-polluted sediment collected from 3 locations (0.5 km, 0.7 km and 0.9 km)... | place: USA: Gulf of Mexico ...
GTTGTACGTCAAAAGTCTGGCAAATCACTAAAGCGAAGTAGATGGGACTTTTTACGACGCCATCAATATTCAAATATCAGGAAAAGATATATGACAAATACAGGTCGGACGATTCGGATACAGCAATCGACTGATATTTTTCAACTGCTTTATTTTGAAAATAAGTGAGTGGGTGATTTAATTATTTAATTTAACGAAATCAGACTTTTAAGTAAAGGAAATAGTTTGTTTTTACAATTATATTTATAAAATCTTATTAAGATTCGGATAGTTAAACATTGTTTTATTTTTAATTTAGATGTCAACCCTCTTGACTTAAACATACGACCAGACTTATAAATACGTTTTTCACATTCAAAAACTATGTTTTTTTGCAGGGGGTTCCAGGTTGTACCATTTTAAAGTTTTTTCTATTTTGTTTTTTATCATTTCATTGATTCCTGTTTATTCTCATGCTAATCAGAGACAAATACCGAAAGGCATCGATACCCGAACAATTAAAATCACCTTTAACAATGAAAACCTGAAAGGAATATACTCTGTTACAGATACAAGAACAGACGTAGAGAAAACACGGGACCTTAATAACGGAACCACCGCAGGTGCAATAATACTTTTTCTAAACGGCCATGCCCAACGGCCCGTTGATACAAAAAATTTTATAAATGATCTCGCTGTAAATAGTAAATCAGGTATTGTTGTAACCCCTATTTGTGATACACCCTATGGGAAAAACCCTCTATTGAGAGGCGATAACGGCAAAGACATCATTTTAATGGAAATGACCAGATATATTCTTTCAAGCTTCAATATCGCCATGACGAACTATGTTGTGATTAATGGTCTTCCGGTTCTGGTTAACAATAATGCCATATCACTCAAACCACAGGTAATAACATCTGATGTCGCAGTTGTTGGATGGTCACATGGCGGACTGCTTTCAAGACGACTTGCAAGCACTTGGCCCGAAACAATAACAGGGCTTGGTCAGGTATGCCCCGCAGGTTACAATGACTGGCTTTTAGGGCCCGGAACACTGGCACTTGCCTTTTCAGGTGAGGGTCTTAATATCAGCACACTGCTCTTTACCAGAAGTGCCCCACATGCTATTCGTGCAGGCTACGGTTTTGCATCCGGCGTTTTTGCTGATTCAATAAGAGGTATCGGCTCATCTGTTCTAACACTAAGCCCCGGTAAAATGTTCAGATCTTTAAGGGACGTTTCTGACTGCAGCCTTTACGCAACCGGTTCAAATTTCCCTGTTAATAACATAAATAACGGGGTGGTCATTTTTGGCTTAAGCGATACGGTTATGGATACAGACCATTCCGGAATTAAAGGGTCTGATCAACCTGATGATAGTGAAAATGAAAAATTCTGGGCAGACTTTTATCCGGATCTTAAAATCACTAATGGCAATTTCAGAGTTAATTTTCTAAAAGGCAATCATATTGCCCCCGTTGTTCATCATAAACTTTATTCTTCTGTAATCCTTGAAGGGCTTCAGGAAATGCTCCCGGAGGCTCTTTTGTTATCTGATAATTGATTCTGTTAAATCAGACAGCGCTGTTCACCCGAATCAACATATAGACTATCGGCTGAAGCCAAATTAATTGAACAGTCTCGCCATCCGGACCTGAATAATCAATAATAGTAAGATTATTAGATACAATAATGATAATTATCATGCTGATTGATTACTATTCCCTCTAAATTTTTTCTTTAAAAATAAATACTCTACTGGCACTTTTTTTAAATTTCAGTTAGTGATTAAAATTAAAGATTAATAAAAAAACTCAGGGAAGCAGGATGCGGGATATTAAAATATTAAAATCGAAACTGGTTCGTCCAAAAACAAGCAATACTATTCCCAGGTCCCGCCTTTTGCCCTTATGGGATGAAGCTAAAGATAAACGCCTTGTTACAGTCGTTGCCGGAGCCGGTTACGGTAAAACAACCCTTGTAAACAGAGCAAGCAGGATGACAGATATTGATACCCTCTGGTATAAACTTGATCAGGGTGATTCTGACCTGATTACATTTATCAGATATCTTGTTGCAGGTGTGTCGTTCTTTTATCCGGGGTTCGGCAATGAGACGCTGAAAAGACTCAGGCTTATAAAATCACTTAAGCAGGATCAGGGTGAGATTCTAAATCTCTTTATGTCTGAGATTGAATCCCATGTTAAAGATCATCTCATTATCATCCTCGATGATTTTCACCTTGTCGATGACAGCAGCGAAATAACGACTGCTGTAGAGTATATGATTGAGCATTTTTCTGAATGGGTTCACTTTGCAATCGTAAGCCGCAGAAAACCAAATATTAAAATGTCCCGGTTACGGGCATCGCGTGATATTCTGGAGATTACTGAAAACGAACTGGTCTTCAGTCAGTTTGAAATTGAATCTCTTTTTAAAGATACATTCAATATAGAACTGACAAAAGACAACATTCACACACTTCAGACCAAAACCGGGGGATGGATAACCGGGTTGATTCTGTTTTACCATTTTCATAGAAAAAAACCTGATGCAAATGTGGAAAAACAACTTTCCGGATTTTCAGGATCAAACACTGACATTACAAGTTATATTGATGAGAATGTGTACGAACAATTACCGGAACATATCCGTAATTTTCTGGTAAAAACATCTATCCTCTCACGATTTACGACCGATTTCTGTAATCGTTTTTTAGAGACCGATACTGCAGAAGAAATCCTTGGTATGTTATCGGAAAAGCATCTGTTTATTTTTTCATATACAGATGAGTCGCAGTGGTTTTATTACCATCAAATATTTCAGGATTATCTTGTCAACCGGTTTAATGCGACCTTCAGTAAAACGGAAATCCAAAAGATCCATTCTAATGCGGCAGAACACTGGTTGCGACTTGATGAGCCGGAAGAGGCCCTCAATCATCTTATTTCGGCTGGTGATTTTGAAAAAGCATGTTCTTATTTTGATCAGGTTGGTCGATACTTAAGATATGAAGGAAAACTCCTTAAAGTACATGCCATGATCAATAAAATTCCGGATGAATATCTGAGTAAATACCCGTGGATTATTTATAACAGCGGTAATATCTATGATCTTATGGGCCAGCCTGCAAAAGCCATTGGCATTTATGAAAAGGCACTTGCCCTCTTTTCAGAAACCAGTAATGACAAAGGCGCAGGGTTATGCCTGAACCGCCTTGTGAATAATTATTGTATTACAGGTAAATTTCAGAAAGCAGAAGCAACAATAAAAAAAGTGCTTGAACAATTTCATGATAATATTCCAATCTACATAACATCTCTCGGTTTTCTTATTTGCATTCTTGCCATGAATCAGAAAATGGATGAAGCAGAGGAACGCTGCCAGGATGGCCTTAAGCTCCAGCTACAACCGGGAGATGAGATCTATCGAGTCTGGCTCTATTGCACTACCGCATTTTACCTCTGTACAAAAGGGCATTTTGAAGAGGCGCTTGATTTCATGGAAAAGGCAAGAGCCATCTGCCGTGAGTTTGAAAACCACCCGGTTGTTTTCAGTGTTGAACATATCATGTCATGGATAACTTACAGCCTTGGTAATTTTGAATATGGATTAAAAGAGGCTGAATCTGCATTAAAGAAAGCAAAAAATGAAGGGTATAAAGATTTTAACTATGCCTGGCTGAATGTATATGCCTGTCTGAATGCTGCTGAATTAGGGTTATACGAAGAGGCAAAAAAACTCGGTGAAGCGGGTCTTGAAGGATTCAGGCGATGTGAAAGTATCTGGGCTCAGGGACTTGCATTATACGCACTTTCAATTCTTGAACTCAAATCCGGAGATCTCCAAAAAGCCGCATCACATGCAGAGGAATCAATACAACTTATAAAAAACTGTGATACCATAGGGTTTCTGGGTGCCGTAAAGAGCAACCTTGCACGTATTCTTGCCAAAAAGCAGCTTACGCCTGATATCAAAGACCTTTTTGAAACAGCTGAACCGGATCTTCACTCGTTTCGGTTTTATCTTTTCCGGCATCATATCTGGAAAACCCGCTTTTTATGGGCAAGCCAGATGTTTACTGAGGCTGAAGATTCTCTTGAAACAGCTTTATCCATAAGCGGTGAAGACCGTTACAGTGCCTGGATAAAAAAGGAGTCCGAATGGATTTTAAGTCCTCTTGTCTCTCTCTATCTAAAAGAGAGGTTACCTGAAACAATAAACGGGGTAATATGTAAACTCGGTATAAATATTGTCGATCCGTTATTACAATATATAAGAAACAATAAAAACAGCGCAAAAAAAACAGCACTGATGTTTTTAAAAAATATTCAGAGTACCATGCCAAAACAACTAAAAGTAAACTGCTTAGGCCCCTTTCAGGTTTTTCTGGGAGAGATGGAAATAAAAGAGGACTTCTGGACAAGCCTTAACGCTAAAACCCTGTTTAAATATCTTATTCTAAACAAAACTGCCGGCTATAAGTCAAAAGAGAATCTTCAGGAACTTCTGTGGCCTGATGAAGATCCTGAAAAAACGACCAACCGACTCCATGTAACCTTGAATGCTTTAAGAAAGACGCTTGAGCCATCTTTACCACCAAGGGGTGAATCCTCTTTTTTATTAAGAAAAGGTGATTCATACCGTTTAAATCCTGGTCAGCATGGAAGCACCGATATTGAAACGTTCCAGGAATACATGACCAGAGCCAGAGATGAAAGCGATATGGAAAAAGCCATCAATTATTACCTGATTGCAGAATCCTTATACCGTGGTGACCTTTTCAATGAAGACCCGTATGCCGAATGGTGTCAGCATGAAAAAGAGGTCTATAAGCAGGATTATTGTAATATTACAAACACCATTATCGGTTATTATTTTAAGAATGATGATATCCGAAACGTCATTTCTTTTGCCTCCAGACTTATCAGAACAGATCCCTATAACGAAGATGGTTACCTGCACCTGATGCGCCTTTATGCCAGAACGGGTAATATCAACATGTTCAGCAAAACTTTTGATAAATGCAGGCATATATTTGAAAATGAGCTGGATCTTCCAATGAGTAGTGAAGCCATTGCACTACACGAAAAAATAATAGGACAAAAAAGAACATAGGACCATTCAACACTATATTATTTTTTACTTTTGTCTGAATCTGATTAAGTCAGAATTAAGTCCGTTAAGATATGAGTATTTTCCGGGGGTACAAATATTATTACAACCATCACAAAATCAACCTATGTCGCAACCTGTGCCGACCAGTGTGATACCGTAATTCCGGGGGAGAGTAACGTTATGAAGAGTGAGTCAATCATTGTTGATCCCTGTCATATCAATGCAGGACATAAGAGTGGTTTAATTCTTAAAGAAGAAACCGTTAAATCGATTTTTAATGAGATTAAACGCAATATCAGTGACAGTAATTTTGAAAAAGCTGACCAGCTGAGGCTCCAGATTTTTGCCATTGACAACAGAGCCGTTAATGAAATTTTCGAGTCGGGTCGATTAATTGAAAATGCAAAAAGAGAGTCAGACCTTCAGGAAGAGCTCCTGCTTGAAACAGGCAATAAGAATAATGCACTTTATAATGAAAAGGAACCTTTCATCCCCGGCGTTTACCCGGAACCCATTTCAAATAAACCGCAACATCAGATAAACAACTTTTTATCGATTCAAAGAGCCGAACATTATGAATACCTGCGAATACACGCTGAAAAGAATGGCCATTCAGGAAGAAAAGTTGCATTTATGGCACACTGGTTCCAGTTTTTTAACAAATTAGAACCGGAATATCTTAACTGCCTGATGGAATCAGTCACGCCGCTCACATGTACTACAGACAAATATGTCATTACAAATGGAAGACAGAGCAACCGGCTCTATTTCATCAACAGGGGTAGCGCTGTTGTTACATATAATAATACATCAAAGGAAAAAAAGTATCTTTCTGATGGGGATATTATTGGTGATATTTCGTTTTTTTCAAGAACAAAAAGCCCTGTCACTGCAGTAGCAGAAAAGGGATCTGAAATTTACTTTCTTGAATATAATGACTTAATGGAATTAAAATCAATTTTCCCGGATATTGACGAAGCCCTCTATTCATTATGCGTATCCCATATAAGCAGAAGACGTCCTGACGAAGAATTTATAGTCCCACGATTCCATGAACGATTCAACGCTGAAGGCGTCGTCAGTGTACAGATAATCAATAACTATGAAAAATATGAGCCCTTCAGGGGATCCCTGATAGATATTTCATATGGCGGGTTTTCTTTTCAAATTGAAACTCACAACACCGGAATGATTCAAAACCTGAAAAATAAAAAAATTAAAGCTGCAATCGATATTCAGTCTAACGAAACCCCATGGCTTGATCTTCTATGGGGCGGTCTGGTTGTAGATGTGAAACAATCGAGTTCAATACTCTATTCTGTTCATGTGAAAGGCCATGAAAAAAATCAGAATCTTCATGGGCTGATAAATCATTTGAAGTAAGACTTAAACAGAGACATCACACCCGCTGTTTTTGATGATATCATAATTCTCTTTCCGTTCTTCACGTGTTGGAAAACAGACCAGTTGACAATTTCCACATGTGGGTGAAAAGCGTTCTTCCGGCTTTCGAATCATACCATAATGATTATGATAGACAAGATTCAAAAGATTCAAAAGATTCTTTGCGTAAAAATTGTTCTGCCAGAGGTGCTTCGTCACAAATTGTGACCTGAAGCTTTCAAGAACCTGATCATCTTCAGGAACATCGAAGCGTCCCGGTGACCATGTCGCCCAGTCCTTAAACGACTCTGTCCGGTAAAACCGGCACACACCATTATACAGCGCAGATTATGATTTTTCTTATTATGCGTAAATGTTTTTCCACCGATGTTAACCGTATCTTTTTCTTTCACAGCAACAAACCCGGACTGACAGACCATTGTGCAGGTTCAGCACCCATCGCAAGGGGTCTCTTCCATCATGGGATCAGAATCAAAAGGAGCCGTTGTTACAACAGTGGCATAGAGTACCAGTGAGCCATGATCAGGATGCAGCACATTACCACTCCATCCAAGAGTCCCTGGCCCGGCTGCAACAGCACCATAGCGGCATGAAAATGAGGGCGTCAGTTTTCAGCCCACTCCGTCATCAACCCGTTTATATATCATAGAGACAATCACTTTTCTGATCCAGCGTCCAACCGTACCGGAAGGCCCAGAAAACCAATCTGCACATCGCTGCCGCAGGCGATATGGCATCAGGTTGTATTTCCCCTTATCTTTAAATTTGGTTCGGCCGTTATCGCCATATAGCCCTTCTCTATCAGAAACGTTGAAATTTTTTCTCCGGCAACGTAAAGATCTTTGTAAATAAGCCCCTCATGTTCCCAGTAACTCTGATGGTCTTCCTTGGAAAGATAGCGCCTGACGATGCCCTTATCCAGTGGTATCATCAGGTTGATAATGCTTTGTGCACCGGGAAGAAGATACTCCGGATTCATTGACGGCGGTCCTGTCAGACGTTCTTTCCCTGCAAAACCCACAACATGAATGCCCGCCTCTTTTACCATTGCTCGTATTGTTTCTTTCACAATCATCTCTCCGGTTTTCCATTTTTAAAGCCAGTATGGTACGATAGTCGGTTTCAATAATTATACAATCGTATATTTATAAACTGTCAAAAGCCCAACTTTGTCAACCCGAATCATTGGATAAATCCATATTGAAATGCCTCGCTGTATACAGAGAGGAAATGTCTTATAAATAAATGTTAAAAAAAAAGTATATAACGCATTTTCAGCTACCAAAAAGAGAACGATTCTTATATAAATAAAATATTTTTCGACTCAGGTCGTATTATTGTCAGACAATATGAACAGGAATAAATCATAATCAGGGATGGGTACAATGAACTTTATAAACTATATTTCAGAAATGCTACAACTCGCTCAACAGGGTAACCCTCAGGGTATTTTCTTTCTTCTTGCGTCACTGGCTTTGATTATCGGCCTGAATACACTTTTTTTGCAAAAAAAAATCTGCAGATGGCCTTATGCCGAAGGCAAGCTTACCGGTGTCACCATTGAAAAGAAGGGCCCTATAGAATATTTTGCTGAGCTACCTTCTTATGAACTCGATTCAGTCGATGAATCAGTAACTCTCTATCAATATACAATTGAAGGTGAAACATTCCCTGGTAAAAGAGTTTCTCCCTGGATTATTGTCCCGTCACACCACCTTGGATTTCTATTAAACATGCGTGTATATGCGATTGAAAGACTGTCTGATGATACCATAAAAGTCTTTTATAACCCAAAAAATCCAGGCAAAAGTTATCTCATCAAACCGGGAATCAAAAGTCAGTTCCTGACATTCCTTGCAACAATTTTACCCATGTTATTTTATTCTCTGAATTACTAGTCATACCTCTGATAAAAACACTGGCATTATTTCCGGATTTGTTTTAAGAGTTTGTATAGATTGACCAGTCAGTACAACTTTATTCTTAAACCGGTATAATAAGTGGGAGGATTTTATGGGATTTGATTACACCTGTGTCGGCCTGACAATTCTTGATATTCTTGGGACACCTATCGATACAATTCCGGAAGGCGGCACCACAACCCTAATTCAGCAGATACGGCTGACACCGGCCGGAACAGCTGCGGGGCCTGCCGTTATCGGCGCAAAACTCGGCTTGAAGACAGCACTTGTGGGAGCTGTTGGCAACGATGATATGGCCGATTTTATGAAAACTGTTTTAAAAAAACAGGGGGTCAACACTGACTTCATGCAGGACCGTGATGATCTTCCGACAGCTGCAACGATACTGGCAGTTAACAGTGATGGACAGCGTCCAAACTTTCATGCTATAGGTGCTTCAATCCTGCTTGAAGCGAACGAATCTATGATCGAAGCCATCATAAACAGCCGATACATTCACTGGGGTGGTGTCGGGACGATGTTGAGTATGGATGGCGAAATTTCTGCCGGTATCCTTAAACAGGCAAAAGAAAAAGGTGCAACGATTACATGTGATTTCATTGCTCCAAATGACGGAACGCCTGACGCAATTAAAGCTATTTTGCCCTATGTCGATTATTTTATGCCAAGTCTGGATGAAGCCATGGAGATTGCAGGAACGTCAACGCTTGAAGAAACCGGTGCCTTCTTCCTGAATCAGGGTGCAGGGGCATGCGTATTTAAACTCGGCAGCGAAGGATCAGTTCTCTATACAGAAAACAACATTACGACCTTCCCTGCTTTTGAAATTGACGTTCAGGATACTACCGGATGTGGTGATGCTTATTGTGCAGGTTTTACAGCAGCGTTGTCAAAAGGAATGCCTGTGGATAAAGCCTGCTTTTTTGGTACAGCAACAGCAGCACTTGTAGCGACAGGCCTTGGGAGTGACGCCGGCGTTATCGATTTTGAAACAACGCAATCATTTATGAAAAGTCAGGAATAAAAATTCTGCCGACTCAGTAACGTTTAAAAAAAAATCAATCGGTATGCCAACTCTATAAACCTCATTATTATATGACCCGGATTAATTATCGGGTCATATTAAGAGACGCCATTTTATCATTTTTATAATTGCGTCTTGACTGAATAATGATATCCATCGTATTATTACTTTTCTTTTTAATCCCCGAAGTACTTTTCTTTTTTATAGTATTTAAGCTGTATAATTAAAACAATTATGAACCACAACCTGATATTAACTATAAACAGTCTCAGTTTGACTAAAGCAATATGCAAAACATACATAAATACAATAACTTTTCAAATATAAGGAGCTGGCATGGGAACTATTACATTAAAAGGAACGGCAATTGAAACATCAGGAGACCTTCCGGCAAACGGTTCAAAGGCCCCTGATTTTAATCTTGTAAAAACGGATTTGTCAGAAACCGGTTTGAACGATTATAAAGGGAAAAAAATTGTCTTAAATATCTTTCCCAGCATCGACACCCCGGTATGCGCAACATCAGTAAGGCGCTTTAATGCAGATGCCGGCAGTAAAGAGAACACAATTGTTTTGTGCATCAGTGCAGATCTTCCGTTTGCCCACAGTCGATTCTGCGGCGCTGAAGGTCTTGATAATGTTATTTCCTTGTCAACCTTCAGGGATAAGACTTTTGGTACTGATTATGGTGTGGTAATCACAAACGGCCCTCTCCTCGGTCTGCTTTCAAGAGCCGTTGTTGTTATCGGGGAAGACGGGTTGATTAAATTCAGCGAACAGGTACCTGAAATTGCCCAGGAACCTGATTATGATGCTGCACTTTCCGCTTTATAAATAAAATATGGCAGTGGATTATCACACGTCCATACTTTATACTGATATCGAATCATAAATTGCTGTACCATGAGTGCTGACTTATCAGCACTCATATACAGCCTCACCTCCAAGAAAAGTTTTTGTGACCTTTATTGCAGAAAGTCTGCTGCTTTCAACTGTAAAAGGGTCCTCAGAAAGCATAATAAAATCAGCCCGTCTGCCGGCATCAAGGCTCCCGACATCGCTGGTCTGCCCAAGTACAAAGGCAGCTTCGCCGGTATACATGGCGATTGCCTCCCGGACTGAAATCGCTTCGCCCTTCTGAAGCACTCCATTCTCACCGGTACTTCGCGTAACCGCCCGTTCAATCCCAAGAAAAGGGTTACAGGAAACAACCGGCCAATCCGAACTTCCGGAGACTCTGATACCGGCATCAATAAGTGTCCTTAATGGCATTTGCCTGAATCCCGGCAGGGGGGGGACATTCTCACTTCCCATATGTGAAAGGAATCCAGGTTGGGTTACAACTGACATTTTCTGATCCTTGATTTTCTTTATGCAATGATCAGTTAAAAATAAAGCATGCTCAATTCTTGGTGGTGGTGTATCTTTATGTTTAACATCAATGGAACTGATGATATCCGCAGCCTGCTCAACTGCTTCATTTCCAATTGCATGAAATGCAACCGTATGTCCGTTTTTAATTGCCTGAGATACACATTTTAGTCCCTTTTTCTCGGGAATCATTAATATACCGAAATGGAAATTAAATCCTTTTTTCAAAACAAACGGACTTCGCAACATCAGTTTTAACGGATCGAGTGTTCGCTTTTTAACAGAACGCTTAACAGATCCCCACAAAGAGCCCAGTGCCTGTAGCGCAGAAATCCTGACAGCCGCACGATCAGATCCATCCAGAAAGAATTTTAAGGGACCGTTAATGATCGTCTCACTGTCTGTCTGCTTAAAAGAACGTTCAGCCTTTGCAAGCGGAAGTGCAAACATATTATCATCATCACACGGATATAAATTCACAGGTATTTTCAGCACCTCACTTTTAAAGGCACTTTCATAAAAGCCTGCAGCTATTGATGAAACTGCAGGGTCACCGATTCGTGTTACGCCATAACTGAACAGCCGTTCCTGGGCCTCCTTAATTCGCGCCAATATCTCATCTTCTGAAAAATTGATAAGACTCTCTCTTAAAAGCGAAATAACACGACCTTCAGCCATCTCAACAAGCCGCCCTGTCGGAGTTCTATTTTTATCTTTCACGATTTCACCGGCATAGGGTTGTGGTGTCTCCGCATGAATGCCAAGAAGTTCAAGGGCCTTTGAGTTGACAACGCATTCGTGTATGGAAAAATGAAAAGCAACAGCCGGATGATCAGGGCAGGCTTCATCCAGATCATACCTGTCCGGAGATCTTTTTTCAGCCAGGGCTATAGGATCATAGCCCTGTCCCCCGATCCACCTGTCCTGCGGGGTTCTTTCAGCAAGTTCAGCATACTGAGCTTTCATTGTCTTTATATCAGGAACGTTTTCAGGTAAAAGATTAACCATTCCCTGAAACATGGCACCGTCAAAAAAATGAATATGTGGATCGATAAAACCCGGCAGAACTATTGCATTTTTGCCATCTATCCTCTCTTCACACGGGAATTTTTTCAGCAGGGTCTCTATATCGCCAACACCTGTAATCCGTCCATTCTCCCAGACCATCGCGTCAGCAACTGAAAAGTCTTTATCCATTGTATAAATTTTTACATTATAAAGCAGTTTCATATGCCACCATTTTCATTATTATTATGTTTCAAGGGATGCTTTCACTGCATTGATAAGCATATCAGCTTCCGAATCTGAAAGTGTCAACACAGGCCGTAAAACAACACTCTCTTTAGCAATCTGTCCCTGAACTACAAAAAGGCCTGCCTTCCTTGCTTTTAAACAAAACGCTCCTGCACTATCTGAACTGTTGAATATAATCGAAATCAAAAGACCAGTGCCCTGAATACCTGCAACATCAGGGTGATCTTTTATCAATCCTTCGATGCGGCCATAAATCTCCTGACCTTTTCGTTCTGCATTCTCCCATGGCTGTATCCGGTCATACAGCTCAAGTGCGGCCACAGCTGTTCGGCAACCGACATCATGGCCCCCGAATGTGCATAAATGGATAAGCGGATGTATATCAAAAAAATGCTTAACTTTTCGGTTAAAGGCAATACCTGTTAACGGGAAAAGCCCTCCTGTAACAGCCTCACCAAACACCATTATATCTGGCGTAATACCACACAGTTCTGAAGCAAATTTTTTACCTGTTCTGCCAAAGCCTGTCTGTGTTTCATCAAAAATAAGAAGAGTACCGGTATTATCACACAGCGCCCGTATGCCCTTTAGCCATTCCCTGTCCGCGACCCTGCACCCATATTCCGCCTGTATCGGTTCAAGAATAACGGCTGCGCAGCTTTTATCAATAACGCCTGCCAGCGATCCGACATCGTTAAAACGAATTTTTTCAATACCCGGAATCAGAGAACCAAACTGGTTTTTTTCAGTATTATCTGAAAGACTGATTGCAAAACCGGTTTCGCCGTAACTGCCACCATCAACGGTGATAAGTCGGGAACGTTCTGTATAACCCCTTGCAAGTTTACAGGCGACATCCATTGCTTCGCCCCTCACCACCGTAAATAAAAAACAATCAAGGGTTTCAGGCATAAATTCCGCCAACCGTGCCGCAAATAATGCTTTCTCTTCCGAAACAGCAACAAAATTCCCCTGATCGGTTGCCTGTGAGGCAGTTTTTAATGCTTTACATATATCCGGCTGTTTTCTGCCGAGATTGAACATACCGGCTGAGGTATAACAGTCCAGGTATTTATTCCCCTCTGAATCCTGTAAAAAGGCCCCCTCTGAATCATTCTCCAGAATGGCCATTTCCTTTTTCCTCAATATGTCCACATAACTTTTTGAAAAAACGGATTCAGCCTTTTTCAGCAGTATGTTTTTTTCATTTTCTACATAAGAAAAATTGTCATCCGGCTTTACTACAGTTGATAGTGTCATTTTATTCCCCCCTTTTATTTTCCGAACTCAAAAACTCTCATCAGGTTATTTGCAGCCACGAGAAAATTCTGATTGTTAAGCAGTTTTTTACCAAACGCTGACCAGGAAATCGGCAAAAAAAGAATAAGGTAAATCTTCATCAACCCAATGGCACTGCTGATTATTTCAAGCGTGGTTTTTATATCATCTTCAGTTGCTGTAATTGGCAGCTGAAAACGCATAACATGCGGCGCATTACCAGAGTAAACGGCAAACATCCCCTTACGTGCCAGACAATCTGCCATTAGAACGCCCATATATTCCTGATCATATTCAATCCCGACCATCATGCCACGCCCCCTGACGTCCTTAATAATCCCAGGGTGTTTTTTACGCAGGTCATTCAGCCCTTTGATAAGAAGATTCCCCATTTTTTCGGCATTATTCCAGATTCTGTTATCTATCAGGTAATCAAGTACTTTGGATGAGACAATACAACCCGGATCGCTCCCTCCCCCTGAAGATGTGTGAAAAGATGGATTTTTCTCCACATATTCCTCAAGTATACCTTTATCTTTAAAAACAATGGCACCGTTAGGGTATACGCCTCCGCCAATAGATTTTGCCAGAACCATAATATCAGGAACGATACCCGAGAATTCTGACGCCCATAACCTGCCGGTTCGCCCGAATCCTGTCTGAATTTCATCAAAAATAAGTATGATACCAAAACGGTCGCATATATTACGTAGCTCAGCCAGATAGGCATCACTTGCAACATGAATACCGCCTTCACCCTGAATTGGTTCAAGAATTATTGCTGCAACGCTCTCATCTGCCAGCTTTTTAATCGCCTCAATATTCCCAAATGGTACAAACATAAATCCTGGCATCAACGGCAAAAATAATTCTTTGTAATAGTCCTTCCCATTTGCAGAGAGACTGAAGCCGGAATGCCCGTGGTAGGCTTTTTCCATCGATATTATTGTATTTCGGCCTGTGGCAGCCCGGGCCAGTTTCAATGCAACCTCTATCGCCTCTGCTCCGCTTCCTGCGAAAGTTACTTTATTCAGGTTTTTCGGCGAATACTCAGCCAGCTTACAGGCAAAGTTAATCTTGTGTTCAGACATAAGCCCAGTACTTCCCATATCAGAATGATCAATCGCTTCATGAAGCGCATTAACAACCTCAGGATTCCCTCTTCCTACATTGAAACACCCTGCAGATGAAAACCCGTCTATAAATCGTTCTCCTGTCTCTGCATTATCAAACCCGGAACCCTGCCTGTTACTTTCAAGAATATCCAGATGACCTGCAGAGAGAAATTTTATCTGCCCTTTTGAAACATGCTCTCCGAACAGGCTAAAAATCCGTTTCCTTTCACCACGCGTTATCTCTGGTAGTTTTTCCTGATTCACGATAAACCTCCGTTTATGTCAGTTAACTAACTAAATTCAATGCCAACCTTTTAGCTTAATAATAAAACAACCCCAAATATCCTGTTTCATGTAAGACAGCAGTGTAAACATTCGAAACTTTGCAGTTTTCAGAACAACTTCGTTCCACAACCTTACGCATTTCACAAAAGAAATGCAAATACATTAGTTAGTTGACTAACATATAAATAAAATAAATGTCAACCCCTTCGAATAAAATACCTACCTACCAATAACCATAAATCGATATAAACCATCTTAAAATAGAAACATTAGTATTTTTAACGATTACTGTTTTTTTCTTCCACCTGCGCTGTATTCAAAATCATTTTAACTTATGTCAAATTGCAGGATTCGGAAAACTATGTTAAATAATGTTTCTGTTTTGCCATAATGTACCAGAGAAAAAGGAAAATTTATGTCCCGGAAAAGTGTTCAGGATGAACGTCGACTTCAGATAATGGAAGCCCTTCATAAATGTCTTCTTGAAAAACCTTTTGATAAAACATCTATCAAAGATATTGCCGCAGAAGCCGGGATAAACCACGGCATGCTCCACTACTATTACAAAAGCAAGGATGACATTCTTCTTAATTACATAGAATATATCATTGATATGTACAGAACGATGTTTAATGAGTGGCTTGCTAAAAATGGGGGATCTTTTTCGTCGACTCAGGCTTTTTTACGAGGCTGCTTCGACTTTATGCATGAGCGTATTACACTCAATCGTGATATTTCCAGAATCTTCGTGGAAATATGGGAAATCAGCAACTATAATGACAAAGTAAAATCAAAGCTAAAAAATGCCTATACGCTGTGGATCAATACAGTTGCCGACCTTGTCAGTGATCAGCTCGAAGATCGTGAGACGGCACTCCTTGTCAGCACAGCTGTCGTTGCATTTCTTGAAGGATTGTCACTTTTTTCTGTCATGTTTGAAAAAGATGAATTCCCGCTCGAAAATCTGCTGGATAAATTCCGCCATTTGCTCCTAAATAAATTATTAATTTAACCGACATAAAAGACATATTATGAGAAATATAAACTACTGGATCGATAAGCTGGACCTCTTACCCCACCCTGAAGGTGGCTATTACAAAGAAGAGTACAGAGCAGAAGAAACTATTTCAAAAGAGGTACTACCCGATCGATTTAACGGCAACCGCTCATTCTCAACTGCGATTTATTTCCTTTTGCCCCATGACAGTTTTTCTGCATTTCACAGAATCAAACAGGATGAATTATGGCACTTTTACTATGGTTCACCACTAATTATTCATGTCATCTCCCCGGAGGGTGTTTATTCCAAAATCGATATAGGCGTAGACATTGACAACGGTGAAAAACCAATGGCTGTGGTTAAGGCCGGTTGTTATTTTGCAGCAGAAACAATTGAAGGGGGGACATATACACTGACAGGATGTACTGTTGCACCTGGTTTTGATTTTGAAGATTTTGAAATGCCGGATGCTGAAAGACTTACAGAGAGTTACCCCCAGCATGCTGATATCATAAACCGATTAACACGATAGTAGCTATTAAGGTCATTTACTATGATTCCGTTTGATACATTTATTACTTTTTTTACAGCCTCAATAATCCTTGCCCTAGTACCCGGTCCTGATAATATTTTTGTGCTGACACAATCCGCTGTCAAAGGAAAAGCTGCAGGGCTGGCTGTAATGTCTGGTCTATGCACTGGCCTACTCTTCCACACCACTGCCGTTGCGCTTGGGATTGCGGTTATTTTTAAGACATCAGCAATTGCATTCACTGCCGTAAAGTTTGCTGGTGCGGCATATCTCCTATGGCTTGCATGGCAAAGTTTCAGGGCAGGCTCTGAAAAAATCAGCAGTCAAACCGATAATGAAGTCAGTCTTTTAAAACTTTATGGACGGGGCATTATCATGAATATTACCAACCCAAAGGTTTCCATATTTTTCCTTGCCTTTCTGCCCCAGTTTGCCGAACCTGCCAGAGGAAGTGTTACAATTCAGATCCTGATGCTGGGTGGCCTTTTTATTGTTTCAACAATTCTGATATTTGGCAGCGTTGCGCTACTTGCAGGTTCAATAGGACGTATGTTGAACAAGTCTGGAAAGATTCAAACTATAATGAATAAAACTGCCGGGGTTGTATTTATTGGACTTGCCATAAAACTGGCAATGGTAAAGCAGTAATGAAATTGTAGCCAAAGTCTCAGGTAATTTCCTGAAAAAGTATCTGTTCTTTTTCGACCGAGCCTGAAATATCATTTATAATCTCTTCCACATGGTCATGGTTGTCGGTCTCAGCAAACGGAGAATAGACTCTTACAGTCCGATTTCGCCCGCCCTCTTTTGCCCTGTAGAGTCCTTTATCTGCAAGTGACATAATCTTTTCAAAAGTGATACTCCCGTGAGGGCTCTTAAAAAAAGGATAAAAGATAAAACCGATTGAACAGGTCAGACTTATTTCCCGTTCATCTGAAATTGAAAAAACAGATTTTTCAATATTCAGGCGTATATTTTCAGCAAGCGTTTCCAGATATTCTTCTGTAGTGTCTTTAAGGATAATAGTAAACTCCTCCCCGCCAATCCTACAGATAATATCATCGTTTCTTACATTTTCAACCAGCTTTGCAGCAAACTGAACCAAAACAAGATCACCTGAATCATGCCCATAGTTATCATTAACTTTTTTAAAATAATCGATATCAATCATTATAATGCCGTAACTACGGTCCAACTGCCTCATTCTTTTATAATTATTTCGTCTTCTGTCACTCTCCATATACTTGTTAATAATACGGATTTCAGGCGTTACAATTTCAAACAGGTACCGTCTGTTTCTTAGACCGGTCAGAGGATCTAAAAGTGAGAGATCTTTTAACTCATCATTTTTAATCAATAAAGCCTGATTTAGCCGCTCAGTCTGAATTTTCTCAGCATTAAGATTTTCCACAAGCTGAATGTTATCAAAACGGAGTATCAGCGACTCACTCAGGTCCTTATTTAATCGTATGGCAAGAACAGATGTTGTTAGATAAAAAACGCAGCCAAGAATAGCCATTGGTGAGGATATAGTCGTATGTTTTATATAAATTATCGCTGTAAAAATAAAAAAAATTGTACCGGAATAGGAAAAATGAACATCAAGGTTGTTATGATACGACCCCAGACTGCCGACCATCATCCCTCCCGATATAAAATAGAGGAATACAATATATTCTACATTATCAATATTAAAAATAAAAAATGCCGAAAGGCTGAAAAGCAGACCCGCTATTATAAAAGAAGTTAGAATACAATTTTTACGCACCCTGGAACTATAGTTTTTCTTATGCTTCCTGTCATAAAGTATTGCAGCATATCGCAATAAAACAAACAGCGTATTAACAATATACCAGCCGAGAAGTAGACTGTGTGAAATGAAGGGCCATAAGACTATAATAAGAATTGTTGAGTTCAAAACAGTGGCCGGCATACTGCTGAAAAGATTGTTAAGCAGTATATCAACCTTGCTGTCTTCTATGTATTTATCTCTTTCAGAGTTCACAGTCATTAAGTACATCTTCCCCGAATATCGGAAACAAAGAGTTCTTGAAATTTATTATTATAACTAATGAGCTATGCTGTGGATAGTTCTATTTCATTATTGCATAGAGCCCCCATAGTATTAACAATACCAAGGAGTATAAATATTTTTAACACGTTTTTTAATAATTTAGCAAGGTTTTGCTGTCTGTTCCCCGGCAATCTAAAAAAAAATAAAGAACAAGGATGTTTTATTCAGACCGTTATGATAAAAAAGAAAATCATATTTGAACCCCAAAAAAATGTCAGGAGAAAATTAAACTAAATGATATACCTGCTATTGGTTGCTCACGGCAGCCGAAGAGAAGCCTCAAATGAAGAGATCAGACAGCTTGCAAAAAAAACAGGAACTATCAGTTCAGCATATGACAAGGTCAGGTGCGCTTTTCTTGAACTTGCTGAACCGTCAATACCGGACGGTATTCGTAATTGCATAAAAGACGGAGCATCAAAGGTAGTTGTTCTCCCCTGCTTTTTATCTGCAGGGCGCCATGTGACAACAGATATACCTGAAGAAGTAGAGATTGTAAGAGGAGAGTATCCTGATATAGAAATCAGCCTGGCTTCTTATATCGGGCTTTCTGAAGATCTGATTTCACTGATATTAAATCTTGCAGGGAAGGCATAAAACATTCTTCATATCGTCAATGCTTTGATTTTCTTATACAAATAATCATTTGGCACATCCACCAATTTTATGTTAGGATGTTACTTTACAGGAAATCCATTATACAGACATATTTCACTAATGATTCAGGAGGAAGAATGAAAAAACACTTAGCAAAAACGATACTACTGTCACTTTTTGTTATTTTTACCATACCGGCTTTCGCCTCTGCCGGAACCCAACATTCTCTAAGCGTAGATATGATCAGACTTGTTGACAAGGCACAATATGACGCCATGTTCAACATTTACTATCAGATGTCCCTTAATAATCGAAGCGCACTTTTAGCCGGTATTTCCATAGGTGATGATGTCACTATTGGTGAAGCAGGCTACAAATTCTATCTTGAAAGATACTTTGACGGCCCTTTTGGTCAGGTTAGTATCAATATTGGTGATTATGACGGAGACACAGAATTCGGCTTATCCGGTGCTGTCGGGTATGAAAAAAGCATCGTCAGACACCTTGTTCTAAGCTGTGCCGTTGAAGTCACTGCAGGCTCAATGGACAACTACGCCACAGGCGACAATGACCCGATTTTCAGACCGATTCTAAGTGTTGTTTTCGCATTTTAATGCCCAAAGCAGGCCTCTGAAAACTATTTCAGAGGCCTTTGTAATTCATTTCTTTTAAAATAAAGCCTTCAATCTATAATCAAATAAATTCAATTTTATCGTTTAATTATTCTTGATCTCTCATCCTCTATCGGGGTTTTTGATGAATATCATATGAATTTTTGAACATAACTATTACGGAATCATGGCATAATGACGCAG
>JQIA01000510.1_pt1 | contig 19746 bp, 13 predicted proteins | sample 811431 | NCBI WGS metagenome assembly JQIA01 (sample SAMN02998118, study PRJNA258478) | marine sediment metagenome | biome: marine; feature: seafloor; material: sediment; isolation source: oil-polluted sediment collected from 3 locations (0.5 km, 0.7 km and 0.9 km)... | place: USA: Gulf of Mexico ...
TATTCATCGTCTGTCTATCCTTCCCGTTAGGGATTAATGATAGACAGTTACACAGTTTTAATTACAGTCTCAATTTACATTTACATCTTTTGTGCCGACAACACCAAAGCATCAACTTTCAGTGTTTTTCCATCTAATTCGATATCATTTTCTTCAAAATATTCACTACCAGCCAGTCGCCAACCAACAGTCGTCATTGCTTCTTCAATTTCTGCTTTTTCACGTAATTTAAAACCGTGTTGTGTAAAACTCTGAGCCTTCATCATATCAGATGTCCGCATGCCCAAAGCCACTCGACCACCAGGCTTAAGCCAACGATCGAAGAGCCTAAACAGTTCAGTTATATCTTCAATAAAATAAATAATATTGACACCAAAAATACCGTCTACTGAACCATCTTCAATCGGCGCATCAAAACAGTCTTCATTGTGTACTGTCATTTGACATTCGGCGTATTCTGCCAGGTTATCGCGTACCTGTTGCGCCATATCCGTAGAGCGTTCGACCGCTTGATAATGACCATCACTCTCGAGAGTATAGGTCAGGCTAAATGACAGCATTCCATTACCGGGGCCAATTTCGACAATATTTTGCCCGGCTTCAGGGATAAGGCAATCAATAGTGCATGCCGTAACCAACGCATTAGCTTTATTCATGTCCGAGGCCAGAGCGATTCCTTGCTCGCCCTCAGGGTTCGAATGCTGGGCAGCTATTTCGCGATCTTCTTGTAAGCCCATATTATCTATACTCATCGTTCACTTTCCCTCTTTTTTAAGGCTGTTTTAACAGTATTTAGAGATAGAACATTACTTCGAAAACCATTCTGTAAACGCCGCCACTACCTTACCTTCCGTAACACTATTAATTATGTTTAACGTCAATAACAAACGTTCAACTTTACTATCCATTGACTCATAAAGACTGGTCAACAAGCTGAGCATGAATAATAAAGCGATGCTTTGGATTAAGTGAAGAACTGTCAAAAGGCCAGCACGTAACAAGCATCAAACTTTGTACATTGTTATTGGGGACTATCAAAGCATCTTCATCCACCACCTGCCTACCGTTAACACGGTAAACTGTGTGCTCCCCCTCCCAGTTTTGTAAAATTATCTCTTCTCCATCACGTAAATACTGCAAAAAACGAAAGTGCGTGTCTCGATGACCAGAAATAAGCACGACGCCATCCTCCCCCGGTTGTGCACTTGCAGTCGTGTGCCCCGGCCCAAACGCCAGAGTCTGACCATGGTCACCCGCCAGTACTATTCGCGTAATAGCCTGAGAGGGAATTTCCAATTGAGCAACTGGCCAGGTATCGGCCCAGAACCAGGGTTTATGCTTTTGTCCGACCACCAAACTCTGTTTCCAAGCCTGACTTATTAAGTACTGACCAAGCTCGGCTTTAAGGTAGATATAGCCGCCTTTTATCCAAACCCCAGCCCCGAGAAGCAATAACACAAGACCAATGTATTTCATGCCAGTAGCACGCCTGCCTGCTTGCACTTCCTCGCTGGTTTTTACATCACAAATCAGCATGCCTCAATCTTTACGTGTTGTTGGCAGCGCCGTGAAAGCCAGAGAAAGCACAAACCCAGTAGCAACATTAAACACCCAACGCCGATAAAACCCGCCATTCCCGTCGCCGTGCGTGCCAAACCAAACTGGCTACCCTTTGATACATTGCCCGATAGAACTTGATGATTAAGCTTTTCAAATTCTGGCCTAAGCGGTCTTTTATCTACAGCCACTAAACTGGTAAAGGGCGTCACTAAATGATGATTCAAAGCAATATCAATCACCTGGTTACGCAGTGCTCCTCGACCTTCTACATCATGCTGCAACGCCCTGTCATCTAGCAATGATTCGATCTTTTTTCGTGCCCAGGCCACATGAATACCCCCATGTTCTGCTGCAACGGACAACGGTACCACCTGCTGCCACTGTTCACCCTGGCGCTGTCCATGCAATGTTATTTGTGCTGGCAAGCTATCGGCTTTGATGGCAACAACTATCGGCTCCCCGAAATAGAGATCGGGTATCAAGCCGGGACTAATATCAACATTAGGCCCCTCTAATTCCAGTTGAATATCATTCATCACTGGCGTATCAATACGTTCAAACAAATGCGTTATTTTTTGCTCTACTTCGCTGATTTTTCCAATGTGTACAAAAATACCGCGCCCCATCTTCGCTGCCTTGCGCATAAAGTAACGGTTGGGTGCTGAACCAATACCAACAGTAAATAGTCGACTATTACCCAGCTTTGTTTTTATCGTAGCGAATAACTGCGCCTCATTACTGATAGCCCCATCGGTGAGAAATAGCACCTGACGTAAACGTTCAGTATTTTTGTCATAATCACAAGAACCGCACAAAGCCAGATCCAGTGCTTTGCGCATTTCAGTACCGCCGCGAGCCTCCAGATTTTTGACGAAATACCGCGCACTAGTAATATTTTTTGCACTTGCTTCCCGCGCGCTATCGAATAAAGACCAGGTATCAGAATTAAACTCAATAATATTAAAGTGATCTTTTATATCTAGCCTAGCGATTGCCCATAGTAGTGCACGCTTAGCCTGTCGCAGAGATTCACCGCCCATCGAACCAGAGGTATCGATGACGTAAACAATATCCCGAAGTTGGCGATATTTCTCAAGTTCAACCTGGGGTGGCACCAGTTGGAGCAACGCATATTCCTGACCGCCAAAGTTTTGGGTGAAAACAGATGCCTGGGGAACGGCTAGCTCCCGCCCCTGCCATTCGATGACAAAATCTGCATTGGCATTATGTGCTTGCGGATCGAGGCGTAACTGCCAATGATTGTCATCAATCCGGCTTTTACTCACCGGGTGGTAGCGGCTTTCAACCGCGTCCAGCTCAAATCCCGCTTGCAGATCGACCCAAATTTCTGTGGCATTATTGTTGCTGGCCAAGGCCATAGGAAACTGAGCAACAGACAACCTATTTGTTGCCGTAGGTGTCACGTCAGAGCGCTGCTGTGACGTGTATCGAGGTGTAATACTCATTGGATAATGCAGGCTGTAGCCTGTGCCCCGACGAATAACTTGCTGTTGATATTCAAGCACGACTGCCAGCTCTTCCCCGGGTGGCACATTAGCCACCTTTGTGCTGAAAATATTAGCGCGATGCTGTTGAACCAATGCCGCCTGTTGCCCCGCTTGCCGTGCCTTTTTATATGTTTTTTGCGCAACCTGGCGTTCTTGTATTTCCCCTTCAATAATTCGCTCACCAATACGCATTTGTAAATGGTCAACTGCGCTATCCGGCGGCAGTGGAAATGTATATACCGCTTCGGCCCATACTTCAGAGGGATTACGGAAAGTTTGCTCCACTCTCACCCGAGCGACAGGCCCGGTAATATAAATATCGACCTTACTGTGTAATTGCGGAGCAATAAGCTCTGCCCTGCCGTCGGTGAAGTTGAGCGCCATCACAGCACTACCCAAAGGTTTCCTTTCAGCCCCTTCAGTGTTCTTTTCACTGAAGGGGTATGCACTGCCGGCAAATAAATAAAGGGTTACTAGCAGACAACCATTCACTTTCCCACAACGCAGTAACCTGAATATTACGTTAATTAATCGAATCAGATGAGTCATGGCTTTCCACCTGCAGGCTGATACTCAACGACAACCGCTTCAAATGACTGCTTATCAGCAATATCCGCATTGCCAATCAGTACAACCTCAATACGCCGGTTAGCAATACGGCCATCCAAAGTCGTGTTATCGGCGATGCCTTGAGTCTCACCATGAGCTTCAATCAGCAGTAAACCCGCTTCCACTCCCAAAGCTTCAAAACGCTCGGCAACCCAATTGGCGCGACGAATTGACAACAACATATTACTTAATTCCGAACCTTCACTATCGGTGTGCCCATGAATTTGCAGCTCTGCCACATGCGCCCATTGTCGCGACTCATCAATAATACGCAGCACATAGTCATCAAGTGCTTCTGGCGCGAAATCTCCACTATGTACTACAGGAATGATGAAATGCTTTTCATTCATCCGATCGAATACTGAAGGTTGCCGAAGGGATAGAACAGGTTCAGTATCGATAGTAAGCGCTTGAACGGGCTTCACCTCTAAACTCACGGACACATCAGTATTCACAGTCTCTGCGAGTGGTTCTGGCCCTGTATGCTGGCAAGCCTCTATCGACAATAAACCAATAACTAAGAGTGCACACAAACCCACGCGTTTTGCCAACGCAGCATCGTCACTAGTCATGGCTTTTGTCCTCTCCTTGTAAGATGAGGGCAAGCTGGATGGGAGCACGTCCTAGCAACTCGCCAAGGGGCTGCCGATACAAACGCTGGCAGGGATAATCACAGTGATAAGGGACAAGTTGCCCCAGCACCTGCGGTTGTCTATCGAGCAAGTCATCGCTAATCGCCACAAATTTTTTCATCACACCTTTCCTCGTCATTGGTTGATTTCATTAAAACCAAAGAAACTGCAGAACCCATGGTCAAATAATGGAGAAGTGATGGATTTGTGGCAGGTGAAGCGGATATCAATCAAACGAACAGGTATGCTTTAACACAGCACATATCAAAAAGAGAACAGCCCTTGAGCTATAAGATCGCCATTGTCGAGGACGACCCCGATCAGCGACACAACTACTGTGCAGCACTGGAAAAACAGGGCTACGTGGTCACCGCCTACGCCGATAGGATAAGTGCCCGCGAGGCGATGGGCAGTGCTATGCCTGATCTTGTAGTACTCGATATTATTCTCGGCAACGAGGTCGATGCCGGCTTTCAACTGTGTCGAGAACTCCTGGCCGTTGCCCCCGACCTACCCGTATTATTTCTCACCGAGCGGGTCGATGAGATTGACAAAATATCTGGCCTGCGCCTCGGTGCCTGGGACTACCAGCCCAAACCCGTCAGTCTTGGTTTTCTCGTTGAGCGCATCGCCTCTTTATTACGTTTAAAAGCCCTACGCGAAAGCCCTACACCGAGCACACGCCCAGCTCGCGAAACAGGCCACTTATCAATAGACGAAGACGCCATGCAGATTCGCTGGCGCGAGCAACTGCTCGAACTGACCATTACCGAGTTCCGTCTGATCGAGGCACTAGCACGCAGGCCCGGCTACCCCGTTGCCTATGAAGCTTTAATGCAAGCCACCATTCAGCAATATGTCACTCGCAATACCATTAACACTCACATGCGTAATATACGGCGCAAATTTTGCGCCCTTGATAGCCGTTTTACCTGTATCGGCAATGAGTACGGCCATGGCTATCGCTGGGTACAAGACAACTAAACAACAATGAAAATTGGCTCGCGAATTATCGGCCCCCGACTGGGTAGCAAACTGTTATTAGCCGGCTGTGTGCTGCTACTTATCCCCTGGCTGGGGTTGCAATCACTGCGCGCTATGCAGCAGTTTTTAACTCAAGGCCAGGCTGAAGCACAACTACTCACCGCCAGTGGTATTGCCGCCCTACTGCACGGCCGCAGAGAGCTATTTGATGATAGTCCTGCTGACACCCAGCAACTTGCCGAACTACCACTCTACCCTCTGCCCGGGCGTATATTGCTCGATGGTTTTTCTGAAGATTGGCAGGGCCTAGAACAGCGCAGCAAATACTATGGTGAAGTGCCAGGCCCGATATTTTCGCTGATTTTAGGGGGAAATAAACAACGTATTTATGGCCTGCTTAAAGTCCGCGATACATCGCCGGTTTATCGCCACCCCGCTTACCTCCGGCTCGACCACAGTGACCATGTGCGTCTTTATTTTAAAGATCCCAATAATGGTGAGGGACGTTTACTGATCACCTTTGAGGGCCGGGGTAAAATCACCGCTTATACCGTCGATGAAGACTGGCGAATCGCCACACCTGGTAAGCCCGACTATCGCCTGCAGGGCCATGTCCTTATCGACGATGATGGTTATCGTATTGAGTTCAGTTTACCGCTGTCGATGCTTGGCGAACAGCGCCAACTTGGACTAGCCGTAGTCGACGTTAATGACGCACAACAGCGCACCATTGCTCATATTAGTCGCACCTTCCCCCTTGTTAATCAGGGCAACTATAATCGATTATTCATCCGCTCTGTCGCCATGGAGACCATCATTCAAGGCCTGGAAAAGGAGGAAGCACAAATTTGGGTTTTTGACAGAAACCTACATGTCCGCGCGATTGCCGGTGGACTAACCGACCAGGCTGAAGATTATCTCAATATTGAGCAGCAGCAAGCGACACCACTTTGGCAAAGCTTTATCGATGCAATTTTGGGAACATGGGTCGGCACTACCGAGCAGGATGTGAATGACTTTAACCCCCAGCAAACACTCAGCCGCGACGATGCTCTGTTGCACGCTGCCATCACCGGCATCGGCAGTACCCAACGACGTGCATCACTCGATGGCCGCCATGAAATAATCGCCGCAGCCCAGCCCATCTACGATGGTGAAGAAGTACTCGGCGTTGTTCTCATCGAACAAAGTACGGCAACCATTTTGAGCCTGCAACGTCGCTCACTACAGCATATCGCTCTTTTATCCTTACTCAGTTTAAGTGCCATCATAATCGTTCTGTTGTTATTTTCAGCCCGCCTCACCTGGCGTATTACTCGCCTGGGTAGTGATACCGACAAGGCCAGTGACAAATGGGGGCGCATACAGCACAGTGCAGATATTCGTGGCACCCATGCCGGTGATGAAATTGGCGATCTAAGCCGAAATATTGAACAATTGCTTACGCGGCTCAATCGCTACCAGCAGTTTCTTAGTGCCATTCCCCGTACTCTGCGCCACGAAATCAATAATCCGCTCAACACCGCCGCCACTTCGCTGGAACATCTGCAAACACAAGGTGGTGATCAAACCTACCTGGACAGTGCACAACGAGGTTTACAGCGCATTAGCGCCATCGTCGACAGTCTGTCAGAAGCCGCCAGCCTTGAAGAGGCACTGAACGGCGACGAAATTTCCCCTTTCAATATAACGACCCTGCTCACAACTTATATTAAGAATATAAATACCCATTCCCCACAGACCTTAATTCTCAACACACCTGAAGATGACGTATGGATACAAGGTTCTGATATCCATATTGAGCAATTACTCGACAAGCTTCTCGACAACGCCATTGATTTTTCACACTCGAATAAAAGTATTGAAGTCAATCTTAGTACAGTAAAAAACCTCTGTTATTTGCAAGTCAAAAACTATGGCCCAACGATCGCCGAAACAGAATTATCTGAGCTCTTTCAGCTGTTTCACAGCCGTCGTAACGCAGAGCAGACAATTATAAACAGTCAACATCTTGGCCTGGGTCTGTATATCGGACGTCTTATTTGTGAACGGCACGGCGGTGATTTAACTGTAAAAAATCTGAGTAGCGGCGATGGTGTAGTATTTACAGCCACACTGGCACTAACAAGTGCTGAGCAGAAATAGGCCGCAGCCTCACCCTATCGTTTATAATCAGCATCGCCTACAAATACGGTGCCTCGGCCGGTTAAACAGATGGTACACACCCAATAATTCAACCGCATGGGACAAATATATGATCCAACTTGACACATCCCGCTTCGTTGGCAAGGGTTTACACCGGGAATGTTATATACACCCCGACAACAAGCAACTCTGCATAAAGGTGGTTGTTGCCGGTAACTTATCGGAAAGTAAGCGGGAACAGAAATACTATAAACTATTGCAAAAAAGAGATATTTGCTGGGATGTATTACCCCGCTTTCACGGGCTAATCGATACCAATAAGGGCAGCGGTGCCGTCTTTGATCTAATCCGAGATTTTGATGGTGAGGTTTCCAAAACACTAGAACATTATCTGTCTTCTAAGCGATTAGATAATTCAGAAAACGCGGGCATAAAAGAGGCCATCTCTATTTTTAAACACGAGCTACACCGGCAGGCTATTATCACCATGACCTTGTCACCCAAAAATATAATGTATAAAAAAATGACACCCAATAGTGGCCGCTTAATCGTGATCGACAACATTGGAAATTCAGACTTTATTCCAATTTGTAATTACATCAATTATTTGGCCAAAAAGAAAATAGCCCGGAAACTGCGTCGCTTTCATCTCACCATATTAAAAATGTGCGCCCATAACACGTCATTACATCAACACTTACTTATTTAAGAGGAAGGCTTTAAAATTTAGCTCACCACTTCAACTCTGTTGCGACCATTATTTTTAGCTTTATAGACAGCATCATCGGCACGATTTAATAACTCCTTGAAGCCTTCACTAGTGTCACCAAGTTGCGCAAGACCAAAACTAGCGGTGATGTTCAAACCTTGTATAGGGCTGTCGCAAAGTGTTACGCGTAGTTTTTCAGATTTTTTAGTGCCCGCAGCAAGATTGCAGGAGTCCAGTAAAATAATAAACTCTTCGCCACCAAAGCGAGCAACAACATCTTCAGTACGGCTTTGCTGCATAAAAATGCTTGCGACATCGCGCAATACGGCATCACCCACACTGTGGCCATGCTCATCATTCACAGCCTTAAAACAGTCTATATCCATCATTATCAAACACAAATCCTTCTTGTGGCGGTGTGCTTGACTAATTCTTTTACTGGCAACATCGATCAAAAAATGACGATTATACAAACCTGTTAGCTGATCGTGCATCGCCAAGTGACGTAGTTCATCACTCTGTTGCTTAAGCATTATGTGCGTCGCGATGCGTGCTTCTACAATAGCCGGCGTATAGGGTTTGGTAATGTAATCCACCGCCCCCATGTTTAACCCCAACTCTTCATCAGCAACCTGATCTTTCCCTGTAACAAAAATAACAGGGATTTGCCGAGTACTTTCCAGGCTTTTCAAACGCTGGCAAACTTGATAACCATCCATATCAGGCATTTGAATATCGAGAAGAATAAGGTCAGGCTGCGGCTCAGCCTGAGCTAGTTCTAAACAGCGCAACCCACCCGTGGCAACCTTGATTTGATAGCTTTCTTTAAGCAAGCTAGCGAGGAGTTGAATATTACTCGGGGCATCATCAACAATTAAAACTGTTGGTTTTATCTCCATTATTGCCACTCTTATATAAATTATTAATCTTTATTATTAAGCAGCGTCCCTAACTCAACAATAGAAGCTGCTGCGCTTACTGTATCAAACTGCCTCAATTGTCCAAGTATTTTTTCTAATAGCGTTTTTTTCAGCCCTTCTTCACAATAAGGTTTTAAGCTTTGCAAGTCGGTGCTGTCAACATAATTACCTTGCTCAAGCTTCTGGATCAATTGCTCAATGATTGATACCAATTCATCTGAAGAGTTCAAGACCTGATTATTTACCACAAACTCAATATTTGTATGTGCCTTTAAGTATTGCTCTAAAACCTCATGCAACTGTTCATATTCGCTGGACAGCTCGGGCCATTGCTCGTTAACTGCCACGCTATCTTTACTCAAAGCAGATTGCTCAATAGTCGCCGCCAACCTTCGTAAGCCTTGTCCGCTCATATTGGCAGCTATACCTTTAATGGTGTGCGCCAAGCTCACCGCACTAGTGAAATCATCAACAGTAACGGCTTCCCCAAGTAGAGAGATTTGGCGAGGCATATCTTCAACAAATCGTTCAATCAGCGACAATAACAAGGACTCTTTACCTCGGACTCGTGTCATCAAGTCATCTCTATCCCAAATATATTTTTTATCTTCAAGCCGCTGATTAAAACCTCCCTCAAGTATAGAGTTTTTATTTTTCTGAACATCCTCCGCCACTGAGGATATTGAATTTCGAGCCCTCCTATCATGCTGACTTCCTTCAGATTCTGCCAGGTAGAACGCTAAACTACTTTCTAATACGCCAGGGTCGATAGGCTTGGCGATATAGTCATTCATCCCAGCCTGTAAGCATTTTGTTCTATCACCGGCCATAACATTGGCTGTCATTGCAATAATATTTATACCTCGATAACGCTCTCCTGCATCACCCCGACGAATTCTAATGGTGGCTTCATAACCATCAAGCACAGGCATTTGGCAGTCCATTAAAATGAGTTTATATGGCGCATCCTCCCGGGCCTGTTGCAACATTTCTATGGCAATAACGCCGTTATCAGCAATATCTGCGCAGTATCCCATGTCATCCAGCATCCCGATAGCTACATGCTGATTAATGACATTGTCCTCAACCAACAACAAACGATTTCCAACATCTTCCTGTGGTTTTTTAAGATTGTTGTCTATCGTGTGCTCACCAAGGCTTTGCAAATAATTGTGTGTCACCAAAGGCATCGCTGCTGTAAGAGCCTCACCACCACCCAGTACGATGGCCAGAGCATCAAACAAATCAGACGTCGTCGCCGGTTTAGGAAAGTAGGCAGAAAAACCCAAATCAGCAAAAAAATGCGTATCACCCGGCTCACTCATGGAGGTCATCATAATCAGCTGGGTTGAATTAAAACGTGGGTTTGCTCGAATAGCTAAGCCTAGATCAGCGCCATCCATTTCGGGCATTTGCATGTCGACAATAGCAACGGGGAAAGGGGTTTCTGCATACTCGTCAAGAATGGCCAATGCCCTGGCCCCACCATCAGCCTCGGTAACAATCGCACCCCAAAGGCTCAGCTGTTGCTGAAGCACCTCTCTATTCGTCTCATTGTCGTCGACAATTAATATCCGCACCCCGCGAAGATTGATGTTAGGCCGCACAACCACCGCTTTGTCACTGACCCCCAGGTGTAAAGTGAGGATGAAACAACTACCATCAGCCAGGCTAGTAACGCTTATATCTCCACCCATTAATTCACAAAGCTTTTTAACAATGGATAGGCCGAGACCCGTACCACCAAACTTTCGGGTAGTAGACGTATCAACCTGTGAAAAAGTGTCAAATAAATGTTCAATTTTATCGGCGGGGATACCAATCCCCGTATCTGTAACCGATGCCGATAAAACCATCTCCCCTTCTTCGCCAGGTTCAAGTGCTGCACGAATAACAATTTCACCTTCGAGAGTAAACTTCAGTGCATTACCAATGAGGTTTGTGAATAATTGCCGTATGCGGGTCGGATCACCTTTAACGCGAGACTGCTCTATTTTGGCGAGATCTAGCACAATCTCTAGACCTTTATTTTGCGCCTGAAGCGCCATACTTTCAGCAAGATCTGCAAGTAATTGCCGAAGGTCAAAATCAATCACCTCCAGGTCAAGTTTACCCGCTTCAATTTTTGAAAAATCTAAAATATCATTAATCAAAATAAGTAACGCTTCGCCACTTGAGCCTGCCAATCGTACCTGATGACGTTGCCTGGCATTAAGGTCTGAACTCGCCAATAAATTCAGCATACCTAGCACACCATTCATCGGGGTTCTAATCTCATGACTCATATTGGCCAGAAAATCACTCTTTGCAATTGTTGCATCCTCAGCGATTTTTTTAGCGCGCATTAATTCATCAGCAGCAAGAGTCTGTGCCGTAATATCATAGAAACTCCACACATACCCTTGTTTATCATCCGGTAGGAGTAACCTCCTAACACTGCTGTCAAGAATACGTCCATCTTTAAAATCGATCCGGCCGCCCGATATGTGGCCATCGTCAGTTTGTATACCCTTTGTAATTTCGGAAAAAACTTGACCTGTTTTTAGCCGATGACCAATTGCCTCCAACATCGAGTCTGCATCACCATAAACAACTTCCTCTTTACTCAAATATAATAAATCAAGAAATCGCTGATTATAGTGTATGGCTTTTTTATTCTGATCCAGCACCAATATCCCGTTATCCGTCGCTTCCAGAGTTGCTTCTACAATAGCCAACGCGTTTTGACTATTTAACTCTGCCTGCTTACGTGCAGTAATATCTGTACGAATTGCAATATAACTGGTGATGTCTCCCCTAGAATTTATGAAGGGCAGAATGGTGCTATCTACCCAATATAAATGGCCATCTTTTGCTTCATTACAAATTTCTTCGCGCCACACGTCACCCCTTGCAAGGCTTGCATACATGCTTTGAAAAAAAGACTTAGGGTGATGCCCAGAGCTCAACAAGCGGTGATTTTTGCCTATTAACTCTTTAAAGCTATAGCCACTAACATCGACGAACTTTTGATTAACGAAGGTAATAGTTCCCGATGGATCTGTAATAGCAACAATGGCGTGCTGCTCCAGTGCAAACTTCTGTTCTTCTAATTCAAGAAGTGCTTTCTGAGTTTGCGAATTGCTCGTTTCTAGTTTTGTTTCATAGCTTCGACGAGCTTCTATCATGCTATTAAATGCAGCAGCCAACTGACCCACTTCATCTCGGGAGGTAATTTCTAAGCGTTCGTCCAATTGCCCTGCTGCCGCTCTTTGACTCAACCCGACTAATAATTTGAGAGGCCGCGTTATACGTTGTGAGATAAACAGAGTGATCAAAACAACTGCGATAAACATTAGCAATAGAATCAGTGCCGTCAGCCTCGCCATCCATCTGGCTGGAGCCAACGATTCCACTTCATCAACCTCTGAAATCAGTGCCCATTCAATCTCACCAATAATCAACTCTCGGTGTACGCCAAGTACTTTTTGACCAAAGGGCCCCTTATAATCAAAAGCGATTTCGGGAGAATCACTGTGCACTGAGCTTTCACTGGCTCTTTTATCAACCCAAAGGGTGGACTGAGCAGTTTCAATTCTGGTGGTTAATACATCGTCCTTAGAGCGTATAGCCGTTCGTGAAAGAAAATCACTCCCAATTAAATAACTAACCTGTGATGTTTTAGTTTGCTGGATACCGGCAGTCAATTCAGTGATCGCATCTACTCTTAATTGCACAGCAAAAACACCCACTTTATCGCCATTCTCGTCAATCAGCGGTGCAGACAAAAAACCAGAAACCCTATTGCCACTAGGCACATAGTGTTCAAAATCAGAGAACAAGGCCTGACCTGTGTCGAGGCTTTGGCGAACAATGCCGGAAAATAGCGTGTTATTATTGATTTCTGAAAATAAATTACTGCCCAAATTTTCTTCTTGTTTGATACTAAAAAGAATATTCCCTTCTAGATCAATCAAGAACAAATCATAGTAATAATCATAAACCTGAATTAATTGTACAAGATCAGATTTATAGGCTTCCAACAAGGTTGTCCATTGATACGAATGAACATAGTCTTCTGCTATTTTACCGCTACGTTGTAAGCCCTCAGATAAGCTCACAATAAACTGAGCGTTTTGCTGATTTTCTGCCTGAACGCGGAGGTCTTTAAAACGAAAATCAAACCAGTTATCAATAAAGCGGGCTTGTTGATTAACACCCTCACTCAATTTCTCAATAGCCACTGTACGCAATGCCTGTGAGCTTTGTTGATAACTAAGAAATCCCGCCAGAGAGAGTGGTAGTAATGCCAAACATAGAAACCAGAAAAGCAAGTTGCGCGTTAACCCTGGCTTCAACACACGATCTATTAAACTGTCTGACTGATAAACATCAGGCATTTTTTAATAGCCCCTTAGAATGGATTTACCTGGCGATACACTTTCAAAGTATCCTAATGAAATCCAAATATTTTTTATTATTGTACGTTGTATTCATTCACACTAGGCACATTAAAGCGAATATCAGCTAAAGCATCAATGTCAATCTCGCCGGATAATAAACCGGCATCAATTGCGTAACCCATAATTTGCCGTAAACCGGCCTTATCAATATTCAACTCTTGATAGTTAATCACCCGTAATTCCGGGTCGAGACTAGCCTCAATTGCCGCCTGGTTATGTGCCGGTATATGTTTAACAATCATGTCGACAATAGCTTGCATGGCTTGGCCACCCGATTGGCGAGCCATTTCAATATCAGCACCTGCGCGCTGAATATAGGCCATCACTTCTTGCAGGGCAGTAAACTTTTCAGTGATCGATTTATCTGTCGCCAACGCAATACATTCCACGTGTCCTTTTGGCCAGGGCATGACATCTTTCGAGTACCAGGCCACATGGCCAAAACCACCAGTCTCTACCACGTCAGCCCAAGGGAGAGATTGCTCAAAAGCCGCCGGTTGTGCCCGGTTACTTTTACCTTTGATAAAAGCCGGCGCACGGGGCGGCGATACAGCGACAGGCAGCACATTTGCCATATCGCTTAACTCTAGTCCCATCGTTACACCATTTTCTTTTAGATAACGGTAAAGCACCACCGTATGAGTCGATAGTAAATGGGGAACACCGACGACAGTAGGCTCCGTCCGTTCGGCATGGAATTGCTTTAAAACACGCGCTAAACCAGGCCCTGGTTTACGGTTTTTTCGCAATACAGGCAAATCGAGTTGTTGTTTAATGAGTGCATTTATCGCCAGAGCGTTACCATCACGGTGCATTAAACCGATCCAGCGAAAGTTTGGGTTTTGCTGATACATATCCAACGCCAACGGGGTCATCACATACGCCATATCCACATCACCGGACTGAAAATAAGCACGCAATAAATCCCAACTGGCCATTTGCTCGATCTGAAAATCCGCATGCTGCATTTGTTCACGATAACGCTCATAAGCAACGATGGCCGCGTAGTGGTCGGCGAGAGGGATATATAAGGCTTTAATCGTTTGACGCGATTCAACAGCAGCAGAAGCCACGGGTGAAAATAAAAGAAGTACCAAAAAAGATAGCGTAACAAAGCGGGCGAGCCAGAATAAGCCCATCAACCCCGTGCCACTTGATCGACAACATTGATTATTGTTCTCTTGCCGAGCCATTGAAATCATAAATCCCTATACGACTTGCTATAGATAAACGCTAAAGTCGGTTAATTGAAGTGTATAACGTATCAGCTAAACGCGATAGTGGAAACAGGTGAGTAACAGATCCAAACCTGAAAGACATAAAAAAAGCGGCAACCCCAAATGGTCATCACCGCTTTTTTAGCCGTCTATTGGGTAACTAACTTAATGATCTACTTCAATACAAAACCATCATAGTTTTGAGCTGCAACCTCATCACATTTTGCTTTGTAGCTTGGCGCGCCACCGGCGTAAAGCATAAACATACGCTTCTTGCTAGGGTCATTGACGTTAACACCCATAAACCAGGAATCGGCTGTGGGGAATAAGGTCATTTGAGCCAGCTCGTCGACGTGAACCGTCCAATCATCTTCCGCCTTTTGAGTGGGCTGAATTTGATTAAGGTTTTTATCACGCATGTGACCAATCAAGTCACTCACCCACTCAACATTTTGTTCGATACAGCGTGGAATATTACAGAAGGTTGCACCGTTATGCGGACCCACCAAAGTAAACAGGTTCGGGTAACCCGTTGTCTGCATACCAAGGTAGGTGCTAGGGCCATTGGACCACTTGTCGACCAGCTTCTCACCACCAATACCGGTAATATCAATGCGTCGCAAGGCGCCTGTAACAGCATCAAAACCGGTCGCGTAAATCAGTACATCAACGTCATATTGCTTGTCACTACACTTAACACCAGCGGGCACAATTTCTTCTATTGGCGTTTTATTAAGATCAATCAGGTGAATATTATCCTGGTTGTAGCACTCAAAATATTTGGTCTCCATGGGCACACGACGGGTACCAAAACCGTGATCTTTGGGCACCAGCAGTTCGGCAACATCTGGATTGTCGACACGCTGACGAATCTTCCGGGCGATGAAGTCAGTGATCAATGCATTCGCTTCGGGGCTGGTCATGATGTCAGAAAAATTCGCCAACCAAATACCAAAACCCGGTTCTGCATAAAGCTTTTCGAAAAGGGCTTCACGCTCCTCTTCAGAAACATCCATTGCCGAGCGCTCGTCAAATGCGTGTAAAAAGGCACCGAAAGTCGTATTACACTGATCAAAAATTTCCTGTGCGTGCTCTCTGTTATAAGCCGTTTCTTCGGCATCAATAGGGCCATTATTTAGTGGCGCACACCAGTTCGGCGCCAGCTGAAACACGGTCATCTCTTTGGCTGTTTTGGCAATTTCCTGAATCACCTGTACGCCAGTAGCACCGGTACCAATTACACCCACGCGCAAGCCGCTGAAGTCGTTGGCCTTCCAACCAGAATCACCTTGCGGCCAACGGGCTGTGTGACAAGATTCACCCGCAAAGGTATCGCGGCCGGGTATACCGGGCAATGTAAAAGCAGATAATGGGCCAGTGGCGGAAACCAGGAATTTAGCACGGGCAGTACTGCCGTCATCAAGCTCAACTTCCCACTCCGTATTGGCTTCATCGTAAGTAGCTTTTGCAACACGACTGTTGAACTGAATGTCTTTGCGCAAATCAAATTTGTCAGCAACAAAATTCAAGTAACGCTTTGTTTCAGGCTGCGGAGCAAAACGTTCGGTCCATGTCCACTCGTCAATAATCTCTTTAGACCAGGAATAGGCATAGGTGTAGCTCTCAGAATCGAAACGGCAACCTGGATAGTTGTTCCAGTGCCAGGTACCGCCAACGCCGTCACCGGTTTCAAAAACCTTAACCTTGAAACCCTGCTCGCGTAGTGTGTGCAGCTGGTACATACCCGCAATACCGGCACCCATTACAATGGCGTCATATGTGTTTGTTGATGTCATGATTTTTCCTCGTTAAATATCTCTGAACAAAATGTATCGCTTAACTCTACGTGGCCTTGTGATCGATCTTTTCGGTAGCTAGAACAAGAATACCCTCAGGTCGTACAAGGTCTTTATTTACAACATGTTACAAGCAAGATGAAAGCTTGTCGCAACAAAGTAGCGACGCATAATAGCAGCTCCCCTCGATAAGCCAAACTCGACGCGTGGTGCAGTAACTTGACAACTCTCTCCACATAAAAACAGCACCGCCACTACAACAAGTCCGCCACTATTGATTAAAGCCCCCATCAATTATCACTTGAGCTAGCCCAAACTTAAGGGCTTAATGGTAAAAACAGCAACACAAAATAATTACTCGTTCGAGAAAAGGACCTCCCCCCACTCCGTGGATATTCCTGTAAACATACACTCACGAGCCTGGCGGTTTTTCTGGACCTGTACTGCTTACCCCCGCCTCAGCCTTTTCCTCAGTATCTGCTTAATCATTCTCCTTGCCAGCTTTCTGCCGACACTTAAAAAAGATACCCACAGTGATGCTTTTATGCCGGAGGATCACCCCGCCCTGCTGCTGAGTGAAAAAGCCCGTGAAACCTTTGGTCATGGCGATCCCCTAGTTATTGCTATTCTCAATAAAGGCCCTGAGGGCGTGTTTAACCCGCATACATTAGAGCTTGTCGATTGGTTAAGCAGTGAGTTGGAGAGCATCGACAATATCGACGTCGAAGGTATTACCAGCCTGGCCACAGAGAACAATATTATCGGCTCTACTGAGGGGATGGAGGTTGAACCCTTCTTCGAAATTGTGCCCACTACAGTAGCCGAATCTGCCGCGCTGAAAAAAGCCGTTATGGCCATCCCCCTTTATGTCGGTACATTGGTAGCAAAAGATGGTTCAGGCACCTTGATTATCGCCGAACAGCTCAATACCGATAAGGCACAAAGCACTTACCAGTCACTCATGGCACTGGCCCACCGCGCCGACTTAAATCCCGATGAAAGTATTCACATTGCGGGTGAGGGTGCCCTAACAGGATATTTTGGTAGCTATATCGACGCCGACGCCTCGCGCATAATGCCGCTATCAGCCGTATTAATTATCGCCCTGTGCTTTATCGCCTTCGGCACCCTGCGCGGCACACTGATTCCAGGCTTTGTAATACTCGCTACCGCTGCATCCGCCATTGGCTTAATGGCAGCGCTGGATGTCAGCTTTTTTATTATCACCAATGCACTGCCGGTAGTATTGATTGGCATTGCAGTTGCCGACTCAATACATATCCTCACAGAGTATTACGAAGCGGTAGCACGCCACCCCGACTTCAGCTCACGGGAGCTGAGCGCAACCACCATGAGCCATATCTGGCGTCCCATCACGCTGACATCGCTGACCACCATTGCCGGCTTTTTCGGTCTCAGCATCGCCACAATCATGCCGCCAATGAAATACTTTGGCCTCTTCGCTCTATTTGGTGTCTGCATCGCCTGGCTTTACTCACTCTTTATTATTCCCACTATTTTGAGCCTGCTAAAGCCTCAGTTCAGTCGCGCCTATAAAAAGAATCTCACACAGGATGATGCCGGCAATATAAGTTCAAGCCCCTTGAAATCAGGCTCATTGGATCTCCGCCTTACAAACAGGGGAAGCGTCCGTCAGGCCGATATTTTTTCCAAGGCTGCGAGTCTACTTGGCAAACTTACGCTCACTTTTCCAAAATATTTATTGCTCGCTGGCGTTCTCACTATCGCGGCGGGTATTCATGGCAGCCTCAAAATAGAAATGGATGAATCGTTGATACAGGCCTTCCAACAGGACGAGCCCATTGTTATCGCCAACAATGTAATTAACAAAGCTTTTGATGGCACCTATTTTCTCGATGTCATGGTCGAAACTCAAGATACAGAAGACCTGTTTAAGCCTGAAAACTTGCATAAAATTGAAGCGCTGCAAACCCACATAGCACAACATCCCTTGGTTAAAGGCAGCACTTCTGTGGTTGATTATTTAAAACAAATGAATCGTGCCATGCACGCCGACGCCCCGGAGGCCTATCGACTACCAGACAGTGTTGAACTCAGCGCCCAGTATTTTCTACTTTATTCCGTCACCGCTGATCCGACTGATTTTCACGACATTATTGATTACGACTACCGTGTCGCGAATATCCGCATCAGGCTCGAAAAAGAAAATTACAAAACCATTGCCTCTGTTATTGAATATCTCGACGACTATTTGCAAAACACCTTTAATAGCCCTCATATCAAGGCACAACTCACAGGGCGGGCCAATATTAATTACGAGTGGATGCAACGCCTTGGCGAGGGCCATGTTGTTGGTTTAGCCGTTACATTAACCTTAGTTTTCATTATGGCTGCGCTGAGCTTCCGCTCCCTCACTGCAGGCCTATTTTGTTTGACACCCATCATCACCACGGTCTTTGGCGTCTATGCGTATATGGGTTACACCGGGGTTGCACTGTCCGTAAGTTCATCAATGTTTGCCGCTATTGCCATTGGCCTCGGTGTCGACTTCTCCATTCATACTGTCGAGCGTTTACAAGTGCTGATAGGCCGTAGTGATGGTGTCAGCGATCAAATATTGATGGCGCTGTTTCCCTCCACCGGGCGCGCCCTGTTATTTAACTTTCTTACCCTCGCCTCTAGTTTTGGTATTCTAATTTTTAGTAAAGTAAATATCTTGCAGGAGTTCGGTATCTGCGTTGCTTTATCGATTACCCTTAGTTTTCTGGCCAGTATGATGTTATTACCCGCGATGGCAAAAACATTTAAACCCCAGTTTTTAGGCTATCCTAATCATCCCTAAAATGGCCTTATCTTTTCACTGATAACAAAATTGAGAGCGGAATGATCTATTTCAAATCCTTACTACTATTTGTCAGCCTACTCAGTATCTACGTCACTCCTTGTTTTGCTAAAAGTCCCGTAAATAGCAATGAAAACACACTCCCCAGCGGCGAGCAAGTTGTCGCCCACATCAATACCCGCGATGAAGGAGAAACCGTTAGTCGAAAGCTGAGTATTGTAATGCGCGACAAGCGGGGTAAAACGCGCCACCGCGAAACCAGGAGTTATCGTAAATATTACGCTGATGAAAAACGGACGGTTATTTTTTATCTTTCCCCAAAAAATATTAAAGATACCGCCTTTTTAACCTACGACTATAACGACCCCGAACTAGAAGATAATCAATGGCTCTACCTGCC
>JQIA01000511.1_pt1 | contig 19745 bp, 16 predicted proteins | sample 811431 | NCBI WGS metagenome assembly JQIA01 (sample SAMN02998118, study PRJNA258478) | marine sediment metagenome | biome: marine; feature: seafloor; material: sediment; isolation source: oil-polluted sediment collected from 3 locations (0.5 km, 0.7 km and 0.9 km)... | place: USA: Gulf of Mexico ...
GCTGCAAAAGGGAGTGGTATTAAATGTAAATATCCCCAAACTTCCAGAGCAAGAAATTAAAGGGATAAAAATTTGCCGACAAGCAAAGGGATATTGGGCGGAAGAGTTTGATAAACGAACCAACCCATTAGGAAGAGATTATTATTGGCTTACAGGTAAATTTGTAAACGAAGATAAAGGAGAAGACACCGACGAATGGGCTTTGGAAAATGGATATATATCTATTGTTCCAGTCCAATTTGATTTAACAGCACATCACGTAATAAAAGACATCAACAATTGGGAACTATAAAAAAAGAAGTATTCATTGGGCTTGCAATAGGACTAATAGCTAACGTAGCTGGAAGCTATTTATATATTTATTTTTTCTCAGATTATGGCCTTGAGGAAACTATTAAAAACGCTTTATTGCAAGATGTTTTTGGAAACATCATTGGTCTTGGAGCAATTTTAAATTTATTTGTTTTCTTTATTTTTCTAAGAAAAAACAAACTTTATAGAGCACGTGGTGTTATTTTAGCTACAGTTATTGCAGCCATAATTATTTTAATAACAAAGTTTTATTAACATATGAAATATTACATCATAGCGGGTGAGGCCTCTGGAGATTTACACGGAGCCAATTTAATGAAAGCATTGTATCTACAAGATACAGATGCAGACATTCGCTATTGGGGTGGGGATTTAATGCAGCAAGTTGGTGGAAAATTAGTAAAACATTATCGAGAACTTGCCTTTATGGGTTTTGTAGAAGTAATTTTTAATTTAACAACTATCTTTAAGAATATTTCATTATGTAAAAAAGATATTGAAACTTTTGACCCAGATGTACTCATTTTTATTGATTACCCAGGCTTTAATATGCGCATTGCTAAATGGGCAAAGCTAAGAGGAATTAAAACTCATTATTATATTTCCCCACAAATTTGGGCTTGGAAAGAGGGTAGAATAAAAGACATCAAACGGGACGTTGATGCGATGTATGTTATACTTCCTTTTGAAAAAGAATTTTACGAAACTAAACACCATTTTCCAGTACATTTTGTTGGCCATCCCTTAATTGATGCTATTGCTAATAGAACACAGGTAAATCCAGAAGAGTTTAGAAAAGAACATAATTTAGACGATCGTCCAATTATTGCATTACTCCCAGGAAGCAGAAAACAAGAAATTACTAAAATGCTTGAAGTAATGCTTAGTCTGGTTGACGATTTTAAAGACTATCAATTTATAATCGCAGGTGCTCCAAGCCATGAAGCTGAATTTTACCAGCCTTTTATAAAAACTCCAAACGTTCATTTAATACTAAATAAAACTTACGATTTACTAAGCTTATCTTATGCAGCATTGGTTACTTCAGGGACTGCAACTTTAGAAACCGCTTTGTTTAAGGTTCCACAAGTAGTTTGTTATAAAGGAAATAGAATATCCTACGAGATTGCAAAAAGAATTATCAAATTAAAGTATATCTCTTTGGTAAATTTAATTTTAGATAAAGAAGTGGTCACAGAATTAATTCAAACTGAATTTAACCCCAAACGACTTAAAAAAGAACTGACTCAGATATTAGAGGAATATAATAGAGCAGTATTGTTTTTAGAATATTACGACTTAGAACAAAAACTAGGTGGAATTGGCGCGAGTGAGAAAACAGCGAAGTTGATTGTTGAGTCGATAAATCAAGATTCCAATTAATTAAAAAGATCCCTGCCTTCGCAGGGAATACATATGAAAAAACTTATCCTACTTATTTTTCTTTCTACTTTTTTATTTTCTTGCGGGAGTTCACGTAAAACTGCTACCAATACAAAAGTTGAAAAGACTTCTAATAAATCCAACTCTAAAAAATCGGAAGCCATAGTTAGGTATGCCAAAACCTTTAATGGCACAAAGTATAAATTTGGCGGTACTACAAAGAAGGGAATGGATTGCTCAGGTTTGGTATACACTTCTTATAGAAAAGAAGGCATTACGATGCCACGTGTTTCTAGAGATATGGCAACCAAAGGAAAACGAATTTCTTTAAGCAAAACCAATAAAGGGGATTTACTTTTCTTTAAAACCAATAAAAATAAAAACACGATAAACCATGTAGGTTTGGTAGTTGAAAACAAAAAAGGAGAAATATTTTTTATCCACGCCACCTCTTCTCTTGGTGTTATTATTTCCTCTCTCGATGAACGTTATTGGAAGAATGTTTTTGTTGAAGTTCGAAGAGTTATTTAAACGCAAATAAATAATTCTAATAATAAATACATATCTTTATTAAAACTCCTCGATTGATTTTAGGCAAATCTAAATTCAGTTGCATGAAATTTGTAAATTTTGCCATTGTAAAATTCTCTCTATTTTTAAGCCTAGGGATTCTTAGTGCAAAATATTTTCCATTACCAATTAACTTATTTCTATACCTATCACTTGCTTCTTTATTCGCATTAGGTTTCGCTTGGTATAAAGCCAGAAAGCAACTCTTCCCTAGCCCATTCTTTGGTATTATTACCTTTATCTGTTTTATTAGTATCGGACACTTAAGCTATCAATTAAGAATACCAGAATTTCAACAAAAACATTATAGCCATCTTTTAATTAATCCAGATTCATTTTCAAATAAACCGAACTACCTTCAATTAAAAATTAATGAAGTTTTAAAACCGGATTCTTTTAATAACAAATACATTGCTTCTGTTATTTCTTTAAATGGAGTAAAATCTAAAGGCGCTATTTTAATCCATCTAAGAAAAGACTCCCTTTCATCCTTCATAACAAATGATGATGTTTTACTGGTTTCCGCTATAGTTGAAGAGATAAAAAGCCCTCTAAATCCATATCAATTTGATTATTCCAAGTATATGAAAACCTTGGGAGTATACTATCAAATCCGGATTTCTAAAAATGAAATTCTACAAAAAGAAAGAGGAGCTCCTACTTTACGAGGTAAAGCTGAAAAAGCTCGAAATTATATTCTTGAAAAACTTAAAAAAAGCTCCTTAACACCAGCGGAACTCTCCATAATTCAAGCCTTAGTTCTTGGTCAAAAAAAAGATATTAGCAAACAAATGTACCGTGAATATGCTGCTGCTGGAGCGATCCATATTTTAGCTGTTTCAGGGCTTCATGTAGGAATTGTATACTTTATCTTCTTATCTATATTTAGCCCTTTAAAAAGGCTTCCTAAAGGCACTGTTTTAATGACATTATTAATTGTGACAAGTCTTTGGGGATATGCATTTATTACAGGCTTATCCCCTTCAGTGATTAGAGCGGTTACTATGTTTTCCTTTTTTGCATTTGCGAAGATCATCCATCGGCAAACCAATTCGATTAACACTTTATTTCTCTCCTATTTTACTTTGCTTCTTATCAATCCTATGTGGTTGTTTTATGTAGGGTTTCAATTAAGTTATTTGGCTGTATTTTTTATTTTATGGATACTTCCTAGTTTTAATAAACTGTATTACCCAAAAAATAGAATTATTAAAAAACTTTGGGGAATTATTACAGTAACCATAGCAGCTCAATTGGGAATTATCCCCTTGAGCTTATATTATTTTCATCAATTCCCAGGATTGTTTTTTATAACGAATATAGTAGTACTTCCTTTTTTAAGTATTCTATTGGGTGGAGGGATTTTGATTATTGTTCTAGCTGTTTTTAATGTACTTCCCAATTGGCTAACCTTAATCTACAACACTTTAATCAAGATGCTTAATAATTTTATAAGTTGGGTAGCCAATCAAGAATCCTTTGTGTTTCAGGACATCCATTTTTCCATAGAAAAAGTATTGGCTAGCTATGCTATTATCATCACTATAATTCTACTTTGGAAGAAAAGAAGTGTTTTAAAACTAGGGTTCTTGTTATTGAGTTTTGTCTTGCTTATTTCTATTTTTATTTGGGATGATTTTAAAAATTCTGAAAATCAATTAATTTTATATCATAAAACCAGACATACCTTAATTGGCTATCAACATGCCAATGGATTGAAGTTATTTCGAAGTGATTCTACTTTCAACTATCAGAACAATTATCCTGTGAAAAGTTTTCGAGTAGCAAAAGATATTGATTTTTATACCGAAGAAAAACTACCACAAATATTTAAATACAAGCACAAAACCATTTTAATTTTGGATAGTTTAGGAGTATACCCTAAAACTTCAGAAATAGATATTGTGTTACTTTCCTTTAGCTCAAAAGTGAATTTAGAAAGAATGATTGATAGTCTTCATCCTAAACAAATTATTGCAGATGGAAATAATTACACTTCCTATGTAAGTCGTTGGAAAAAAACTTGCTTGAAAAAAAACATCCCCTTTTATAATACAAAAGAAAAAGGAGCTTATGATTTTAATTCAGAATAAAGGGCAACTAATGCTATTAAAACTTTCCTTTAAAACTTTCTTGATACTCTTGCCAGGCTTCTGCAGTAGTAAGTTTTATATAATCATCGTTGGCAATCATTTTTAGAAATATTTCTAATTGCTGGGGGGTTTTATAACCTGTCATTGCTTGAATTATCACACCATCCTCTTTAAAAAATGCCAAACTAGGATAACCCGTTATGTTTAATGCATCTGCAAAAAAGTGGGTGGCATTCCTTCCTTTCCTACCCTCTTGATAATTTGGATTTGTATACTTAAAGTCTTGATAGTTGACCTCCTCAGTACCTTCGGCATTGAACTTTACAGCATAATAATTCTCATTGATAAATTTGATTACATTCTTATCACTAAAAGTGTTTTTATCTAACATTTTACAAGGACCACACCATAGGGTATATACGTCCATAAATATCTTTTTTGGCGTTTCCTTTTGAGCAGCTAGAGCTTCATCCATAGTCATCCAATTAATTTTTTTTTGTGCATTAATTTGGGTTACCCCAAGCATAATAAAAACCAATAACAGTAATTTTTTCATTCTAAACTATTTTTTAAGTGGATTCATCTTTAAAAAAACGCCCCAATAGGGGCGTTTATTATAAATTATGTCGACATTTTACTAGTTACTTAACACCGTGCATTAATTTTTTAACTATTGGAGTTAATCCCATTACAATAAGACCTGCAATAACAGGTACAATCATGAATATTAAGAAAAAGGTACTCATTGAATATTCTGCAGTAATCGTATCTATCATTCCTCCCATAGAACCAGCAGCTTTATTACCTAAACCTATTGCAATATACCAAAGACCAAACATCATCCCAATTTTGGTAGCCGGGACTAATTTAGACACATAAGACAATCCTACTGGAGATAAACTAAGTTCACCCAATGTATGCAATAAATAGGCTAATATTAACCATATTATACTAACAGAAGCGGTTTGTGCTCCAGGTGGTATACTTGCAGAACCATAAGCTAAAATTCCAAAACCTAATCCCAATAAAATTAAACCTATTCCAAATTTAACTGTTGCTGGCGGATTGTATTTACTCTCCCAAATTTTAGAAAATAGGGGTGCAAAAGCAATAATATAAAACGAATTTAAGATTCCAAACCAAGATGCTGGAATTTCTGTTGATTCCTCATTAAATTGAGTATAAAGCATCCAAATTACCAATACCCAAATTATAGCGAAACTAATCCCTAAAAACGTATTAGATAATGCATATTTTTTAAATGTAATTTTAAATAATTGTAATAATACATACGTAATAATAATTAACGGAACAATGGTTAATAGTGTATTAGCAATTCTAAATATATTTGCAGAATCTCCCACTAAAACTCTATTGGTATAATCTGCAGCAAAAATTGTCATGGAACCTCCTGCTTGTTCAAAAGCGGCCCAAAAGAATACTGTAAAAACAGCAAGTATTCCAACAACTGTATATCGGTCACGTTGAACTTTATCCGACACTTTACTTTCTCCTTCTACCCCTTTATTTTCTTCAGCTTTGGTTAATTCTTCAATCTCGGAAGGTGGTAAACCTACCTTACCAAATATAGTTTGAGCAAACCAAAATTGTAACATCCCTAAAAACATGAAAATTCCAGCCAAACCAAATCCCCAATGCCATCCTACAGTTTCACCTATGTATCCACAAAGCATTATTCCTAAAAAGGCACCTGCATTTACACCCATATAAAAAATAGTAAAAGCACCATCCTTTTTTTCTTGAGCATTAATATAAACTCCATTTATTATTGAAGTAATGTTCGGCTTAAATAATCCGTTACCGGCTACTAAACAGGCAATTCCTAAATATAAACCCCAAGGAGTATCCATCGCCATAGAAGCATGACCTAGTGTCATAACTAAAGCACCCAAGGCAACCGCTTTACGATATCCCAATAATTTATCAGCAATTAAACCCCCTAAAATAGGTGAGAAATAAACTAACATCGTATAGGTTCCATACAAGCCTAAAGCCTCTTCTCTAGTCCATGCCCAACCACCATCAAGTAAAGCAGAAGTTAAAAATAACACTAATAATGCACGCATTCCATAATAGGAAAAACGTTCCCACATTTCGGTAAAAAACAATACGAACAATCCACTTGGATGCCCCATTAAAAGCTTTTGATTCATTTCTGAACCTTCAAATTTATACTTTGCTAAACCCATTTAATTGTATTTAATATTAATTAGAAAAGCCTCACGATTATGCAAGGCTATATTTATTATTGTTTATCTGCTAATTCAAATCCTTCTGCTTCGTCATAATGCATTTCTATTTCTTCATCTTCAACTCCATGAGTAAGGACTTCTAATTTTTTTCTTACCAGTAAAACTAATAATCCTAATACTACACAAAAAACTGCAATTCCGGTAAAAATTAAATATTCTCCAAGACTTTCAGACCATTCGCCCAATAATCCAGCGAGTTTAGATCCAAAACCTGTCATTGCAAAATAAACTCCCATCATGATAGATCCATATTTTACTGGTGATAATTTTGTGATAAATGATAATGCTACTGGCGAAAGACATAATTCACCAATAGTATGAAATAAATATGCTAATACTAACCAATACATTGCTGAAGTTCCTGTAGCTTCAAACTGAGCAGTAGCTCCTGTCATAAAAAAGAAACCAGTTCCCATAATAATCAATCCAATTATCATTTTAAATAAGGAAGTTGACACTTTACCTTTTAGCTTTCTATTTGCCCAATATAATGCTACTGTCGTTCCTAAGAAAATAATAAACATCGCATTCAAAGATTGGAACCAAGATGCTGGAATTTGCCATCCCATAAGCATTCTATCCGTCTTTTCCATGGTATAGATATTCATTAATCCACCAGCTTGTTCAAAAGCTCCCCAGAAAACAATTACTAATAAAAAGGAAATCAATAAAACGACAACTCTATCTTTTTCAATTTTAGTCAATGGTTTCTTCAATAATGCTTTTTCTTCTTCATTTTGAGAAGCACCAAGAAAGTTCCCCACTTGAGCTAGGTATTTCTGTCCTGCAACATATTGAACTATTCCTAAAAACATCCCTATTCCTGCTAACCCAAAACCATAATGCCATCCATACACCTCACCAACATATCCTACAATTAAACTGGACAAAAATGCTCCAACATTAATACCTATATAAAATATAGTAAACCCTTTATCTCTTCTAATGTCCCCTTTTTTGTATAAACCTCCTACCATGGTAGAGATATTAGGTTTTAACATTCCAACACCACATACAATTAAAACTAATCCAGTATAAAATGCCCACATCGTTTCAACAGCCAAAATACTATGTCCAAAAAGTAATAATACCCCACCTACAAGTACTGATTTTTTTTGTCCTAAAAGTTTATCTGCAATAATTCCTCCTGGAATAGACATTACATATACCATCATGGTATACCAACCGTATAATGCTAAAGCGTCTCCATTGGTCCAACCTAATCCTGCATTTACAGCATCTGTTTGTCCTACTAAGTATAATACTAAGATTGCTCGCATTCCATAATAAGAAAAACGTTCCCACATTTCGGTAAAAAAGAGAACAAATAATCCAATTGGATGTCCAAATAATTCTTTTTGATGAGGTTGTAAAGTAGTCGACATATAGTTTAGTTTATGTTAATAATCGTTTGTTAATTTTTAATTTCTTCTAAGATAACAGTAGGTTGTCCTAAAGATTCACGAACAAACTTCGTCATTTTTGAAAATAAATGATTTCGGGTATTTCCTCCGTAAATTCCATGATTTTTGTCTGGGTAAATAGCCCAATCAAATTGTTTATTTGCTTGTATCAAAGCTTCTGTTAATCGCAAGGTGTTTTGTAAATGTACATTATCATCAGCGCCACCGTGTACCAATAAAAAATCACCTTCTAATTCATTAACATGACTTAAAGGTGAATTGTTATCGTAACCAGATGCATTTTCCTGTGGGGTTTGCATATAACGTTCTGTATAAATAGTATCGTAAAAACGCCAGCTACTCACTGGTGCTACAGCAATTGCCATAGAAAACGTATCATTACCTTGAAACAAACAATTAGAGGACATAAAGCCTCCATAGCTCCAACCCCAAATACCTATTCGGTTGGCATCTATATAAGACAGTTCGCCCATTTTTTGCGCTACAGCAATTTGATCTTCTACCTCGTATTTCCCTAATTCTAATTGGGTAACTTTTTTAAAATCTCGTCCTTTTAACCCAGTTCCTCTACCATCTACACAAACAATAATATAGCCTTCTTGAGCTAGCATTTGATGCCAATAATCATTAGATCCTCCCCACCTATTAGCTACATTTTGTGACCCAGGCCCAGAATATTGATACATAATTAATGGATATTCTTTATTTTCATCAAAATCTAATGGCTTAATCATATACATATTAAGATCATTCCCATTAATGGAAATTGTAGAATACTCTTTTGGAGACATTTTATATGCTTTCAGCTTATCTTCTAAAGCATTGTTATTTTTAATTTCTCTTAGTTCTTTCCCGTTTTTAGAATCATTTAAAGTAAAAACGTAAGGAGTAGTAGCATTAGAAAAAGTATTGATAAAATAACTAAAGTCAGAACTAAATGAAGCACTATTAGAGCCTGTATTTTGTGTTAATCGAACATTATCTGTTCCTTGAATGGATACAGTATACACATCCCTGTTGATGCTTCCATTTTTTGTGCATTGGTAAAATATTCGACCTGAGTTCTTATCAAAACCGTAGTAACGTGTTACTTCCCAATCTCCTTTGGTAAGTTGTTTCTCATTCTCTCCCTGTTTATTATAATGATATAAATGATTCCAACCACTTTTTTCGCTAGACCAGATAAAACTGTTATTTGTCAAGAAAGTAAGATCATCTTTAATATCTACATAAGCATCGTCCTTTTCTTGAAGTAATAAGGATGTTGAATTATTTGTTGCATCCACTAAAACTAAATCTAAAATATTTTGATGTCTATTAATCAACTGTACACTTAAAAGGTTTGCGTCCTCTGTCCACATTATTCTAGGAATATAATAACTATGGTATTCAGATACATCTATTTTAGAGGTGTTCCCTGAAGCTAAATCATAAATATGTAAGGACACTTTAGCGTTTTCTTCACCAGCCTTTGGATATTTAAAAACCTGCTCTGTTGGGTATAATGCTTCTCCCATAATATCCATAGAGTATTCTGGCACATTGGTTTCGTCAAATCTTAGGAAGGCAATTTTATCTCCAGACTTATTCCAATCAAAAGCTCTAACAAATGCAAACTCTTCTTCATAAACCCAGTCTGTGATTCCGTTAATTATGCTATTTATTTTTCCGTCATCGGTAATCTGTTTTGTAGTTTCAGAAGATAAATCTTTTATATATAAATTGTTTTCAAATCCATAAGCAACCTTAGTTCCATTATAGTTAAACGTTGGTTCTTGAATCTGATTTTCAGAAACCAAATTAAGACCTTTTGTATTTAAATCGTATACATAATAAGTCCCAATAGAAGAGTGTCGATAAATTTGTTTAAGCTTAGTTGCTAATAAAAGTTTTGTTTCATCTTTATTAAATTTATAAGAAATAATATAATCTATTCCTTCTAAATCATTAGAATTTACTAGAGTTCTAACCTTCTCACCGTTCTTATAATCATAAACATCAATAGTAGAAGCCTTTGCTGTTTTATCATAATTATGTAAAGAATATTCTTTTCCGTTATTTAAGGATCGCAATGCGCTTAAATGTTCCGTCCGGAATGCTCCTCCAGTGATTTCTTCTAATGTAATATCCTTATTTTGTGCTGAAACTGAAGTAACTGCTATAAGAAATAATAGCAATAATCTCTTGGGAAGTAATTTATACAAGGCTTATTTTTTTTGGTACGCCAAGTTTACTAAATTTAAATGAATTTTTGGTTCTTTTTTCTGTTAAATAGCTTTCAACAGTCCCTAGAATAACCTTAATAAGCTTCGTTATTAATACTATATTTGTATTCGCAACAATTAATTTTATGGCAAAGCCCGTTTCAGGATTTTCAAAAAAAACCAAAGAAGAAAAAATAAATTGGTTGGCTTCTACTTTTTTAAAGGACAGCCCAACTAGTATTTCTACTTTAAAACAATACTGGAATACAGATGAAAAACTGCAAAAACTGCATGATGGCTTTATTGAAAACACCATTAGTAATTATTATTTGCCCTTTGCAATTGCTCCAAACTTTTTAATAAATAACACGATCTATACCATACCCATGGCTATAGAAGAAAGCTCTGTAGTTGCTGCAGCTAGTAATGCTGCTAAATTTTGGTTGGATAAAGGTGGATTTACTACTAAGGTAATTTCTACTACTAAAAATGGCCAAATCCATATTAATTACTTCGGTAGCGATAAAAATCTTCAGGATTTCTTTACTGAAATAAAACCGAAACTTTTAAAGAGTATTGCTGTTATTGAAAGAAATATGAAAAAAAGAGGAGGTGGATTAATAGATATTTCATTAATCAACTCCACCAAAGCTCTTGAGGGTTATTATCAATTGCATTGCACTTTTGAAACCCAAGATGCTATGGGTGCTAACTTTATCAATACTTGTTTGGAAGAAATTGCCAAGACTTTTGAAAATCTCGCAAAAACATATTCTGTTTTTGTAAAAGAAAATAAATACCCAGAAGTAGCGATAAGTATTCTATCTAATTATGTGCCAGAATGCTTGGTAAGTGCTCATGTTCAATGCCCTATTGAAGCTTTATCTACCCCAGAAATTGACGGAAAAACATTTGCCGATAAATTTGTACGTGCTGTAGCAATTGCAAAAGTAGAACCAAGACGGGCAGTTACACACAACAAGGGAATTATGAATGGCATTGATGCAGTTATTTTAGCAACAGGAAACGATTTTAGAGCTGTGGAGGCTGGTGTACATGCATATGCCTCAAAAAATGGTAGCTATAGTAGTTTAACCTTTGCAAAAATTAAAGATAATACCTTTACTTTCGGAATTGAAATTCCTTTAGCTCTTGGAACTATTGGTGGACTTACTTCTTTACATCCTTTAGTAAAACTTGCTTTCGATATCTTACAAAAACCAAATGCAAAAAAATTAATGCAAATTGTTGCAGTTGCAGGGTTGGCACAAAATTTTGCTGCAATACGTTCTTTAGTAACCACCGGAATACAAAAAGGACATATGAAAATGCATTTAATGAATATATTAAATCAGTTAAATGCTACTTCGTCAGAAATTGAAAAAGCCACCTCTTATTTTAAGGATAATACCATAAGTCATAGCTCGGTTGTTAATTATATTGAAAAAAATCGATCCTAGTTTGAAACAAGATTTTCACAGCAACGGAAAGTTATTATTAACAGGAGAATATGTTGTCTTAGACGGAGCTTTATCACTTGCTATTCCTACAAGTTACGGACAATCATTATCGGTAGAAGAAATTGATGAACCAATGTTAGTATGGACGAGTTTGGATGAAAAAGGGATTGTTTGGTTTGAGAATGTCTTAGAGATTAAAAAAGGCAAGATCCTCAACCCTCTTCAAAATAACGATAATTACACCAAGCGATTAATTCAAATATTAAATGCTGCAATACAATTAAAACCAGATTTTATAAATCAACTTATAGGAAATAAAATAATCACAAAACTTGATTTTCCTAGAAACTGGGGCTTAGGTAGCTCCTCTACATTAATCAATAATATTGCAAATTGGGTAAAAGTAGATGCCCATAATTTATTGGAAAAAACTTTTGGTGGCAGTGGTTACGATATTGCTGCCGCTCAAAATGATCAGCCCATATTATATAGCATATTAAACAACAAAGCCGTTTCAAAGAAAGTGAAATTGAACTGGACTTTCACCAATCAACTATTCTTTATTTATTTAAATAAGAAACAAAATAGTAGAGAGGGCATTGCACAATATCGATCTCAAATTTTAAACACTCCTAATATAGTGAACAAGATTAGTGAGCTTACCACAAAATTTATTAAATGTAAAACACTTTTAGAATTTGAAAGCTTGATACAACAACATGAAAATTTAATTTCGAATGTTATTAAATTAAAACCTATTAAAGAAGTATTGTTTAAAAATTATCCGGGTGCTATAAAAAGTTTAGGCGCTTGGGGAGGGGATTTTATTTTAGTAACAGGAGAAAAATCAAAAATGGAATACTTCAAAAATAAAGGGTTCGAAACTATTATCCCATTTAATAAAATGATTAAATAAAAAAAAGCCTCTTTTTATCATTAAGAGGCTTTTTTTTATTTTGTATAAGATTACTAATTAATAAAAATCAGCTCTGTTATCTTCAATATCAGCAGCATTTTTCAAGGCATTAAATACATTAGTATTAATTGAAGGCGTTGTTGCAGCATTTAATTGATTTGCAAAAGGAGTATAATTATCTAATTCTGGAGCATTATTAACTGCAAGAACTCTTACAACATATACACCGTTAACACCATCAATTAGTTTTGTAGTTTCTCCTACCTTAGTCCCAAAAGCAACACCAACAACTTTAGGCTCTGTACCTCCTCCAGCAATAGTTGGATTTGCCATTGTAATTGCACTTGCCGTTTTAATAGTAACATTTTGACTTGTTGCAATTTCATTAATTTCTGAACTAGAAATAGACTCTCTTATTTTCTTTGCTTTTTTCTCTTTTCTTAAAATTGGAGAAACAATTGCAGACGATTCAGCTATACTTTGTAAACCTTTAGGGTTTTTTCTAGTTAATTGTGCAATTATATAACCATTGTTGATGTTAAATCTTTTTACATCCCCAATTTTCGTTTCTTCATTAAATGCCCAAGTAACAATACTTCTATTATTTCCTACACCAGGAATAGTTGCATCTAATTCACCAATTTTATTAACCGGCTTAGAAGTAATTTCATTCTCTTTGGCTAATTCGTTAAAATCTCCTTCATTTGCGGCAATTTCAAATTTAGTTGCATTAGAAAACACATCGTTTATTGTTTTTTCTGAAGGTTCAATTTTTTTAGTTATTGAAGCCAATTTAATTACTTTCTGAAAGTTTTTTAATTCTTCAATTTCCACAATATGAAAACCAAAATCTGTTTCTACAACACCAATATGTCCAGAATCATTATCAAACACAAAATCATTAAATTCTGGCACCATTCTACCTGGAGTAAAATAACCTAAATCTCCACCATTATCTTTATTAGATTGGTCTTCAGAATAAGTTGCTGCTAAACTTTCAAATTTACTTTTGTCATTTTTAGTAACAGAAAATATACTATCTGCTAATTTCTTAGCATCCTCTTTAGAACGCACTAAATCTGTTGGTGCTGATTGTAAGCCCTGAAATCTAATTAATATATGTTTTGCCTTAGCTGAATCTGCCATTTGTCTAGATTCAATTACTTTATAAAGGGTAAAATGATCTCCATCTTTATATGGTCCATAAACATCATTAATCTCTATTGCAAAAAGAGTATCTGCTATTGCCTGCGGCAATGTATTATTAAACCACCATTTATCAACAAATACTTCATCTGAATTTGCATTTACAAATTCTACATTATCCGTAGTAGCTTCAAATTCACTAACCAATTCAGTAATTTCATTTTTATCTGCTTCTACATCTTCTTCTGAAGGATCTTCATTATAAGAAACATATTGAATATCTACTTGAGGCTCTATCTCAAAATCTTTAGAATGAGCTCTAATATATGCTTCAATTTCAGCATCTGTTATTGTAACATCTTCATCAGCAATTTTTGTATAAGGTATTTGAACGAAATCTATATTGATTTTATCATTTTGAAAATGATATTCTTGTTCTCCCTCAGCTAAAGTAGTAATTAACCCACCTTTCACTAAATTAAAATAGTTGTTCTCTAAAATAGTATTTGCGGTGTTTTTTTCAAAATCTAACCAAGCTTGGTATGCCTGTCTGTCTCCAGCTTCTGAAGAAGCTTTTGCAGTTGCGATATATTCTTGCATTCTGCCTTCATCAAATAAACCAATTTCATTTTGAAATGTTGGGTTGTTTGCTAAGTTTATACTTAAGGCATTACTAATTTGTGCTCTTTCTGCGGATAAACCTAAAGCTAAATATTGCTCTTCTAGTAAAACTCGACGTAATTCGCGTTGCCAAACAATATTCATTGCCTGATTTGTTCCATTATTAGGACCTAAGGTGCGTTGTACTCCTTCTACCTTTTGCATAAAATCCTCTCTTGTAATATCCACATCATTTATGGTTGCTATATTACTTTCTCCTTTTGGGGTATTACTCCCACTGCCTAAAACACCACTTAATACAAATGCAAAAAGTGCCATTGCTATTATAATAATAAGGAAAATCCCTCTTTTTCTAATACTGTTTAATATTGCCATCTAAAATCTATTTTATGCTCCTTAACGAATATTTTATTTTAAGTCGAAAAGTGTTTAATTAATTTTTTAGTCTCTATTTCAATTAAATCAAGACCAATAATCGTGTTTGTTCAATTTTATAGGGGGCGAAAATACCATTTTCCCAGCTTTATAAAAAAGTTAAATTGAAAAAATATAGAAATTATTGAAAATCTATTCTTTATCTGTAATCTTTATTTCTACTAACTCAATTTTTGTATCTGAAACTTCTAAGATTTGAATAGAAACATCCTGAATTTCAATTACTTCATTTTGCTCTGGAATGTCTTCAGTAAAACTAACAATCATCCCTCCTAAAGTTTCATAATTTTCATTTTCGGGGAGGCTAAGTTTATAGGTTTCATTTAAATAATCAACATCTAGTCTAGCTGAAAAGATAAAATGATGGTTATTAATTTTTGATTCTGTTAATTCTACGGTATCATGTTCATCCTCAATTTCGCCAAATAACTCTTCAATAATATCTTCTACAGTAAGAATTCCAGATGTACCACCATATTCATCAATAACTACTGCTATACTCTTCCTTTTTCTTGTTAAAATATTTAATACATCCTTAATAAGGATAGTTTCAGGAACAAAAATAACAGGAATTAATACATGTTTAATGTTCTTTGGTTTTTTAAACAACTCGAAGGAATGCACATACCCTAAAATATCATCAATATTTTCTTTATAAACCAATATTTTTGAAAGACCCGTTTTTGTAAAAAGCTCACTTAATTCTTTTGGAGATGTTTCTATATTAACTGCAACAACTTCGGTACGAGGAATTAATATTTCTCGTGATTTTACTTCTGAAAAATCCAAAGCATTTTTAAATATTTGAATTTCACTATCCACTTCATCTTCCGTTTTTACGGTTTCCAATTGTTCAGAAATATAGTTACCTAATTCTATTTTACTAAAACTTAATTGAACAGTATCCCCTTCTGTTTTAAAAAATAATTTAAGCAACTTATCTGAAACCCATATAACAAATTCTGAAACAAAAGAGAAAAGAAGGTAGAAAAAGTAAGCTGGTAACGCAAAAAACTTTACTAGCTTATTAGCATAAATTTGAAAAAAAACCTTTGGCAAGAATTCTGCAGTAAGCAATATTACTATAGTGGAAATTACCGTCTGAATAAATAATGCAGTTAATCCTTTAAAAGGTAAGTATTGCATTAATAAATCCCCCATAAAAAGCCCATAAACTACAAGAGCTATATTATTACCAATAAGCATAGTCGCAATAAACTTAGAAGGTCTTTTGGTTATTTTTTGAAGAATTTTTGCTAAAAAATTATTTTGTTTTTTTTCTATGGCAATATGTACTTTATTTGAAGAAATAAAAGCAATCTCCATCCCTGAAAAAAAGGCGGAAAGAATCAACATACTAATTATGATGGTGATACTATAATCCATAAAAAGGTTTTGTAAAAAACAACTACTTGTTATCTTTTCGTCCTTCTATTTTTTTCCTAAAATTTCTTTTAAAGAAAAACATAAAAATAGCGACAATTGTAAAGAAAGCAAATAAATATGCTTTATTATTATCTACTCCCCAATTAATTATTGCAATATAAATCGACAAGATTGCCATTACAATATAAGCATATTCAAAAAGACGGTAAATTTTAGTTCCCATTTGTTGTTTCTTTTTTATCAATAAATTGTACTCCCTCGTTTTTTCGAGATAAAAATATAGTGAAATCCTGACTAGAATCAAATTTAGCTCCATCGTTAAACGATCCATCTGCAAATTTAATAGTATAATCCTGATCTGTAAATAACCACTCGTTTTTCTGATCCCAATACAATTGCTTTGCATTTAATACAATGCTATCTTTAGTAATAATTTCTACATTATCACGTAAATCTACGATATTCGTCATTTCGTATTTAATGGCATAATCAGCAGTAATAATACTTTTTTCATCTTCTTCCCAAAAGTACAAAACTATTCCTTCTGGAAACTCTTGATAAGGAAATTCGTAATTAGAATAATCTAATAATAAAGGAGCTATTAAATTCACTGTAACTTTCCCAGAATCTGTATACTTTAAATTTATTTTTTTTCCTACAGCAACTGGAGCTTCATCTTTTAAATTCATTTTTTGAATATTTTTATAATTTCCTTCACATGAAAAAAGCGTAAGGACAATAATAATTGCCATCACGCTTTTATACATATATCTGAATATTACCATATTCGTTACATCCTTATAGGTTTGGAACTTTAATACTTCCACCTATCCAGCAATTAAAGCTAATAGTTTTTCCAGACATTCCATCTGAAAATATATCGCTTTTACTTGGAGCTCTTTGCCTGTAGCTATCTGCTGCTTTTCTAGCTTCTGAAGCGATAGATGCATCTAAACGAGCTGCTCTATCTGCCATGTTTGCTGCTAACCAATTAACAGCTCTTTTTTCAAATATTGAAGATCCACAATCGTTAGAACTTTTAGAATACATTCCTGCTATACGCAAATAAGATCTTCCATATGAAGGGTCAAATTTTAAAGCTTTTTTATAATAAGTTCTTGCAGAACTATAACTACCTTGTTTTCTCTTTAATTCACCTATTCTAAAATACATTCTCGCTTTTCTTAGCGGATTCTCTTGCATTTCAGCAGATTCTTTTAGATATTCAATAGATTTAGAAATATCTCCTTTGTTTCTTTCCAACTGACTTAAATAAAGTTTTGTATCTGCAGAAGGTTCTAATTTATCCAATTGTTCTACCAATTTAATAAACAAAGGATCTTCTGTACATTCTTTATAAGACATCATTCTAGCTGCCTTTTTAACCCATTTTAGATTGTCCTTTTTTACTTCAAAGTTTTTATTATAAAGAGGAATAAGATTATCACAATCTGCAAGATTACCCAATTTACCCTCTACACTTCCTTTTACTTGTCCATAAGCTTTCAAGTTTTTCTCGTATCCCTTTAGCTTTTTTGCCTCTTTTGAAGATAATTTAACTCCAGTTTCTTGTTTTTCTAGCAATGCTGTTAAATTTGCTGCTAATGCTGCTTCTTCAGTAACAATTTTAACTAATACTACTTCATAAAATTCAAAAACATCTTCAATGTCTTTTTCACCAGATTTATTTAAATCTACTGCAAGTGAAAAGTATGTATACAAACTTTTTGGGCTAGTAAAGGTTTTTGAATCTTCCTTATAAGCATTGTCAAATGCTAAAAATTGTTGCATTTTAGTACCGATCTTATTATCATATTTTACTTGAGCAATTAATGCTAAAGTTTTTCCTTTTTTAGTTTTATTAGGAAAATAAGCCATTCTATCTTCGTAAGATTTAATTAAATCATTTATTTTAGATTTATCTCCATTCTTAACAAGATACGCATACATTTTAGCACCATATTGATAGGTAGCCAAACTAAATTTTGGACACTCATTCACTACCTTTTCATAATGAAGCAATGCTCCGTTATAATTTTTTGCCTTAGCAGGCTCTACAAATAAGGATAGTGTTGCATAACAATCACTAGGAGCCTGTGCCTTCATTTTACTTCCAAACCCAATAACTAAAACAGCTATTAGTAAAGTCATTTTCATTTTCATATTGTTAAATTTTATACTATTAATCTATGTATCTTTTTTCAAACCATTTATCGTTAAGAGAAAGGCTTATAAAGGTATTAAAAAAGTTTTCTTTTACCAAGCCACTGTTTGTTGTCCCTCTAGATCCAAATTCAAATCCTAAATTTAGGTTAGAATAAAACCTTCCGACAGGTAAACCTACTCCAAAAGATATGCCAAACTCATTGATATCCTCTCCAGATACATTAATTCCGTTTTCTTCATAGCGCGCTCCAGCTCTATAAACTACTCTATGCCAGTAACTACTTATAGAATTGTAATTAGGAATAAAAAAACCACCTACTCTATATCTATTAGCATCAATAAATTCTACGGTTCCAACATTTAAAATCGGATCGTTAAAATTACTCATTTTAACATTAGAGTATTGCGCACCAATAAACCAATCTTTGGAAGCCCCTATTCCTGCTCCTATTGTAGATTGTGATGGAAATTTAATATCTACATCATCTAAATGTGTAATCCGAGTGTCTACAGGTATTGAAGCTCCACTCTCGGTTAATAATACTGTAGATAGACTTCGTTCTCCTTCTACCATAAAGTCTGTTGCGGGAGAATAAGTCGCCGAAGTTGTTAATTCTAAATAATCATTCAGCTTAAATATATATTCAGCTCCAAAATTAAAACTGAACCCATTTAAATCGGATCTTACAACCTCACGGGTACCAAATTGCAACCCTATTTCTTCGATGAATACTTTCTTTTCAACATTCCCAAAATTAAAATTTGCATCTATTCCAAAAGTAAAATTTGGCGTAATTTGATATCCAAATGCCATAAAAACTTTATTCAAGCCTCCAGTTCCAGTATATTGTGATATTATCTCTTCTGTTTCAGATTCCAACTTATAACCTACTGTAGTATAAGGTAACAATCCAAAACTAACACCAAACTTACCCATAGGTATTCCTATAGCTATATATTCTAATGAAGTAGCTGTTGCATTTTGCTCTTCCGCTTCTGTACTTTGAGTAACATATTTATAACTCCCAGCTACCGCATAATTTACTAATTGTAATTTAGCAACACTTGCTGGATTTTGAAAGTTTAAATGAATACTATCTGAATAAACACTCAAGCCACCCATTGACCTATTTTCTGCAGTCCCCTTAAACTTTTGCTCTCCTATTCCGAAATAAGAATAAGGCGATGTGGTCCCATTTTGAGCTATAGAAACTCCAGTAATTAATAGCATTACTGCAAATATTATTTGCTTCAACATGTATCTTTATTATGTTCTAATAAGTAGTTTAATCCTTCTAATAAAAAATTAGAGGACGCAAAGATGTCATTTTTTAAGCTATCTAGCAAGTAATGAGC
>JQIA01000512.1_pt1 | contig 19737 bp, 17 predicted proteins | sample 811431 | NCBI WGS metagenome assembly JQIA01 (sample SAMN02998118, study PRJNA258478) | marine sediment metagenome | biome: marine; feature: seafloor; material: sediment; isolation source: oil-polluted sediment collected from 3 locations (0.5 km, 0.7 km and 0.9 km)... | place: USA: Gulf of Mexico ...
TCGCTCCTGATTTATAAAGCCATTGAGTGAGTGATTAAGCTCAAAGAATCGTGCAAGCTCAAATTTAGTTAAAAGGGTTTGAAGTCCAACGGTACAAAAAGTTACTCTAATGCTCTCAAATCAACAATAAAGAATATTTTGTTGTGGCCGTTTAGGTGCGTTCACATATTTGTATAATATTGGTTTAGATATTTCCATCATTTGGCAAATCGGCATAAACAGGCCTAACATTATTCTGGCGTGTTAATACTGACAAGGGCATCAATAATCGAGCATTCTGTAACAGGGCTATTGGCTCCTTTGCATTGAGTAACCATTTCATTGAGTGCTAATTTGAGTTTTTGCAAATCATCAATTTTTTGCTGAACCTTAGTTGCATGTAACGTCGCCAGTTCTTTTACCTCGCCACAATAGTGGTTGGGTTCATCAATAAACGTAAGCAGTTCCTTGATTTGCGCAATGCTAAAGCCAAGTTCACGACTACGGCGGATAAAACAAAGCCGCTTGATATGCTTTAGGGCATAAAGTCGATGGCCTCCTTCTGTACGCGGAGGGTCCGGCATTAGCCCCGTTTTTTCATAGTAGTGTACGGTTTCTACCTTACATTTTGCTCGTTTAGCAAGTTGGCCGATTGAGAAAAGTATTGTTTCCATAACAAAAACCTCTTGAACCTGTAGTAACTACAGGTTGTATGATAACAAATGTAAAGAAACAAGGAGGCGCAGATGAAAAAGGTCATTAGTGATTCAGAACTAACATGTCCTGAGTGTGGACATAAGGAGCTACTTGAAATGCCAACAGATGCATGCCAATGGTTTTATGAATGCCCGGCTTGTGAAGTTCTGTTGAAACCTAAGCAAGGCGATTGTTGCGTGTTCTGCTCTTATGGAAGTGTTGCCTGTCCTCCCATTCAGTTACAGCAGATGGGCCAAACATCGGAAAGTTTATGTTGTGGATAAGCTAAAGTGGCAATCTAAGGCAAGATTACGATGGTTAACGCTGTTTATAACCAGTGGCACCTTATTGTGTTGTGCTTTGCCGGTTTTGCTTGTGTCACTGGGTTTTGGTGCGGTAGTTGCCAGTTTGAACTACAACATTCCTGGTTTACTGTTTCTGGCAGAAAATAAATTATGGACGCTTAGTATATCCGGATTATTATTAACCTTTCTCGCATGGGTTATCTGGCGGCCAAATCAAGCCTGCCCCATTGACCCTGAAGGAGCGGCGGCTTGTAGACAGTCAAAAAAATGGAATAGACGCATTTTTTGGTTAAGTGTCAGTATTTGGACGATTGGCTTTTTCTTTAGTGTTTTATTGTTGCCGCTGCGTCAATTATTGAATTTGTAGAGGAGATAAATGAGATGAAAAAATTATTTAATTTCACCCTTGCGATGAGTTTAGTGATGGTTTTGGGGGTGCTGCAAAGTGTTCAGGCCAGAACTATAGAAATCGAAGTTTATGGCATGACCTGTGCTTTTTGTGTGGATAGTTTAGAACGAAAATTTGGCGATATGCAGAGTATTTCAAACGTTGAAGTGAGTCTAAAACAGAAAAAAATACGCCTTCAAACGGAGGAAAACCTGCCCAGCATTGAGAGTATTAAAAAAGCCGTATTAGAGGCAGGTTTTACCCCGGTAAAAATCACGGTACTCGCAGATGAAAAATAACAACATTACCGCGCAGATAGCGATATTGTTATTTAGCTTAGGCATCAGTAGTGCAGTATATGGCATGGGATTGCGTTCATTTGTTGCGCTGCCGGTTGAAAAAGACGGAGCAGTCGTGCGGCTAGCATTTGAACGCGCAAAGCAGTCTGATATAGACAGTGTCACGACCAGCATGGCGTATGGTTTAAGTGCAAAGCAAACCGTATTACTTGGCTTGCCTTATCGGCTTTCGCCCGCTGGAAAGGATAGACAGGGGGATCTGTCAGTTTTGTATCGTCATATTGTCTGGAAAAACGATAGCTTTATGGGCACGGATCGTTTCGGTGTTTTGGCCGGGCTTATTGTGCCAACTGAAAACGATAGGGATGCGGCAGTTCAGGCGGGGCTTGTATTTACACACTTCAAAAATCGCAATGAAATTGATGTCGATATTTTGTATCAATCAGGCATTGATGACCGGCTTAATAGTGGGCGTTATGATCTGTCATGGCAATACCGTTTATCTCCTGTAGACCGGCCAGATTGGGGCTTCGCATCAGAATTAAACACGGTGGTGGAATTAAATGGTCGCTGGACTGAAGGTAATAGCGTGACGCATCAATTGACCCTAGGTTTGCAATGGATTCACCAAAAGGTGGTCATTGAGGGTGGAGTGGTTAAGGATCTAAACAATGCGAATGAAACACGGTTTATACTGAGTACCCGGTTTCATTTTTAACTGAAAAATAGTTTCCCAATGGGAAGGCAACCATACTATTTTAAGATAATCCAGATATAGATAAATATGTTCTGGCCCAGCCAAACCATTTGATTTAGCAATAACACTAATTTGACAAGCTATGCTTCAAAGGGTTAAAGTCCCGTCAACATTTCCTATACACTTCATCATGCTTAAACATTTAACTCTATTGCTTCTGATTCTTAGCTCGCTGAGCTATAGCAGTGTGTGGGCAATGAATGGTCATGATGATACTGCAGGGAAACATCAACAAGCTCTGTCTCAATTAGTTGATGATTCACACAGCACTGATTTAACGAGTGATCAAGGTAACCATCTCGATGAAGATCATTGCTGTCACGCCGGCGCTCATTTGCTAGGCTTGATTGGCCCATTTGCAAAAATGCCACCTCACGTGGCTAAGCAAGACGCCTCAATATATAGCTCACTTTTTCATTCGCACCAAACCAGCCCACTGCAGCGCCCTCCCCTTAGTTAATTTCTAATAGTTTTGTCGGTTATTGCCGACATACCTACACGATTTATCATTTAAATCGTGTTCGTTTTATTTTATCTATAGGAATTATCATGAGATTTTTAAATGTCATTAGCCTTTTTACATGTGCCTTATTGTTATCTCCAACAGCCGGCGCTAACGAGCAACAGAAACTCGAAAATTGGCTAAGCCAAGTAGTACAACAACATCCAAGATTACAAGCCACACAAGCTGCTGCTGATAAGGCAACAGCTGAACTTCGTGCTGCCGATCAGCCTTTGTTCAACCCAGAACTTGAGCTTGAGTATGAACAAGCAGGTGTTGACACAAAAACAGCAGGTATCACCCAGACCATTGACTGGGGTGATAAACGATTTGCGCAAACACGTGTTGCAGATTATAAGCTGCAACTTAGCCTCACCGAATTAACTGTTGCACAGCAAAAATTAACCGCTGAAATTCTATTAGCATTGGCTACATATAAAGCCAGTATTGATATTCTGAAAGTAATCGAAAAACGTTCAGATTCAATGTCACAGTTTTTCAGAATTGCCAAACAGCGCTATCAAGCTGGAGACCTTGCTGAAATTGAATTAGCTCTTGCACAATTAGCAAGCAGCGAAGCAAACTTTGAATTAGCCGGTGCTCGTTCTGAACTCGTCAGCAACAAACAAAATCTTTATAAGGTACTTGGAAGCGGTAATGATGCCCCATTGACCTCACTCCCCTCAATGGGTGATGCGCCCAACCACTCTGAGTATTCAATTCAAGATTCAGATCAATTACTTGACCGTCTACCTGAAATGCGTCTAGCACGTGCACGAATGAACATTGCTCGTGCAGAAATCAAGGTGCGTCAGAGTGAACAACGTCCCAATCCAAGCATTGGAATAAGAGCCGGTAAGGAAGGCAGCGACAACTTAACCAGCGTTACCTTTTCAATGCCATTATTTATTCGAAATAATTTAAATGCTGAAGTAGAGGCGGCTCAATCACTGTTTACACAACGTGAATATGAAGCAAGAAGCACGCGACAAGCATTACTTGCACAACTTACTTCAGCCGCACAAACACTTCAAATTAACAGACAAGCTTGGGTTCAGTGGAAAGCCACTGGGGGGCAACATTTATTACGACAAGAAAAATTGCTAGCCCGCCTATGGAAAGCAGGCGAGTTAAGTACCGCTGACTATTTAGTTCAACTTAAACAATCGCTTGATACCGAAGAAAGTGTCATTAGGCAACGTGCCCAACTTTGGCAGTCTTGGACCCAGTGGCTTATCGCCTCGGGAGACATTTCCAAATGGACACGATCACAAACTCGCCTACAAACAAACAACAGCCCTAAGAAATTAGGCCGTGGAGAATAACAATGAATAAATTTAACAGCCTTTTTTTGGTCGCCCTTTTAACGCTATCAGGCGCTCAAACAATACATGCTTCAGAAGATGATGGTCACGACCACCAAGGCGCACACGCAGAAGAAGCTGGCGAACCTGAAGAAGAAGGGATCCATTTAACGACGGATCAACAAAAAGAAGCCGGTATTAAAACAACGAGCATCCAATTAACGAGTGTAAACATGAGTATTCGTGCCCCTGGAGAAATAACGCTAAATGCTTATGCAACCAGTCAAGCGGTATCACTTATTAATGCTCAAGTCGTTAAAAGGCATGCAAAACTAGGTGATTCAGTCTCTTTGGGGCAACCATTAGTAACCCTTTCTAGTGTTGAAATGGCACAAGCACAAGGTGATCTTTTAGTCGCTGCTCGTGAGTGGAATCGTGTTCGAAAGTTGGGACGAAAAGTAGTTTCTGCGGCTCGATATATACAAGCAAAAGTAAACAATGAGCTGGCGCGTGCAAAAGTACAAGCCTATGGCATGAATTTACAGCAAGTGAACACCATGTTAAAGGCAGGGAATGGCAGCCTAGCCAACGGTCGTTTCCAACTATTAGCACTTCAAAATGGCACTGTAATTCAAGACCAATTTATCTTAGGTGAAGTCGTTGAAGCAGGTCGAATGCTCTATAAAATTAGCGATGAAACAACACTTTGGATAAACACTCGCTTAACAGCCAAACAAGCACAAGACGTGCAGATAGGCGGAACAGCGACTGTTCAATTTGGTGGAGAGAGTTTAAAGGGCAAGGTTATTCAACGTCACCATTCATTAGATGAGAGCACCCGTACCCTTGGTGTTCGTATCGAAGTAGAAAATCCTAATGACGTATTACACCCAGGTGTTTTTGTTGATGTAAGCATCATCGCAACCAATACAGAAAAAGCGTTAGCCGTTCCTGCAGATGCTGTTTTACGCAGCCCAGACGGTGATTGGATGGTATTTATCGAACATGAAGATAACCAATTTGAACCACAAGAAGTTGAGGTGCTACGGACAAATCAGGGCGTAACGGTAATTGAGGGTATTAAAGCGGGCTCGCGCGTCGTAACTCATGGTGCATTCTTCTTACAATCAGAATTAGCAAAGTCTGGTTTTAATATTCACAATCATTGAGGTTACAGCCATGTTAAATAAAATAATTGACCTCGGCATTAATAACCGTCTACTGGTAGTGCTTTCGCTGCTAGCGACAATTGTTGGCGGAGCATTAATATTACCTTCATTAAATCTTGATGCCTTTCCTGACGTAACCAATGTTCAAGTACAAATTAATACCGAAGCTCGTGGGCTTGCTTCAGAAGAAGTTGAGCAACTCATCACCTTCCCTATCGAATCCGTGATGTATGCCCTACCTGACGTCGAAGAAGTTCGTTCAATCTCTAAAACGGGGTTATCTGTCATCACCGTTGTTTTCAAGGAAGGTACCGACATCTACTTTGCTCGACAACTGGTATTTGAACGACTTCAATCCGCACGTGAGCAAATTCCAGACGGTATAGGAACCCCTGAAATGGGGCCTAATACTTCAGGGCTTGGGCAAGTGTATCAATACATTTTGCGCACAGATGACCCTGAAAAATTTGATGCTATTGCTTTGCGTAGTTTAAATGACTGGGTGGTCAAGCTACTGTTAATGCCCGTTAGCGGAGTAACCGAAGTATTGTCGTTTGGTGGAGAAGTAAGACAATACCAAGTACAAGTACAACCCAGTAAATTACTTTCTTATCAACTAACCATTAGTGATATTGCTGAAGCTATTGAAGAAAACAACCGTAACGCAGGTGGCTGGTATTTAGACAGGGGTGCGGAACAGCTTGTTATTCGTGGTGTGGGCTGGGTACGAAGCGACAAAGAGGGCTTACGTGACATCGGTAATATTCCGTTAAAAAATATAGACGGTGTATCGGTACGTGTTAGTGATGTGGCAGTGGTCGATTTTGGCCCTGAAATTCGTCAAGGCGCGGTTACCATGTCAAACCGTGATGCTGAAGGAAACCCAGTTGCAATGGGTGAAGTCGTCGCAGGTATCGTAATGAAACGCTTAGGTGCTAATACAAAAGCGACCATTGATGGCATTAAAGCGAGATTACCCGCGATACAAACAGCGCTGCCTGACGGTGTAACGATTGAGCCTTTTTATGATCAAGCAGACTTGGTCGATCAAGCTGTTAACACAGTTAGCTCTGCATTATTGCAAGCATTCGTATTGATTATTGTTGTCTTAATGTTATTTTTAATGAATGTTCGTGCTGCCTTTTTGGTGCTCATCTCAATGCCGATATCGGTTGGTTTGGCGCTGATGTTTATGGCCTATTGGGGTATTTCAGCGAACCTCATGTCGTTAGGTGGTTTGGCAATTGCTATTGGCATGATGGTCGATGGTTCGGTCGTGATGATGGAAAATGTTTTCAGTCATTTAAGTAAGCCTGATAAGGAGCACCACCAATACGCTCAAGACGTGCTAGCGGAAGGCGCTCCAGATCCATACAACGTAGCTCAAGACCATCATGGAATATCGCTTCGCATCCAAGAAGCAGCCCGTGAAGTGGGCCGGCCAGTGTTCTTTGCGGTGATGATTATCATCATCGTATTTGCGCCGTTATTTACTTTGGAAGGTGTCGAAGGCAAGTTGTTCCAGCCGATGGCTATTTCGATTGTATTGGCGATGTTAGCCTCGTTATTAGTAGCGCTTATTATTGTGCCCGCGCTGGCAACATATATGTTCCATCACGGGGTTAAAGAAAAAAATAATCCGATTATGGCGTTTTTTGACAACCTGTATCGCCCGCTGTTATCGCGGGCTTTAGGCGCGCCTCGTAAAATCGTCATTAGTGCCGTCATTTTGTTTATTGGCTCACTCGCCTTAGTGCCTTTTCTTGGCACAGAGTTTGTACCTGAATTGGAAGAAGGCACCTTAAATATTCGCGTTACGTTAGCCCCCTCCTCAAGCCTTAATACGTCATTAGGAGTGGCTGCGAAGCTTGAAGAGAAAATAATGACATTCCCTGAAGTGTTATACGTCTCAAGCCGTGCGGGACGTGCTGAAATTGGTGGCGACCCTGAACCCGTATCCAACGTTGAAATCTTTGTCGGTTTGAAGCCGGTAAATGAATGGACAAGCGCATCCAACCGTCAAGAATTACAAAAGTTGATGGAGGCAAAGATGTCGGTTCACCCAGGCTTGCTGTTCTCATTTTCACAACCGATTGCTACTCGCGTAGATGAATTACTATCGGGTGTAAAAGCACAATTAGCTATAAAACTATTTGGCCCAGATTTAGCCACGCTTGCTAGCACCGGTAAAGAAATTGAAGGCTTGGTTCGCAAAATTGAGGGCACTCGCGGCGTTGAAATGGAGCAAATTGCGGGTGAAGCTCAATTGGCTATTCGCCCTAATCGCGATGCATTAGCACGTTATGGCATTCCTGTTGCGCAAGTAATGGATTTAGTCGCTAATGCCATTGGTGGCATAGAGGCAGGTCAAGTCATTAACGGCAACGAACGTTATGATATTACCGTTCGCTTGGATGCTAATTACCGTAACAGTGTAGAAGCCATTCAAAATATTACTTTACAAGCGCCAAACGGTGCATGGGTTAGATTGGCTGATGTGGCCGAGGTGAAAATCGAATCCGGCCCACCACAAATCCGTCGAGATGATGTACAACGACGAGTGGTTATTCAATCCAATGTTGAAGGCCGCGATATGGGTGGTCTTGTAGCGGAAATACGTCAGCGTATCAATGATGAGATTGATTTACCCGCTGGCTATACCGTTGTGTTTGGTGGGCAGTTTGAAAACCAAAAACGCGCACAAGATAAGTTAATGATTGTGGTTCCCGTTTCACTGGGGATGATATTTTTAATGCTGTATTTTGCCTTTAATTCTGTGGGGCAATCCTTATTAATTATGTTGAATGTGCCGCTGGCAATGATTGGTGGCATCGTTGCATTATTTATCTCCGGTCAATACTTGTCCGTACCCGGTTCAATTGGCTTTATTGCCTTGTTTGGCGTCGCGGTATTAAATGGCGTGGTGATGATCAATGCCATTAATCAGCGGATTGCCGATGGGCTGACTAGTCAACAAGCCGTGTTTGAAGGTGCAGTATCACGTTTACGCCCCGTGCTCATTACCGCCGCAACCACGGCACTTGGACTTATTCCTATGTTAATGGCAACGGGGATTGGCTCAGAAGTACAGAAACCACTGGCAACTGTTGTCGTTGGCGGGCTATTCTCGGCCACCTTGTTAACATTGGTGGTAATACCTGCGCTTTATGCGTTCTTTACAAAATCGCATAATCAACAGGTTAATTAGAAAACGGGTCGGTAATAAGGATTCTTTATTACCGACCTTTTATCCACCACATAAATCTGTTGGGTCTGTATTGAATTAAAACACGCCAGAGGTTATTTCCTTACTGATTCGATCTGGTTCTGTTCATAGGAAAGGAAAACTCCAAATAAACCAAGTTGACGAGATTGAAGTTGAATACCACTTTAAATACAAGATGAAATTTCGCCAATTAACTAAACTTTCAACCCCATAACTGAAGCTTTTGGCTATCAGTACATCATCATGAATTACGCAATGGCTCCCTAGCTTTCCGTTTCTTTTGATTATCTCTGATAATCATAACGCTAGCTAATATCAACATAAGCCCCTGGATTGCTAGACCTTGGTAATTGGGATAAATCCCCAGTAACTCTATGCTTGGCAAGTCAACTGGGTCTAATGGTATTTTTCCTGCTTCTTGCAACGCGGACATGCCTTTACCCGCAAAAACAATGGCCAAAATAAACATGAAACCACCACTAACGGCGAAAAATTGTCGCAGGGGTAAACGTGTACTGTATTTCATAATTAGCCATGCCACTAAGCTTAAAATTACGGTAGCAAGAATGAGCCCATATACAATCATACCTTGACCACCTTGGTCAGTTTGCACCCACAATGCTTGGTAAAACAAGACACTTTCAAACACTTCGCGGTACACTGCTATGAAAGACAATGCGGCGATTCCCCACAACGTTTCTTTATTCAATGCCTTTTTAATACTACTCTCTATAAAGTGCTTCCACTGCGTAGCACTGGTTTTGTTATGCATCCAAAAGCCTACATAAAAGAGCACTATTGCAGCGGTTATGGCGGCGATACCTTCAGTCATTTCACGACTGGCCCCGCCTATTTCAATCAACGTTGTTGAAACAACCCAAGTAACGCCCCCCATCAGTAAGGCAACAACAAGCCCTCCATAGAGATAAACTAGGCCTTCGCGCTTGCCCGTCTTTATCAAAAAGGCGGCTAGCGCGGCAACAACTAATAACGCTTCTAAACCTTCCCGTAGCAAGATAACCAATGCCCCCACAAATGCCGTTTTTCCAGACAAACGCTTTTCACTAAGAGACAAGTTCGCTGCTTCTAATAACAACTTAATACTATCGTAAGCGTTGTTAACAGTCGTTTCCCCTTTATCTTTGCGAATCAAATTTCTATATGCTGTCATCTCGCCTTCTATCTGGCGACGAAGTGTTGGATCAATAGCATCAAGACTATTTTCGATCAATTCAAAACCTTCTAGGTACGCATTTATAGCTAGATCATATGCTTTAGCTTTGTCACCAGAGGCGTAGGCAGTACGACTTTCCTTTAGAGTCTGAATACTAAACTCCAGAGGAGATTGCTTGGTCTTTTTTATTATTTCGTGTGGATTACGGCGTAAATAAGCAGAGATAAGAACTGCATCGTCTCCTGAAACAAACTCTGTCTGTGCAGGAGACATAGTCGTTAACTGCTCTAAAGAAAAATCTGGGTTATTGTTATTTTCTTTCCAAAGGGCAGCCCCTGCCTTAACTTCATTTGCTTCAACAGCCATTTGACCAACATAAAAAGCCAACGACCAGCGTTCATGATCTGTAAGCTGGTTAAACGACGGCATTCCCGTACCTGAAACACCCTGTGTAATAGTATTAAAAAGACCATAAAGTGTTCTTTCTTTATAACGACCTCTATCAAGAAAGTTGGTTGGCAATGGTTCCATTGTTTGAGCTAACGGCCCACCGCCATTCCCCGTCACACCATGACAGGCTATACAGTTTTTTTGATAGTGTTGTTTTGCTATTGAAAAATTCGGTACTATACGAGGCACAACCAAAATGTCATAGTCAGCGACCATCTGACTATGCATATCAGCGGTTAACTTAGCTACCTCGTCAGGGTCTGCTTTTGAATTAACTAATGACTCTAGCGTAGCGACTTGATCTATAAGCTGCTTATCAATTCCTTCCAGCTGGATAATGTTTTCACGAACCGCTAAGGCGAAATCTTTCATCTCACCGTACTCTTCTGGGTTAATCACCTTTCCGTCTTTTATGGCCTCACGATAATCAACGCCAATATAGTCAATCAACTGTAGTAGCCTTTGGATAGGCATTGATGCAGAAGCTGTAAATGAAAAAAAGAATATAAATAAAAGAAAAACTGTTTTTTTAATCATAGTATTGTTCAGAACAAAACAAGAATCGAAGTGCAAATAATAATCATTATCATCTAATAAATCAATTAACTCTTAACGTATTTATTTTTGAAAGTTCATACCTTCCTTTTATAGTCAATCGTTTGCGTCTCTTTTGAAACACTCTATCTTTATCGCCTTGCCACCCTTATCGGCGCTAGTAACGCACTGACTGCCCCACGGCCAAAGCTGGCCCATAGCTAAGAAAGTAAACGATGCTGACCAAGTGATTAAGAAGAAACCATTCAATGCCTCTATAGCAGTAATAAAACGTATATGTCCCACTGGGTGAATGTCGCCTAAGCCTAACGTTGTAAAAATAACACCCGAGTAATATAAATAATTCATTGCTCCACCTATAGGTGTTCCGTTAAAAAATCCCAGATCGAGAGTAGTTACTGATAAGTTATAAATAAACGCATAAAAGCCAATTTCAATAATGTGTGCTAAAAATAAAACAAACACTATGAACAGTACTCGCCCTTGCTTATCCATTTTAATTTGTGATGAAACGCTCAGCCAAATCAAAACCCAATAATGAAAAGTAAAGCTTAGCGCAACTAAACTAAAAGCAAGAGTGATAGCTAGTAACATAAGTGTCCTCTAGCCTTCTTCCAGCAAAGAAGGTTCATGATTCCTTAACACTCTGCTTTTCTCCTGTATTTGAAGAATGAAGCTATAAACAACGGGTAAAACCAACAGGTTCAGTATCGTCACGGTTAACATGCCACCTAACATGGGCGCTGCAATGCGATGTGTAACATCCGACCCCGTCCCACTGCTGATCATGATGGGGATTAGCCCCACCATTGTTGATATTGCAGTCATTGCGACAGGGCGCACTCGTTTTGAGGTTGCATAAAATACCGCGTCTTTAATTTCCTCTACTGTTAGCCTTGTAGAACTTGCTGAACGTCGCTTGCTTACCTCTGCATCAATAAAGCTGAGTACTAATACGCCAATCTCAGCAGCCATGCCGGCTAGGGCAATAAACCCTACCGCTACTGCAACTGACATATTGTAATCATTAATATAAACCAGCCAAATGCCGCCCACTAATCCAAATGGAATGGACATCATGACAACTACTGGTTCTACAATATTACGGAAATTAAAATACAACAGTAAGAAAATAATAAGCAATGTTACTGGTGCAACAATCTTTAAGCGAGCCGAGGCTCTTTCCATGTATTCGAACTGTCCTGACCAAGTGAGTGTATAGCCAGCTGGAATTGTTACATTTTCAGCAAGAACCTTTTTTGCTTTTGTTACAAAGCCACCAATATCCGATGTTGATATATCAACATAAATCCAAGCATTGGGTCGTGCATTTTCACTTTTTATAACCGGTGGTCCACGCTGATACTCAATATCGGCAACCATCGTTAATGGAATTTGCACCCCTGTTGGCGTTGGTATCAACACACGTTTTAATGTCTCTAAGTCATCACGTAGTCCACGCGGGTAACGCAAATTAATAGGATAACGCTCCAGCCCTTCTACCGTTTCGGTGATGTTCATACCGCCAATGGCGATTTGAATAACATCTTGCACATCACCAACAACTAATCCGTAACGTGCTGCTCGTTCACGATCGATATTAATATCCAAGTAATACCCGCCAACCGCTCTATCACCAAAGGCAGATGTTGTTTCTGGCAAAGTTTTCATTGCTTGTTCAATATCTTGCGACACCGTTTGTAACACATTTAAATCTGGGCCCGATACTTTGATACCAATAGGTGTCTTAATACCCGTTGATAACATATCAATACGTGTTTTTATGGGCATCGTCCATGCGTTAGCAACACCAGGAAATTTTATTGCCATATCCATCTCAGCCATCAATTCCTTTGTTGTCTTGTCAGGGTTTGGCCACTCATCTTTTTGTTTTAACCTAATCGTCGTTTCCATCATGGCTAACGGAGCCGCATCGGTCGCAGATTCTGCCCGGCCTATTTTCCCAAAAACATGGTGAACCTCTGGGAAGGTTTTCAATATTTTATCGGTTTGTTGTAGTAACTCCTTGGCCTTGGTAATGGATATACCTGGGAAGGTGGTCGGCATATATAAAATATCACCTTCATCCAATGGGGGCATAAATTCACTGCCTATTTTTGAATACGGGTAGACAGTGACCGCCAGCAATGCCAAGGCTATAAACAAAGTGATACTACGTGACTGCATCGCTAATTTTAGTGCGGGATCATGCATGGCATGTAAGGCCCGATTGATGGGGTTTTTCTCTTCTGCTATAATTTTCCCCCTTAGCAGATATCCCATCATCACTGGAACCAGTGTAATAGCTAATATCGCCGAAGCAGCCATTGCATACGTTGCCGTAAATGCTAGTGGGCTAAATAACCGGCCTTCTTGTGCCTGCATGGTGAAGATAGGTAAGAAAGAGACGGTAATAACCATTAATGAAAAGAATAAAGCAGGCCCAACTTCTCGACTGGAATCGCCAATGACCTTCCAATGCTCAGCAGTTGTGAGTTCTCCTCCTTTCTTATCATGTGCTATAGCCAGCCGGCTGTGAGCATTTTCCACCATCACAATTGCCCCATCGACCATTGTGCCAATGGTAATGGCAATACCACCTAATGACATAATATTGGCGTTTAAACCTTGAAAACGCATGACGATAAATGCCATTAAAATACCTAAAGGCAATGTAATGATGGCCACAAAAGCAGAACGGGCATGCAATAAAAACAAGATAACAACCAAGCTGACGATCGCTAACTCTTGTAACAATGATGTGTTAAGACTATCAACAGCGCGCTCAATCAAATCTCCACGATCATACACTGGTACAATTTCAACGCCTTCGGGAAGGCCTTCTTTTAATTCGTCAAGTTTTGCTCTTACGGCTTGTATGGTGGCCAGTGCATTTTCTCCAAAACGCATAATAACAACCCCACCGGCCACCTCACCTTCACCATTCAAGTCGACCAGCCCCCTACGTAATTCAGGGCCAATCTGTACTCGGGCGATATCCTTTAAACGGATAGGGGTACCATTCGCATCAACGCTAACGGGTATGCTATTGAGGTCTTCAATTGACTGAATATACCCCCTACTGCGTACCATATATTCAGTTTCAGCCATTTCAACTAAACGACCACCGACATCATTGTTTGACCTTTTAATGGCCATTTTTACCTTATTCAATGGAATGTTATAGCGAAGCAAGGCATTAGGGTCTACTACTACCTGGTACTGCTTAACATAACCACCAACGGACGCTACTTCAGCGACACCGTTAACGGTTTGTAGTGGATAACGTAAGTACCAATCTTGTAATGAACGTAATTGAGCTAAATCATGTTTGCCTGTTTTATCTATAAGGGCGTACTCATAAACCCAGCCCACACCGGTTGCATCAGGGCCCAATGTGGGGGTTACACCTTGTGGTAGCCGCCCGCTCACATAATTGAGTGACTCAAGAACTCTGGATCTCGCCCAATACATATCAGTACCATCTTCAAAAATGATATAGACAAAGGACATACCGAAGAAGGAATACCCACGAACCACTTTTGTTTTAGGCACCGCTAACATAGACGTTGTTAGTGGATACGTAACCTGATCTTCAACAACCTGTGGAGATTGACCTGCGTAATTAGTGAAGATAATGACCTGCACATCTGATAAATCGGGTATTGCATCTAAAGGGGCATTTTTATAAGCATATAGCCCCGTTAAACCGATGATTACCGTGGCAATCAGCACCATAAACCGATCACGCAAAGAGGCACTAATAATTGCATTAATCATTCATATCACCTTGCTTAGTTATAGAATCATCTTTGGTGTCATTTTTATTTGAAGCTTTTGCCTTGATAGAATCTAGCATTTTACTCGTTGCTTCTCGTAATTTAGACTCCGAATCGACTAAGAATTGCGCCGATGTAACAACTTCATCACCTGCTTTTATGCCCTTTAGAATAATGACCTTACCGTCTGATTCAACCCCAAGTTTAACGACTCTAGGCTCAAACTTACCGGGCCCACGAACAACAAATACCTGAGCTTTCGCACCAGAACGAACGACTGCTTCGGCGGGTATAACTATTGCATTTTTTTGAACCGCTGCTTTAATACTTACTTCAGCAAACATATCAGGGCGCAATAGTCGTGCGTCATTTTTAAATACCATCCTGACTTTGGTGGTCCTTGTTTTTGCTTCCGCATACGGGTATATATAGGCTACAGAACCCGTAAACGTTGCGCCTGGTACTGATGCCAATGTCATTTCAACCTTGTCTTCTAAGTTAACCCACGGCAACTCATACTCATAAATATCGGCATAAACCCATACTTCACTTAAGTCGACTAGCATGTATATTTCTGTCTTTGGCGTAATGAATTGCCCCTGACGGGCGCCAATTTTTATCACTGTGCCCGTTGCAGGACTATGAATATGGAGGCTTTTCTTTATTTTTTTTGTTCGCTCTAGCGCCCTTATTTGGTGCTCTGGCACATCTAAAAATTCAAGCCTTTCACGCGAACTTTTTACAAGCTCTTTTGCGCCTGTTCTTATCTGTTCAAAAGGGCTTTTTTCTAACGCCGATAAATTACTTAACGCCAACAAATATTCTTGTTGCGTTGATACTAATTTGGGTGAATAAACACTTAATAAAACATCACCTTTGTCTACTTTTTCACCCGTTTTATCAACTCTGATATCCTCAATCCACCCCTCAACCTTTGGGTGGATCCTAACCATACGTTCTTCATTAAAACTAACTAGACCAACCGCTCGAATAGTGCGTCCTAGTTCCGTTCTTTTAGCCAATGCAGTACGCACACCTATATTTTGAACAACAACGGGGTCAATTTTTACCATGCCTGACACATCGCTTTGATCGTTATCCGCATAAACAGCGATGTAATCCATCCCCATTGCATCTTTGGCTGGAATAGGTGACGTAACATCCGGATTCATTGGATTTCGGTAAAAAAGCACTTCACGTTTTGCTGATTTTTTTTCTGAATCTGCATACACCGGAACATAATCCATTCCCATGCTATCTTTTGTTGGAACGGGCGAAGTAACTGCTGGGTTCATTGCATTTCTGTAAAACAAAGGTTTTTTGTCCTGTCCAGTTGTATTACTTTGCTCTGTACCACTATTCGGCAGCAGGTATCCGACCCCTACACCAATAGCCAGCATTAAGATTCCTATTACTAATTTTGACTTATTCATTAATGACTTCCTCGCCTGTTGCGGCTTCTAATCTGGCTAACGCCTGTTTTGCATCACTTAGTGCTTTCCAATATTGCAACTCATAATTAAAGAGCGTTATTTGGCTCCTTATAAGGTTTAGAAAATCAACCTCACTCACCTGATAGCCAGCCAGCATCGACTTTACCGTTTGCTGAGCTTGCGGAACAATACCTGTTCCAAACAGTGAAAATTGTTCCTTAGCCTGCTTATAGTCCGTCACTGCTGAACTTATCTGGCCGTGAACCACACCTTTTTGGTCGGTTAATTGGTAACGGTTTTTTTGCAATTCATAACTTTTTTGGTTTACAGCTTTAGACTGTTTACTATCTGCATACAGGGGGATTTTTACACCCACCATCAACGACAAAAAGTCAGACCTTGAACCGCCAACAAAAGGTGCGTTATCTCCCGTTCTATCACCGTAGGTCACGCCCAATTTAAAGTCTGGGTAATAGTCGCGTTTTGCTAAATCTAAACGTGTTTTTGCACCCTTAATGTTTACTCTTGCTTGTTTTAACACGGGCCTTTTTAACTCAGCCCTCTCATACAGCCATTGTTCCTTAGGAAGGCTCTGCAATTTTCTTGATACTTGGTCAGGTAAAAGCAGAGCATCATTGGCAGGCTGATCCATCAGGAGATTAAGGCGAATCGCTTGGTTTCGGCGAATAGCTTTTACCCTAATTTCCTGATCAAGCAATTTAGATAGCTCAAGTTGAGACAATAAAACATCTTGTTGAAGCCCTTGCCCTGTCTCATATTTTGTTTTGGCAACCGTAATAAATTGCTCTAATAGTGATTTATTAATCTCAATTGTTTCTAGTGCACGATCCAAGTAATACAGTTGCCACCATTTACTTTTCACTTTTTTTATTAATTGAAGCCTAACTTCATCAACCAAGTGCCCCGCACCCATTGCATCAAACTGTGCGGCAGCTTCCTTTAGTCCAAGTTTCCCAGGAAAAGGAAATTCTTGACTAAAACCAATTAGAACCTGTGTCATCGGTTCCTGGCCTCTGTTGAATGTATCCGTTGGAAAGTTCATTGCATTAAAGCTCATCGTTGGATCTGGCAATGATCCAACTTGCGATGGCACTTCGCCGAACGCCTTATAGCGTTCTTTCATCTGAGCAAGATTTGGATTATCTCTCACTGCTATCTCAACGGCTTTTGTTTCAGTTAACGCTAAATCACCTGTCTTCTCTCCTGCCTGTAGCACATTGGCATTTAGTGAAACCAAAATGATGGCTACCTTAGCCCAGCGTTTTTTCATAAAACCATTAATTCTTATATTACGATTATCAAACTTCATAAGTCCCCTAAGCATGTCCTCACGATTAAACTTAAATACGGACAGGATGTGAGGCCAAAAACCTCCAGACCCCACAAGTCCGCAATGTATAGAAATTCACCGACCAGGCGGTGTCTTGTGATAACTCAAGGCTCACGCTTTGCATTATCTTTAACGTTATTACAAAAAAATAGCTTCAGCCTTTACACCCATAGCTGCAACGCAAAGTTACGCATCACAGCGGTTAGTACGTCGCTGCGCGTAATAATGCCCGTTAGTTCACCCTTGGTAACGATTGGCAATGCGCCAATACGCTGCTCTACAAATAAACGGGCGATATAGCGTACATCTGTATCGTTGCTTGCTGTCAATACTGGCGATTTCATGAGCTGTACAATAAATTCGCTTTTTTTATGCTTGGTCAATTGTTGATAGTTTTCCGTAATACCCGCTAAGTGGCGCAAAACATCCCGCTCCGAAACAATACCCACCAATCCGCCGGCTGGAGAAACAACTGGGACATGCCGAAATTGACTTGTCCGAAACAATGTCAAAGCCTCCTCAACTGTTGCTTGAGGGCTTAATATCACCACTGGAGACGTCATCACCTGTTCAGCAAATACAACGCCAGGAGCCCTAGGTATCTGTTTTGTTGATTGATAAGCCTGTGCAGCATCGTGCTGGTATCCACACTTTACCGGCTCATTACGATGCTCTGTTTCATTCAGGCCATGAACGGCACTCGTTAGCTCCGTTTTTTCAACAGCCTCTTTTTTGAAAACCTTTCCCAGAGGCATCACCTCATTCGCATTTAATCCTTGGACAAAAAAAGTCATGGCTTATTTTGTTTCAGCAAAGCAGTTCATCATGTATACAGCGCCCCACGGCTCTTGGCTGGTAACACAATTAATATTGCTTTCAAGCAATACCCTTGTACCACCCTCTACCAAGCGCATGTCATTGCTCATACATCGAAGTCCCTTATAAATCGTGCAATCGATTGGCGGCGTGCGTCATAAGCATGGCCTCATGCTCCTCAAGGGATAATAGTTGTTCCAGCAACTCTTGAGCCGAAGGTATATCTGTGTGATCGAGTAAATAACGATAAAGCTCGATTATTTGCCCATGTTGGTGTGCAACTTCGTTGCTAATTTCATCTGCGCTCAATTCTGCAAAAGGTTTTTCACATTTTTCATGACGTGTTATCGGATGTTTGTGAAGGTATTCAACGCACCAAGTATTCAGTGCATTCGCACTTGCTGTTTTCTCGAACTCATCTAGCACCTTCACAAGCTTTTGCTCGTGGTCTGCTAGATACCCGAGTAATAACTTAGCGCGTGCACCCTCATTTTTACCGGCACAATGTTGCATACAGTTGGCTAGGTACTGGTGTGCTTCGCGTGTCCATTTCATAACATCATTTAAGGTTTCTACTTGCATAATTTATCCTCTATAGTGTCAGTATCTTAAGGTCTTTAGCGGCCTCTACTGATGCGTAATCGCTAATGATCTTGTGTCCCACAAAACGCAATTACTTTTTTCCTGCCCCAGGCGGTGTCTTATGGCAGCTCCACGGTGTATGTTTTGCGTTATCTTTTACATTGTCATCCACAAAACGGTAATAACCCTCTTTTAAGTTAGTCCACCAGTCATGGCTAATATCTACTCCCTGCTTTTCAAATATTTCTTCAATTCCCTGAATGCCTACTCTTGATGCATCGTAGGCCAAATTTATTACCTGTGATTTTTCATCAAATGACACACCATCCAAACCATATAACTGGTCTACTTCTTCAATAACAGCTTGAATATTTTCGGGTGTGACATTTTCCAATTTCAAGTGACGAATCACTAAATTTACTTCGGAAACGCCTAATCTATGTTCAGTTTTACTCATAATAAATCTCCTAATTTTACAAATTATTGATTTTTCTACCAACTTGATTGAGTCCATTCAATTTGAAAAAGTCTTTCTGATATGGCCCAACGCTGCCGACAATTCCGCATCAGAAAGGTTACTATTACCCCCACGTGGAGGCATTTGCATGATGCTATTAGGGCTCTGGTAACCATTAATTATGTTATTGAGCAATTGAGCATCCGTTTTCGTTAAACGCCCCATCTTATTTGTAAAGTCAGGCACACCCGGTATTGCACCTTTCCCATTCGCACCATGACAGGCCATACAATTACTTTGATAGACTTTTTCACCTGGTATCACAGATGATGAAGACGCCTTTTTAATAGTAGGCTTAACAGTTACTGTATTTGCACTCGATATAGGCGAATTTGAAGCCTGCAAAAAAGTCAAAATATCACGCGTTTCCTGACCCGTTAAACCAGCGCGTACCCGCATATGAAAAACTGTGGTCTTCCATTGATCATCACGTAATTCTGTCGGACTACGCATGG
>JQIA01000513.1_pt1 | contig 19730 bp, 30 predicted proteins | sample 811431 | NCBI WGS metagenome assembly JQIA01 (sample SAMN02998118, study PRJNA258478) | marine sediment metagenome | biome: marine; feature: seafloor; material: sediment; isolation source: oil-polluted sediment collected from 3 locations (0.5 km, 0.7 km and 0.9 km)... | place: USA: Gulf of Mexico ...
TAAATAGATTATACATAAATAGATTATACATAAATAGATTATACATAAATAGATTATACATAAATTAGGAGAATAGTAATGAATGGAAAAACATTCGGAGTAATAATAGTAATTATGCTTTTAGGAGCATTTGTATGGAATTGGACAAGTTTTGAACACATAGATGAAACAAACGCGGTTGAAATGTGTCCACAATTTCACAATGTAAAATGCCCTAGAGCAGATTTCCCCTTTAAGAAAGGTGAACCAATAGTTAAAGATGGCCTCGGTGATGAAATTGTCCAATATTGTGGTGTTCGTAAATTTCCAACTGCTGTTGAATGGGGTTGTTATCATACAAGCACTAACGTTATTTACCTGAGAGATACAAAAGAGACGGATGGACTGACGTTAGGTCATGAAAGATGTCACTGGATATGTGGACGCGAACATGTTAAAAACCAAGAATATGATATTCGAGATAGTTTTAAACTTTTGGATTAAATTACTTATACAACACTACAGGATAACAAAAATGGATGGAAAAACATTCGTCGCATTAATCATGCTTATGCTTTTATCGGCAATAGATTTAAAAACAGTAACAACAGAAACAGATGTAAAGGGACCAGATGGCAAAGTTGGTAAATTTTATAAAGTATATAACATGAATGGTAGTGAAGATGTTGCTATTAAATATGCAGATAATGACTATGGGATGTTTAAAGCACCACTAGTTGAATACGCAACTAATAACTAATACGTATAATTGTTGTGAAAAGGTATACTATTATATAAATATGTGGTAGGATATAATAAATATTAATTTTTTGGAGAAAATCGAATGAAAATATTCGCTAAAATGACACTATATGTGTTGGCATCATTAGCTTTAATTAGTTGTGGTGGTAATAAAAAAGTACCATCAGCAAACCCAAATCACATGTTGACCATGCAAGCATATAGCAATAATGCATTGGCTAAAGCTAAAATGGTTGAATCTTTGGCGCAAGGTTGTGCGAAAAGTTCACCAGAACAGGCAGGGTGGTGTACTGCACTAATTGCCACTCAAGTATTAAATAGCGGTGGTGGTAAACAAGATAGAGTACCATCATATGTAAAAAAACCGACTAAAGGTGATATACTCCTTTCTAAAGGTTTAAATATATTAGGAAGTGCATTGCCTTTCGCAGCTAATGTAATAATTTCTAAAGATAGTAATAAAGCAAATGTTGCAGTTCAAGAGAGCAGAAATGCTATGATGAATGACATCATTACGAGTGGTTTCGATAGTATGACTACACTGGGTTCACAGCCAACAACTAGTGTCGGTGGAGATTATATAACTGGTGATAATAATGGCGATGGTGATAGATACGGTGACGGAAATGTCGTAGGTGATGGGAATGTCATGGGTGACGGGAACGGTGACGGTGATAGATTCGGTGATGGTGACAATATCGTTGGTGACGGTGATAATATCGTCGGTGATGGTGACAACGTAGTTGGTGATAACAATGGCGATGGTAACATATTTGACAATACGATTGGTGATGGTCTATTTACTGGCGACGGCAATGGTGATGACAACAGTGACAACAGCAATGACCCTGACCCAGATGACCCATAATTGAGCTAAATCGCTTATAATTATAAAAAAGGGGACATTTGTCCCTTTTTTTTGTTGACTTTATAATTTTCATGGCTTATAATTATCTGATAATAATAATAATAATAATAATAATAAAGCAAATAGGATTTCAATATGGTACAAAAACCGTTTAGTTCGTCAGGTCAAACCCCTCCAAAAAAACAGACAAAAAAAATGTTAGCAATGGAACTATATAAAGTTCATTGTGACAAACCTCGTAACGAGATAGTCGATATATTAGTCAAAGAACTTAATACAACAACAGGTAGTGCTAGAACACATTTATCTTGGTGTATTAAAGAATCATTCTCTAATGGCACAGCAGTACAATCAAATAGGATATATAAAACACGCAAAATTGACAAAAGTGGATTAAAGCGTGAGAGAGCATTAGAGATATTCGTAAAAAACCGAACACTTAGCAGAAATGAAATGATTGATGTGTTTGTCAGAGAATTGAAAATGACATGGAATTCAGCAGCTACACACTGTAGTACATGCACCAAAGAATGGAAAAAGCACTATCCAAATCACCAACATCACGCAATCGTTGAAATATAATGGGAACGTTATCCGATGAAGAATTAGAAAAACTGTTAATAGATACAGGTTCGTTCTATGACTGTCCAACCGAGAAAGATAAACAAGACATGCGCGATTCCTATAGAAAGGTTGAAGCAGAGACAAACGAACAAATAAAACAGGCAGGTGGTATCACAAATTGGTACGAAAGTGGTAGAGGTAGGGTGGTGGACTTCGGTGATTGAATTTAATGTACATCTCATAGTTAAGGATAAAATAGTATCCATTGATCCCGTTAAAACATATAAAACAGGTAGTATGATATGTGATTGGGATTTTGGATTTACTGTACGATTAGATGGGAACAGTATAGATATATTAGTTCCAACTGAAAGAGATGGTTGCGGTAATCACAATTTAAACCAAGAAGAAAGACGTGAAGTTGCAAATAATAAACGAAATGAATTAGTTAAAAAGGTATCATTATGAGAGGTTCTTTGACTAATGATGAATGGGATGAATTGGTTGCATTAGAGTATGTACTTACTTGGGGATACAGTGAAGAGGGTGAAAAAGAGAAGGATTCAACGAGACACCGAGAACTATCTGATAAAAATTGGATTTCAACTGACCCAGATAGATATAACAAATACTATTCAAATAAAACTTGACACGCTTATAATTTATGAGTATAATTTATTTTTAATTAATGAAGAGAGAAGATAATGGGTTGTTTCAATGTAGCAGGTGGTTTAACTAAAATAAGTATTGGTTATGGTGATAGGGTTGTATTCTTACCATTAATACCAAAATGGTTTAAAGGCAATTACCATTTCAAAAAAGAATTAAAAGCTACCATAGAACCGGGAAATTTAATTTGCGACAATGGTGGTAGTTCAGCACTTTATGAGCCTAGATTTTTACCTATCAGAGGTGAATATAATGATTACGGCTGTGTTGAAAACATTGACCGTGATGAAAACGTTGAATACATGGAAGAGTATTTTGGTCTTAGTATAGAGGTTATCATCGATGGAATCCGTGACTTTAGAAAAGACAGATACAACTTAATCGAATGCAAAACAGAACGTTTAACCGAAGAATTGAGACACATGTCTGGGATGTTTGAACTTGAAGAAGTTTTTGACACAGTTACTTCAGAACGAAAAGGTACGGCATGGAAAAACTTCAGTTTTTCAACATACGGATTACATTTATTAGGTTTCAAACTCGATTTAACCCGTGAAACCGGGGATAATAAGAAGAAGAATTTTTATCATTTACCAGACAATGATAGATTAGTAATTCACGCAAGTGATTACGACGATAATGACTTTATCGTCGATGGTGAGAAAGCTACACAATATGTATATGGTTTGGATGAATTGCAAGAAATCGGCAATAAGATTGGCTATGAAGTTCCTAAATCAATCAACGACTATTCCGCATATGAATTTAAGCTTAATGAATATGACTACTCACTTAAAATGTTAGCAGATGAATTAAGAATTGAATTAAAGCAAAAATCAGATGAAGCTTCTGGTGGTTATTTAAAAGATGTTGGAGATAGCACAGAGGATTTCAATGAATTACACTCAATGCTTTTAAATTTCAGAAGTAAAAGTATTAGTGAAAGATTGCTGTATGGAATCAGCGATGATATGAGCTATTGTTTAGACAATAAAGAACTACATAAATCGTTTGAAGACCTTATGGTATTTAAGGGATTTCTTACAGGCACTAACAACTTATTAATGCCAACTTCTAGTGGATATCAACATGGTAGCACATCCATGACAAAAAGATTGTTGGAAATTTCACAAGACTTTATTGAGAAGAGAATTAAAGAAGAGTCGGAGTATTAAATGCAAATAACATGGCTAGTGCAAGATGTGTATATTAAACTGTATGAAATATACAACACTTTTGATGCATTAACCGAAATGAATGCAACATTAATGTCGTTTGGTATAATGCAGAAATCAAAAGAAATAACCAATCTAGAAAATATATTAATTCCAGACACTAAATTTGTATTAAGGTCTACGACAAAAGTAGCGACACTTGTGCGCGAAGCAACACATATATCTGAATTAAATGATTTTTTGTCAGAAGAACAACTGGATAATAGTGATTACTATTTAAATAGGTTACGTGATGGCATGTTTTATGATATTGAAAAGTTTGACCAATACTATTATAATAATCTAGATGTAGAACTTCCTCTATTAAATGGTGATGCCATATACGTTAAAATAAAACATAATTTGAATACAACATTCAATCATGATTATTTCATAAAACCTAGTCAAGATAGAAAAGCATTTAATGGTGGTATACTTAAAGCAGGTACGACCATAGCACAATTAAAAAACATATCATACGAATATAGAATGTTCGTAGTAGATAATGTGGTGGTAGCAGGTTCTCAATATGTAAAAGATGGCGTAGTAGTAACAGATGCACATGTCCCACAAGAAATATACACATTTACAGAAGAATGTCATAAACTGTATCAACCAGATAATGTGTACTGTATTGATATTGCGGCAACTGATGACGGATTAAAAATTGTTGAATATAACGGATGGAACTTCTCAGGTGCGTATCAATGTGATTTAGTTAAAACATACACAGCAATCGAGAAATACCTTAACAAATAGAGAATAATTATGCAAAGAACAATAAGAACTTTAAAAGAAATGAGGACTAAAGCAGTACGGTCATTCGTAGATAATTCATTAATTATACATAGGTCACCCGACGCAAAATGTCAACCAGATACTACTCATGATTTAGAAATGATTGATGAATTGACTTGCGCTATTAAAGCTCTTGACATGTTAGACAATGTTGATGTAATAGTAGAAGATGCGGATGATTTTATGAGAGAACTAAAATTATTTAAAAATGTTACTAGATTTGAAGTAATCGATAACATTGGTCGAACATATACTAAACATGAACTGAAAAAAATTGAATTCAGTAGACAAGACCAAGGAAGAACTTTAAAAGTATTTCTGAAATGAGGAAAAATAGTGATAAAGATGATAAAATTACGGTAAGTGGGTATGTGATATTATTTAATGATAAGTACCCACCCGACTGTATAAGCACCGATACTCTAGACCAACTGATAATCAGCGGAGAAATTGAGGATTATACAATAGACAAAAAAGGTGTAAAAGTAACTAAATCCGTTAATCATCTTGACTTATAGTTTATGAGATAGTAAGATGTATCTATTATGGAAACAATATGCGAGGGTTGATGTGAAGTGAATGTAAAAATAAGTATTGGTTAGTAACAGAGTAATTACTGGGAAAACTAGACAGTGTTCGTAGCTGTGCGGATAAGCGCAACTTAGAGATTGGGAATACTTATTATTAAGACATTAATACATCATGACAACATTAACGCGAAGGTTAAGTCCTTCTCCTCGCACCATTATAAAAAGAGAGAAATGTATGAAACAAACATTTAAATTCCAATTAAGGATTAAAGACGTAGACAAGCAATGGAGTGAAACTCTAGATGCAGGAGTTCTGGTAGAAGAAACGGTAACATTTGATTTCACATGTGCGACTGATATAGATAAATCCATCGCAATTATGAACGCAGAAGATAATATGATTAAACGATATATGAGTGTTAATATCATTGAAGTCGAATAATTACTAAATTAATTTTAAAAATAACTTGACTTTTATATAAATAGACGTATAATGTGAATTCACTTGTAGAAAAAGTGATGAAATAAACATGCGTCGGTGGTGGAATTGGCATACACACTGAACTTAAAATTCAGTTTTTTGAGGGTTCGAGTCCCTCTCGACGTACCAAATAACATAATTATGTTGCTCTGTAACTCAATTGGATGAGTACGACATTACGAATGTCGCTGATGCAGGTTCGACTCCTGTCAGGGCAGCCAAATTAAAATCTCTCCGTAGCTCATTTGGACGAGCACAAGGTTTCTACCCTTGGGAAGCTGGTTCGAATCCAGTCGGGGAGTCCAAATTTGTCACATACGTGTGATAGATAGATGCGGGTATAGCATAGTGGTAATGCAACTGGCTTCCACCCAGATTACGGGATTTCGATTATCCCTACCCGCTTTTTGCTTCTGAAGTATTGTCAGTGATACGCAACTTTTGTACGGTTGAGAATTCGGTGCATCTCCGAACAGAAGCTCCAAATTTAACAAATGGGCATATGTCCATTTGTCCATTTTTTTGTAAGAATAAAAACTTTACATTCAGTTCAAATATCGAAATAATGTAAAAAAGTTGGAACTTGTATAAATAGTAATATTGGAGAAATATTATGAAAATATATAAGTACTACACTGTTTATAAAATAACAAATACAATCAATGATAAAATCTATATCGGTGCACATTCCACTGATAATTTAGACGATTCATATAAAGGTTCAGGACTTCACCTCAAACGTGCACAGCAAAAATATGGTGTAGAACACTTTACAAAAAACATACTGCATATATTTGATAATGAATCTGACATGTTTAGGGTTGAGAAACTATTAGTCAATGAAGGTTTTGTCAATAGTACGTCAACATATAATTTAAAAGAAGGTGGAAAGAATTGGACGTATGAGACCGCACGTAGGGGATACGATATAGCAGTTAAACGTGGACTTCATGAAAAGTCAACTAAAGCGTGTACAGAACTGCGAAAGGATAAAAAATATGTCAGAAATTGGATGGAAAAAACTGCAAAAACTAAAATGGATAGATATGGTACACTTGGATCAAATTCATTTACTGGTAAGAAACACACAGATGAAGCAAAGAGAAAAATAGGTGAAGCAAACAGTGTTCATCAATCTGGCGAAGGGAACTCACAGTTTGGTACTATTTGGATATATAATTTAGAATTAAGAGAGAACAAGAAGATATCAAATACTGAAGATATTCCATTAGGTTGGCAAGCAGGTGGGGTACGAGATTTTGATAAACATTTTGATAAAATAAACAAGAAACAAGAAAAGATTGATAAACGCAAAGAAATGATTAAACTGTTTATCAAGATTAAAGACGATAACGGTTATGATTCAATTCGAGAACTTCATGACCATTTAATTGGGTGTGATATGTATTCCCATTCAGCAGAAGCTTTGCGTCGTTTTATAAATAAGCATAAATAAGCATACAAATACAGTCCCTCACACTTTACAATTAGAGTAAATGATGTTAAACTGTATGAACTTGCTCCTTCAGTCGGGAGTGCTTATCGATGAGATTACAATAACTTATCAATCAGTCGGGATAAGAGAGATAATATTAAATTATCAAGGTAGAATATGGTCAGGTTGGGATTCTACCAAATATTTTTACCAGTATAGGTCATCCTTCGACTGTTTCCAAATTACGCTCCTTTAGTTCAATTGGCAGAATAAGACTTTCGTACTGTTTAGATGGTGGGTTCGACTCCTCCAAGGAGCACCAAATTTCCATTGTCAATACATGTTAACCATAAATTAAACACTTTAAATTAAACGTATAAATATAGTACATGAATGCTAAACATGAAGTGCACAATATACTGACAGGAATATTTAAGAAACAATGAAAAAAATAATACACAAAATTACAGAAAAATCATTAGATGCATTAGATATGCATATGGACAAATGCATAAATAGTGAAGAATACAAGACTTACTTTAACGGTATATCATCTACCGAGCATTATAGATTACTATCATACCTGTCGATACAATTTAATAGTGAAACAATAATAGATATAGGTACGTTGAAGGGATGTTCGGCATTGGCTTTATCCACTAACCCAACAAATGAAGTTATTTCATTTAATCTCGATAACCAATTAGATTTAAATAATCCACCAGATAACATAGAATTTATTATTGGTGATTGTTTACATGAACAGTACAAGGATATTATAATGAAGTCTAAAATAATATTATTGGATACATATCATGACGGGACATTTGAAGAAATATTTTATTCGTACTTAAAGGACAACAATTATAGTGGGACTTTACTGTTGGATGATATTAAATTAAATGATGAAATGATTCAATTTTGGAATAATATCGATTTACCTAAAGAAGATATTACCAATTTGGGACACTGGTCTGGGACAGGGGTAGTATACTTTAATGAATGACAAAATAATGAATATGAAAGATTTCATGCAAGTACATATTCCAAAGTGCGGGGGGAGTTCAGTTTTTTCAACTGGAATTGTAGATGAGAAGAAATGGCCAGATCATAACTTTGCTAGAGATATAAATAAATTTGGGGACTTTTTTAGTTTTGCATTCATACGAAATCCATATGACAAGTTTTTAAGTTCATATTATTTTTACTGCAAAACACCTGAATTTAAGAACGCATATCCAACCTTTGAATTTTTTTGTTTAAATTTTCACAAACATAATGATGTCATCAATCCAGAACATTTCAGGCAACATTTCATATATACTCAATATAACTATATAACCAATGATAGTGGTGTTATTATTGTTAATTATTTGGGTGATTTTTATAATATTGTTGAAGATTTTGAATCTATGCAATTATTTAACGGTGTAGTGAAAGATGAATTGATACCACTACCACATAAAAACAAATCAGTCCATAAACATTTCAATGAAGAATATACTGATGAAATGGCAAACATTATTTACGAATTATGGGAACAGGATTTTACTTTTTTCAAATTTGATAAAGATTCATACAGGTAGTTATGTCAGTATCTATACTAATACCAACATTTAATCGAAAAGAATTTCTTATACAAGCTATTGAGTGTTGTTTAAAGCAAACATATCGAGACATTAAAATTATTATATATGATGACGGTAGTACAGATGGGACACACTTGGCGGTAGACAAATATGTAAACGATGATTTAACTCTACCAGTGACATATATTCGTTCTGGTGTTAATCGTGGAATTGGTTATGCTAGAAGTAAGTTATTGGAATCTTTTGACAGTGAGTATGCCTGTTGGTTGGATAGTGACGATTTGATGCATCCAGAACGGATATCTAAATGTATTAATGCCATTGGTGATGCTGATATTATGTATTCAAATATACAACACTTTACTCAAAGCAGTGGCAACAAACATAGGATAAATAAGGGTGTGGAATCTAGAATAGACACTAATAGATACCAACCAAATAATGTGCAGTGTTTAACAAATAATACGGCATGTGCTACTGCATTTTTCAAAAATAAAATTAAAGGTGTTAAAATGTTGGACAGTCTAACACTTGGCGCAGAAGATGTTCTTTGGTTGTATACATTACTGCATCTTGGATATGTAGTAGGACATATTAATGAACCACTATATTATTACCGTTCACATGACAAGAGGATAACAACTCTTAAAAAATTGGACATAAATCTTGAACAGAAGACTAGGGAAAATAAACTAATTGGTGACTACATTGATAACATAACCACGCAATTTGATTAAATTTTTCTAAAACTTCCCCATAATACTGAACAGAATAATTCATATTTATATTTCTCTAGACCATCGGTGTCAATATTATCAATGTGTGATTCAAAGCTTGCGGGCCAATGGAGTTCCCTTTGGTACTTCGTAAATTCTTCAACTGAATCTGCATAATCATGTAGCATAATCACATCATTAGGTTTAAGAAATTTACTGAACTCATTGAATTCTTTCTCTTTATGTCCACCATCACATAACACTAATGTTCGTCCTTCTCTTTTGATTTTGCCTACGATATCATTAAATATATCTTCCGCAAAGCAGTCACCTATCGTGAATACTTCATCTGGAATAGTGACATTAGTACGCCAGTCTTTAATATCATATGAGTTAATATTAGTATTTTGGTGATATAACCATGTTGTAAGTCCACCAGTATACGTGCCAATTTCAATTATATTGTTAAAATCTTCCATTATAGTATCAAATGCATCAATTACGGTGGGAGTTTGACCTGCTTGTATGTCGTCTATCGTTAGGTATTGCCCTGTGCCGTGTGGTGTTGTTGTTATTTTCATTTATATTGCCTATTTTATTGTTATTACTTTTTATGGCGACATATATCGCCATATACTTTGCTCTTATTTATTACACCGTTAGAATATTCACCCAATAACGTTATATTATCCCCACGTGACAATTTATATGCCGTGTTGGGATTATTGGGGTGAAATAAGTGGTATGAGTTTCGTTGGAGTATTCTAATCTTATACCCATGTGCTGTTATGGATGACCTCATCGCATCATCCTCTCCACCCCACCCGACAAATCGCTCATCCCAACCCAATATAGTATCGAATATTTTACGTTTCAGTGAAAACATTCCACCTGTTGATATATTTGTGTCACCATAAAAGTCATTAGGTGTTAATTCATCTACATTGCCATGAGTAATGGTGAGTGTTTTTTCTTCTTCAATGTATTTACATAAGTTATATGGTGAGACTGTATTTTCTCTGTGTGCGATATCAAAAAAGTTTTCAAGGTTTGGTATATTTAATATGACATCACTGTCAGCAAATATGAGTGTTTCGGCTGACGACTGTGATACCCCTATATTAAATCCCCACGTTTTGTGAAAAGTACTTGGATTGTATGCAAATATATGCTCACAATCGTAATTAGTCAAGTCTAATCGTTCCTCACTATCCTGTTCAACTACAATAATTTCAATGATGTCGCGATACTTCTTATCGACAGCATCAAACATATCTAACACTTTTTTAAGATTATTTTCTCTGAATTCATCATTACAGTTTCTGTGTGTTATTATTACTGAATATTGTTTTTCTTGGGGACATAACAGCCTACACTTATCTACAAGTGTATTTATTCTGACATAATGTGTTGGATTGGTATAACTTCTAGCAAACCATGAGTGATAACAAAATGGTTTGTTTTCATGGTCATACAGTACGGTTGTATATATGTCAAATGATGGGTCAATGTCGTTTGCATCATCAGCGTTCAGATATAATATTTTGAAACCGTTACGCAATGCCCAGAAAAAGAATATATAGTATGGTTCAAAGTTGTCATATATTATGCCAAACGGTGTATATGTTTTTTCAATTAAAGTATCATACTTATCAACATATTCGGGTATTTCTTTCAAGAGATGGTGTGGTATATGTTTATCAAGAGATTTATTATAATGGCATCCATTTAATACCCCACGTCTATACTTTTCTCGTATTTTCTTAACATTTATTATGGTAAAAAACATATTGATTGAAATAGGATTATGAAATCTGTGACTGATAACACCTCCATCTGGCATACCACATATGGTATAGTCATTGTCGTCCATGTAATCAAGCATATTTAACATTTTGTTTGTATCAGTAATGAAACAATCCTCATCCACATATATAACATAGTCACAATCAAATCGTGTTGTATTTTCTATTACTTCAATTAATAACCCTAACCCGTATTTCCCACCCTTACCGCATACCATATCATACTCGATATCAAGTGAATCATAAAATGATTTTGATTTAAGGTATAATTCATCCGAATTACTGTTTGACACTATTTTTATTTTTCTATTATCCATGTTGTTATTTATATGATTAAATATTTATTGACAATAATGGCAATTAATGTTTAAATATACATAATAAAAACTAACGAGAGAGAATTAAATATGTCAACATTAATAAAAATAACAGAATTTGAAGTTGGTCAGTTTATCAAGTACAGTGATAGAGATAAAAGTGGAAAAATTCACTATATTGGTGAAGTTATACTGGTAGACAATCTTAAAGAGATATTTGAAATACTAACAATGGATGGTGTTATGGGGTTTGTATTAAATGAGGAAGAAGAAAAAGACAATTCTGGTTCTCCATTTTCTCAAAAAGAAGAAAAAGTGCCAGAACCATGTTATCAAGAATTTGAGATAGTTAAAACTAAACCAAAAGGTTGGGCTAAATTTAAAAAAAATCCTAGTGCATATGTTGCAGAAATGAATAAACCTGCACCCAAAGTGAAAACTAAGAAAGAACAGATATTTGATTTAGTCAAGAATAATCCTAGAAAAAAGGAAAGAGCATTGATAAAATTGGCTAAGAAAGAACTTGGTGGCAGTGAACCACAGCTAAAATCATTAATAAAATTAGCTGTAATTCAATTGCGTAAATAAGTTACTTAATATATCCGACTACTGTGATAGACCCAAATGTGTTAGAACCTGATTCTTCGACGGTATTCATACCATATACTATTTAAATAATTATGGATTAATTGGTGGTGGTAAATCTTCTATTAGTGGTATATCATACATTTTATTTTCAAATGCTATACATGCTTCACCTGCATCATGTAATAAACTTTCGAAATCATCGAATGTAATAAATGCAAAACCTTTTTTGCCCCAATTACGTCCCCAACTATTTTTTATTCTGAAGACTCTATTTATTTTGTCAACTCCATCAATAATGTATGCATGACCACCACTTTGTCTTCCAGTTGGACTAATCATTCCCTTTCTGTCAGGAGTATACATTCCTTTGTACCATTTAGTGCCAACAACCATTGGACCTAACATTAATAAGGTATCAATCACATCCTGAAGACTATTAGCCCATCGATATTCTGAGATGACCTCAAGTGTTTTTAATATTTTAGCCCCAGCTCTGACACTAGTTCCGTCATATGAATTTCCTTCCCATGGGTCTCTAGCTTGACATGCGTCATAAAACTGTGTAACATCAAACATTGGTCGAGTTCTCCCATATATTACATCTTGTATGACTGGTCCATCTTCAATCCAATGACTCCATGAGTACGCAACACACATCTGTGATGACCCTTGATTGCCCCACCAACCCTCTGCCCACCAATATTTGTTTGGTATGTCTGGTGGTGTGTGTAATACTGCCGAAACAGGGTATAATTTATCTCTATCGTCTATACTTACTAATCTTCCAAATTTAATTCTCATATGTTTTCCTTTTACATTACGTGTGATATGTGTTAACATTTAGCAATATTTATACAATTAAAACAATAATCATGAGTAAAACAATAATAAGAAAGATAAGTGACGTACATTTTGAATTTTTCAAGACACCTAATGTCACTCCCGAACTATGTGAAATAATTTTACCAACATTGCCAACAGACGGTGAGACGGTATTAATATTGGCAGGTGATATGTGTAAGCTAAAGAATACTAAACCATTTAGACGTTTTCTAGATGTTGTACATACCCGTTTCCCACATATATTGTATGTGTTAGGCAACCATGAGTATTATGACAGTAATTACGATAAAGTTCAGCATAAATTATTAGATGAAAAATATAAATATTTGTATCAGTATGATAATGTGACAATATTGGATGATGAAACTGTTACAATAAATGACATTACATTCATAGGTAGTACCCTTTGGACAGACTGCGATAAGGGCAAACCGTTGTCCGAATGGAATATTAGTAAAAATATGAATGATTTCTATGTGATTAAGCGTGGAGAATATGGCAAGAGTAACTTTACAACTAGTTATATGATATCTCTATTCCACAAACATCTTAATTTCCTGCAAAATGAAATACAAAATGCAAAAGGAACGACAGTTGTAATAACGCATCATGCACCATCTACTAAAAGTATTGATAAAATATTCCAAGGTTCGAATATCAATGGTGGATTTATGAGTGATCTATCTGAATTTATTTTAGATTATGCACCAGATTACTGGTTTCATGGACATATGCATAATTCATCTAACTATATGATTGATAAGACAAATGTTATATCAAATCCACGTGGATATCCTAAAGCATATTCTAAAGACCCTAGTGCTTGCGAAAATGGTACGTATAATCCAGAGTTAATCCTTACTATCTAAATATCGTTGGTTTGCTTTGTCTTGATTGATTTGTAAAATACTAGCTAACTCTTCAAATGTCGCAGGTAAACCCAGTGGCTGCATTCTATATGTTTTTAATGGCACTGAATCACCAAATAAATATTTGATATATTTGGTTGCCATTTTCGGTTCATAACCAACGAAGACGAAATCATTACCTTCTTCATTGTTCTGATATGCCACACACGCACTAAGACGAGTCAATATTATTTCACACAAGTTACCATCAGTACCTGTATCCAATTGTGCAGTCTGTAATTTACTAATTAATGGTTCTAACTTTCTGTAAATCTTTTCTTTTACCGATAATGGTTTCCATAGCGGATTATCCATACATCTCATTAATATGATAGTTAATTTAGTTTTGGCGTTGTCATGGATTTGGTCAATTAAACTTGGGTCAATATTAGATAGTTTATTCACAGATGCCGTAATTAAATCAACGGCATTACGTCTACGCTTACGCTTATACTTCCATTCATCATTAATTTGGTTGATTATACGTATCGTATGGTTGATTTCCATTTTGGCACGTCGTTGTGTTTCAAGTAAAGTTAAGTTAGTAATTAATTCCATGTTTATTCTATTTTATGATTTATAGTATTTATATGAAATAATTTGTTAGTGTAATTAAAAAAGCTCTGACATTTGCCAGAGCTTTAGTTACATCTACTCATTTAACTTATGATAGTCTAAATAATCGTTTAAAGAATCCTGATTTCTTAGGTATCGGTCTAATTAAGTTATTGTTCTTTCTTAGATTGTTAAACGTCGGTGTATCATAAATGGTTAAACCATTTATATCAATAGGATAGCCATACTCATTAACTAACTCAGCTAGTGATTCGACATTAACAAAGTGGTCATGTTGTAAATCTGCACTAGTTAAGCCCGTATCTACTGAGCCATTTGTGTGCTGTATAACATAATCACCCATAATTTTACGTGACAACTTAGTTGCTGTCGGCAATGGAGTATTATCACAAATTGATACATTGTATGCTTTCGCATCATATATTTTTATACCCTCGATATCAAATGGTAAAGTATTGTTTTGAAAATACTGTTCCATTACATGGCTTGAACATTTAGTTAGGTAATTTAATGAACTGAATTGTACCATATTAGTGATTTTATCACCATTAACTACAGTGTAACGTTTATATAGATAAGCATATCCTTTTACCGCTCCCTTAACTGTAACCAGTGTATCCACTTCACCCGTTAAAGAAGTATCACTTTTAACTTTAGCTTTAGAATTGGTTTTAACTCCTAATTTCTTTCTAATATTATGTTGAACGTTATGTACATTATTAAGTTTAATACCAAGTTTTTGGGCAATTTCACTATTAGCCGAACCTTTAGTTGATAAAGTATGAACCTGTGTTTCTCTCACACTAAGACCATTGTTTGATTTCTTAAATGATTTTGAAGGAATACCTGCTTTTGCTCCAATGTTTGTTGGTTTAGTAGCTTTTTTGTTTTGTTTTTTGAATTTAAAAGAATTATCAATTGAGCCCCAATCTTCGGTGTTTTGACCAATAGCTGTTGAAACGGGTTCTGTTATAGTTGGCTTAACTGTTGGTGTATTGCCTAATAGTCCATTATTATTTGAATCAATTAAACCTTTGGCTTCTAGTATATCTCTGGTTTTATATACTGTTGATACTGCTACACCTACTTTAGATTGAATGGCGCTATAAGACTCACCACGTACAATAAGTTTTAGGATTTTCTTTTGATTTGCAGTTAATGGTGCACTTTGTTGAGTTGGACCTAGAATGCCCAATTTCCGTTGAGCACGTTTCCTGCTACTTGTTACACTACTTTTTGTTGTATTTATCTGTTTAGCAATACTACTATCTGTCATGTTCTGTTGTGATAAGTCCCATACAGTCTGTTCGTTTTTAGTTAAATGTCTCATTCTTTCTCAGTTAGTTTAAAGTAAATGCATTATTGCATAAATTATAAGAATGTCAAGTATTATTTAAAATATCTTACAAAATTCAATCCATCTACCATACTCCATGCTAATTCAGAAATCACGAATATTCCTTAAGTAGTTTTTCAACCTGAATTTTAAACATTAATGCTTTGGTTGAATTAGATGCATCTATTAGATTATCTAATGACCCAAAATGTTCTTCTAAGCATGTAAGTAATATTGTCTTCAAATGTGCCATATCTGGGGCTAATCTAAGTTTAGATTTCAAGTACAATTCATCTAATAATACTACTTTAGTTTCAAACTTCTGTTCTAATTGTTCTAATGTATAGTCCCCCCTGCGTATACCTTTAAGTTCTTCTTTCGATGTTCGTAAATTTAAATCACATTCCATTAAAATCTGTTCACACTCATTAAGTAAGCGTATAATGTGATAGAAAAATTTTGAATCATATCCAATTTTATCAACATTTTCTTTTCTCTTACCTGTTGGCACTTTAGTACGTACCTTTTTTAATTGACCATATGCGTATCCTTTAAACTTATTGTATGCGCCTTTATGTAAAAACAGTTTTCTATTTTCACGCATTATCGTACCAATGTTGTTGATAGATGTGATGCACTCAGAAGGAACAAACAATGAATCAATCATGTTTGGATTATTATCTGCACATAGTCTGAAAAAGTTTATAATAGAATATATTGCAACATCATATTCTTTTTGACCTAACATCATATGATGTTGTTGAGTTACTTCAAAATTGGTTGGAGCTTTGCCAAATCCCGGAATATACCCTGCGGATGTTGGGAAAACCATTTCTTTTGGTGGTATACATACAGCGTACACGTCAACGTCTGAACTATCACCAGATACTCCGTATGCTGTAGAACCCATTATGACTTCATATATTGGTTCTGCTACAAAACTATGTGGTGGTGTATAAACCTTTTTTTTAACTAATTTCTTTATTATACTCATTATTATCTTCATTAAAAATATTAAAGAACAGTATACACTTATAATTTATCAAAGTCAAACACTTTAATATTATTGTAATAAATAATGGAATGGAGAATACATATGACAGAAGAAAATTTACAACCAGAAGATACTAAACATTTAAAAGAAGACTTATTGGATAAACAGATGACTGAAATGATTGCTCGAATCGGCACACACTTATTGAGTAGAGGTCAGAATTTAGGATTAAAGCACGATATCAATGACCGTCTTGAATTGGGTGGGGTGTTTTTTTGGTTAATACGCAACCCAAATAATAGGTCAGTGCGACTAGGATTTACAATGAATCCAAAACATTGGAATTACAAAGCATTACATACAGCATTAATTCAGGATGAACATGAGATGTATATACAGATGGGCGCAGTAACTAACTACTAATTTTTATTATCGTAGTGAATGTCAACCCTGTCGATTATCAATGTCTTAGCGACACCATCGTCAATTTCACCATGCACGATTGGTAATATCTTAAGTTTTTCTGGAACATTTTTGAATAGATTAATCAACTGACCACCTACTACATTATTTAATATGTCCATCTCACCAATCAACTTACCATTTTCATATACCACAGAATTCAATGTGATACATATATGTTTATGTGATTTCAGGCTGATTGGTGGTGGATATTCGCGAGTTATCTGACCTAATACACCTAAGTGAAGATAATCTCTATTAAACTTTTCAGCTGCTTCAATTAAGACTTCTTCACTATATATTATACCTGTAGTAGATTTACCTACTGCGAATATTGTTCCATTGAATGCAGACATTAGATAACTAGTTCAGGTTTCCCTGAGACGATTTTGCGTCCCTTAATTATTGTCTCATACGATTCTTTTAAATCTTTATTTGGCACGTATGAAAACATAACATGTTCTGTTGATATTTCAATATTTAATGATGGATCTTTTTCTGTTGCATCCTCAGAGAAAGCAGCAATTGACCCGAAACCCACATCAACACCTGCTTGTGATTGCTGTATGCTTAATGATAATACTTTACTCAAGGAGTACATACCATCTGTGATTTTATCTTCTATAGCGATTAAATCTCCCATTGGTGTTCTAAATACTTTAATGTTATCTGACATTTATTTTTCCGTTAATTAATAAGTACTAATATTTATAACAGAAAAATAAATGTGTTCTACAATTTTCGTTCCTTTCCAAATGGACATCTAAGACTACCATTACCTACAGCACCACATGTATTCGCTATCCAATACCCGAACTTGCCTACAGTTATTATCCGTCCAGATTTCAACTGACCGAAGTAGTCAAACTCAATAGAATCACCGACACATAATTGTGGTTCATATTTATTTCCATTTTCTGTGAAATATTCCATCAGTTATTACTGGTTACATGTATGTCTATTAATTCACGCAAATCATCAAATCTTGGAATAGTTGTGCTCAACTTTCCTGAACGTGTATCAAATGTAATACCATGTTTAAAATGGTATGGTAAATTATTCCAATCAACCCCTTTATCTTTGTACATTTTCTTTATCTTTTGGTCATGCTTTAAACCTTGACATACTTTGTGTGTTAATACGTGTGTTGCCAGTGCCGATACACTGTTGCGAATACAGTCTCTCTGTCTCCAAATGAAATAGTTAGTAACTTCTTCGGTTGGAACATTGAATACTCTGGCATCAAATAGTGCCAATGGCATTACTCTATAACATTCTTCCTCTTCTTGGCTTACCATGTAGTTAAATTGTGCAGTAGCTAAACTAGATGCCACACTTACAATTTTTTGTATACCACCATTAAACCACTGTTCAGTGTTAAGGTTATCATAATCACGTAACAAGATAGAAATCTCATCTGACTGAGTATATGCCAAAACCGCATTCTGTATATTTTCTACCAAGTATTGTGCAGTATTTGCCATCCATCCCGAAAACTTAGCATCAAACGGTCTATCCAATGTCTTTGTCCACGTATGAAATGCTTTACCATCAATTCTAATTATTACAGGAGTACGACCAAGGAGATTACTCTTCATGACCTTCTCATATTTTTTCATTCTAGCATCTAATTTCATTCTACTTCCTCATCTTTTATTTTTCTAAATCGTTCTATTGCATTTTCTAATGCTTTCTCACTAAATTCATAGTCATAATGTTCTTCAAATTTATTAAACAATGTATCCATGTGACCTACTAGTATTTCCGATACAACTACAACCTTCTCTATATGCTGTATTACCTCGGGGTGGTCAAATGCTATTTTTGATACAGTAATTGTATCCATGAGAGATATAACTGACTCACTATATTTCGTAGTTAAGTTTCTCTTAAGTCTATCCATTCTCTCAAGGTCAGTCATTGGAGGTTGTGGTGTCTGTGGTGTCTGTGGTGTCTGTGGTGTTGAAGGTTGACCATCGATTGATGCATCCTGTTGATGCTGTCGCTTCATGTGTTGTCGTTTAAGATGCTCATTATACAATACAATAGATTGTAACGTGAATGCAGACATAATTAGTCCCACACCAAACACGAATCCTGTACTATGCGCATCATTAGATAACACGAATGTTAATCCAATAACAGTAAGGTTAAGCATTATGTCCATATTATTCACTATCTCCGAATATATTATTTAATTGTCTATTGACTCTGATAAATGTTGTTCTTTTTGGTATATCTTTAAGTTTTTTAGCGCCAATATATGTCATGGCACTTCTAATGCCACCTAAGATGT
>JQIA01000515.1_pt1 | contig 19707 bp, 8 predicted proteins | sample 811431 | NCBI WGS metagenome assembly JQIA01 (sample SAMN02998118, study PRJNA258478) | marine sediment metagenome | biome: marine; feature: seafloor; material: sediment; isolation source: oil-polluted sediment collected from 3 locations (0.5 km, 0.7 km and 0.9 km)... | place: USA: Gulf of Mexico ...
AGTAAAGCAACAATATTCAATAACTTAATAACCAAAATGGTCGAAAAAGATATAGTCAAACAAAATCAAATTATATGTAACTAACTACTGACCTCTATAATTTTATATTGCTAATTAAGCAATTCTACATCTACAAAATATGCAGGAATAGTTATCCCTTCTTCTGAAAAAATCCAAGTTTCTAAATCCTTTTCTCCAGCTTTAATATTCAATTCAAAAGACACCTGAGTATCTGTAGCTAGCACTACTTTTTCAAAACTCTGATTTCCTATAGTTACTTTAGCCTTATTTGCCGAAAATGCTTTGTTTTTTTTACTTTTTGAACGTTCATTGAATGGTAAATTTGTGTACAATGGATAGCGAGAAAGTGTGATTCTATACTTTCCTCTTTTCAAAAAGTCAACCTTCCAAGGACCATGACCTTGATCCAAGTTTTGAACATGATTTTGACCAAAAGAAGATTTTCCCCATAAATCCTGGGTCGTTAATGACGTTTTTTTATGATTTTTATCTCCAAGTACAAATCGAACAGGAACCTCTCTATTATTTGCGATATTACTAAGGTAATAATCTAGATTTCCGTCCATTTTTTTTACAATTTCGGGGTATTTATCTACAAGATTATTTCTTTGTTCCCTATCCTCTTTTACATTGTATAATTCTTTACGGTTGACCCATCTCCAATCATTTTGGGCAACACAAAACAGATTTCTCTTAAAATCGTCGGGTTTATCTGGAACCAATTTAGAAAAAATCAAAGTCCTATCTTTCATTTTGTCACCATAAAGCACCTCTTTAAAAGATACCCCGTCTTGAGTTAAGTCTGAGGGTGGAGTAATTTCACATAAATCCATTAAGGTTGGAAAAACATCCATTACAGAAGTCATTTCGTCTATTTTTTTTCCACCTTTCAGCTTTCCATCAGGCCATTTGATATAAGAAAATAAGCGATGTCCTCCTTCATAGGGAGAACCTTTACCACCTCTTTGCCCCATATTAAAGCCATTTTTTAATGCTCTTCCATTCTTGTCGAATTGCGCAGCATAACCCGCAGTACCATCATCGGTAGTGAATACTATTATTGTGTTTTCGGCTAACCCTTGTTCTTCTAGCGAAGTCATCAATCGTCCAAAATTTTCATCTAAATTCGTAATCATTCCATAATAGATTGCCTGTCTATCAACATGCCCTTTGTTTTTAAATGGTTGGGAATATTCTTCCCCTACAATTGCGGGAAGGTGTGTAACGTTTGGTGCCAAATAAATCATAAAAGGATCCTTCGAGTTTTTGCATTCTTCAATGAATCTGATGGTTTCACTAAAAAATACATTTGTACAAAACCCCTTATACTGTTGAGGTTTCCCATTATGATAATAAGTATCGTCAAAATAATCGTTGCCCCAATAATCGGATATCTGACCAATACCTCCACATTTTAAATTAACGGTCTCATCAAAGCCTTGATCCATAGCCCTGAAGGGCCATTGATCTCCTAAGTGCCATTTACCAAAGTTTCCAGTTTTATAACCATTTTCTTTAAACACTTCAGCGATAGTCACTTCTTCAGTTGGCATATGACTTCTTCCAACACTTGTTCTCCAGGCCCTAGTGTTTAACGCATATTTACCTGTCATCAAACTTGCTCTGGATGGAGTACACATCATATCTTGATGAAAGTTGGTTAAATGTACCGACTCTCTACCGAGTTTATCCATATTCGGTGTTTTTAACCAAGGGTTTCCCAAGTTTGCTATATTATTTCCCATATCGTCTGTCATAATTACGATAACATTAGGTCTAGGTTTTTGAGCAGAACTAAAATTACTATTTGCTATTATTAATAAGACTAGTAATATCTTATATTGAACTTTTATGTATTGATTTTTCATTTTTCTTATTAATTATTAGCTGCAAAATACTATATCACCATTATTAAGATTGAACCTATTCTTCCATTTTCTAACACTCCTATTGCATTTCACAAAAAAAGAGGTGTTTTACACAGCACGTGAAAACACCTCTCTTTCTCATTACATTATTATTTATTACCTTAAAAACACAACCTGTATCAAATTATTTATTTTTCTTGTTTTTTTTCTTATTTGCCTTTCTCTTCTTTTTAGTTTTCTCAGACTCTCCCTTATACAATTTTATTAAATCTCTTTTTTTAGACCATTCAACATGTCTATCATATAATATTGCATATTTTGGATATTTATTTCCAGGAACACTTTCAAGTTTCATCTTTAAAACATAGCTATCATATATTTTCTGCATCTCTTTTAAATCTTTTAACCGAGAAGGATCATTTGCCAGATTTTTTAGCTCGTATTTATCAGAAGTCAAATCATACAACTCTTCCTTTGCTTCCATACCTTCAGCATAAAACCAGTATAAATATTTGTATTGATCGGTTACTATAGACAATGAATGAGTTGGACTTTCACCCCATGCTTGAATAATTGCTTGATGTTCTTTTACCTTGCCTTTCTTCTTTTCAAGTAACTTAACTAAACTTTCACCATCCATATTATCTGGTATCGGTAAACCTGCATACTCCAAAATTGTTGGAGCCATGTCAATATTTCCTGTTAATGCATGATTTCTCCATCCTTTATTTTCAGATTTAGAACCTGGTACATAAATAATTAACGGTCCTTTAGCAGACTCCTCATAAGGCAATACCTTACCACCAAAACCATGAGCTCCAGTACTATACCCATTATCAGTCGTGTAAATAATTATGGTATTATCTGCAATTCCTTGCTTTTCCAATTCTTCCATAATCATCCCTACAGCTACATCAACACCATAAATTAGCTGATAATATTTAGCCATTGCATCATCATATTTTTCTTCATTCCAATGGTCTCCTAAATATTGATATTGTCTTCCTAGCTTTGCTTGTTTTGGCAAATGCTGAGCTCCTACCTTTCCGTAATTTGGTGGTCTTGTAAACTTGTGATTTTTATAAACAGCATCATATTGTCTATCCGGAGAAACAGGGCTATGGGGTGCTTTAAAACTTACTGATAAGCAAAATGGTTCTTTTTGGTTTGAATATTCTTTAATGAAGTCAATAGAGGCAGCTCCTAAAGCTTCTGAAACATGTGGATACTCTTCAGCATACTCCACCATAAATTCATTTTTAATTGTTTGATAATAACCTTGACCTGGCCATCCTTTCCACCAATCAAATTCATGCATAGGCATATCGGAATTAGCATGGTAATTTGAATTTCCTTTTTTAGAGTTTTTAACGGCATAACCAAATTTACCTGTAAATCCAGTTTTATATCCTGCTTTCCTCAACAATACAGGATATGATTTTTGAAACTTTTCTGGAGAAAGAGGCCCATGACTAAAGTTACATCCTGTTTTAAACTCATACATACCAGTCATCATTTGAGCGCGACTAGCCATACAAATAGAGGTAGTATTGTAAAAATTAGTAAACACCACTCCTTTTGCTCCTAATTTATCAATATTGGGGGTTTGAATTTCATCATTTCCCATACAACCCAACGCATCATACCGTTGATCATCTGATAATAAAAAAATGATGTTTGGCTTTTTACTTTTTTCTTGAGCAGTTGTTTTGGCAAAGGTGAATACTATGGCCATTACACCCAAACTTATTAATTTAAAATTCTTCATATCTATAAATTCTTTTTATTTTTTGATTTCTTTTTTTTATTCTTTTTTGTTTTCGCTTTCTTTTTACCTTCTGGCTTTTGGGCATCTAAACCAGTCCATTTATCTACAGGGTTAAATTCATAAATGTAATCTTTACCAGCATGACTCTCTTTACAGGATAAGTTCCATTCCATAATGTGCTTATCCATTGCTTTAGCTTCAGATTTGTATTGATTTATTAGATTTGTTTCTTCAAAACGATCTGTTCTTAAATTATAAACTTCCGTCACTTTTTCACCTTGTGTCATGTATTTTAAATCTCCTTGTATCCAAACAGCTTTTCCTTTATGCATAAAAGGCATTGGTTTTGTCCTTAAAAGTTCTTTTCCAACTAACATAGGTATTAATGAAGTTCCATCTATGACACGTTTGTCTGGCATTTCAATATTTAATGCATCCATAATAGTTGGAACATAATCTAGCGTACCACTAATATAATTACTTGTTAATCCTTGTTTTACCTTCCTAGGCCAAACTACAAAGGCTGGTACTCCAATACCTCCAGAATATAAACTTCTTTTTCTTCCTCTTAAACCAGCAGTAGTCCCAGGTCGTTTGTCCGATTCTTCTTTTCCTTCTGGACCATTATCACTACAAAACCAAATAATGGTATTGTCATCAATATCTAATTTTTTCAGAGTTGCTTGTAATCTCCCAATTTGATCATCCATGGCTGTAACTGCTCCATAATAATTTTGCTTACCATCGCTATATTGAGAATACATTTTTTTATACTCAGGGCCAGCATTAACTGGTTCGTGTGGTGTATGAAACCAAATAACAGATAAAAACGGTTGTTTAGAGGCTGCTGATTTTTCAATAAATGGTACAACACGATCCATAATGACTCTAGAATCATCACCTTCTAGATTTTCTGTTTCTTCAACTCCATTGTGATAATACGCATTGTTTATATAGCGACTTCCAATTGAAGGGTTCCAGGTGGACACAGCCGATTCTGTCACAAAAGATTCATCATACGAATGAAAAGATGGTGGTGAATAATTTTCTAAAGGTTTCCTTCTAGGTCCTTTAGCGGATTTCTCTTTATTTAATGTTCCTAAATGCCATTTTCCAAAATGTCCAGTTGTATAACCTGTTTCTTTTAAGAGTTCTGGTAACACAATTTCTTGCTTTGGCATATGACCAATATTTGCAGAAAAAATTCCATATCTAAAGTAATGTCTTCCTGTTAAAACAGTTCCTCTTGTCGGTGAACATACAGGACCTCCGGCATAGAAATTGGTAAACTTCATTCCAGATGCAGCCATAGCATCCATTGCTGGGGTTTTAATGATTTGGTTTCCATTGAAACCAACATCTCCATAACCCAAATCATCTGCCATTATAAGAATTATGTTTGGTTTTTTTTGAGCGTAAGAAGCATTAATACCTACTATTAACGCGAGACTTACTATTATTTTCCCTAAGGTTCCTACTAGGAATCTTTTTTTTTTTTTATATTTTAACATTCTTGTAGTGTACTGGTAGTTATTTTTCAACTACTCATGCCTAATTAGCAGTGGAGATACTGTAACTCTCAAATAATAAAATTGATTTTTAAAACTAAACCTCTCAATACCTAAGCAATAAGAGGTTTTTAGCTTGTGCATTAATGCCCCCCTTTAAAATCAAGACTTAAACCTCTTTCTTTTCTTACCGTAGCCCAAGATTTTACAACTTCAACACCCCAATCTGGTTTGTCTAATTGCACCTTGTCTCCACTTTTATCTATCCATTCCTGTAAAAGCTGAGTCATTTCCACAACTTTCTCTTTATATTTTGGATTGCTGGCAAGATTATTCATTTCTAAAGGATCTTTTTTTATCTCAAAAAGTTGAGTCGTTTTTTTACCTTCTACCAAATAATTGATTAATTTCCACTCTTTCGTTCTCACCCCTCTTTGGAAGTTTTTATACATAAAAAAGACAGATTCTCTTACTGTAGATTTGGGATTATCAAGAATTGAAACTAAACTTGTACCATCAATCGTCTCCGGTTTTTCAGTTCCTACTATATCTGCAATTGTTGGAAAAATATCATTTAAGTAAACCAAACTTTCTGTTTTAACTCCTTTTTTTATTCCAGGACCTAAAATTATTAATGGTACTCTGATACTATGATCATAAACATTTTGTTTACCTACTAATCCATGCTGACCAACAGCAAGCCCATTATCTCCTGCCAAAATAATAATGGTATTATCTGCTTTACCACTTTCTTCTAAAGCTCTCAAAACTTTTCCAATATTGTCATCTACTTCAGATATCATTGCATAGTAAGATGCAATTTCACCTTTCACACCTTTTTCTGTTCTAGGAAATGGTAATAAATTTTCATCTCTAATTATTAATTCTCCATTATCAAAAGGGTGTTTTGGTTGGAAATTTTTTGGTAAAGAAATAGTTTCGGTATTGTATTTATCTTGATACTCTTTTGGAGCCATTCTAGGATCATGAGGAGATGAGAATGCTACATATGCAAAGAACGGTTTATCTTCCTTGTAATTCTCTAAAAAATCAACAGCAGCCTCTCTAAACAATACACTTGAAAATTTATTTTCATATCTAGATTCCTTTTTTGAATATATTCCTGTTTCATCAAAATCATGCAAAGGTACTTTTAAGTGATTACTCATTCCTCCCATAAAAATATTTCCTCCTGTAGTAAACGATTTTTTAAAAGCAGCCCTTTCATTATGCCATTTACCTGTTTCAAAAGTAGTATATCCTGCATTTTTCAATACCTCTGGTAGAGTTTTATCATTCACTCCGATTGCTCCAGGGGTTTTAGTGAGTTTTTGAACATATTTCCCAGTCATTAGCATAGCCCTACTAGGCATACAAACAGCACCACTATTAGACCCCATAATATGCGCATGTGTAAAAGTTGTTCCTTCTGCCACCAACTTATCCATATTTGGAGTATAGACCTCCTTATTACCTAAAGCATTTATTGTATTAAAACTCTGATCGTCAGTTAACAAAAAAAGAATATTAGGTTTCTTTTCTTTAATAGCATCTATTTTCTTAGTCTTTACTGCACATCCTATTAGTGTAAAGGATACAATTAATAATAGTATAACTAATTGAGAGTAAGAAAATTTGTTGTTTTTATTTCTTTTCATTTTATAAATTATTTTATCTTAATTCCAGTGTTCATTAATGACTTTTAATAACTCTGGATATTGCTCATCTGTATCTTTTAAAGCTGCTCTTTTTTCTATTAACTCTTTTTTTAATTCTTTTATAATCTCTTTGTATTCAGGTTTATCATATACATTATCCATTTCTTTAGGATCTTTAGACAGGTCATAAAACTCCCATACAGGCTGTGTTTTTTCTTGTAGTGCACCCTTAGCATCTAATGGCAATCCATAAAAAAATATTAACTTATAATCTTTTGTTCTTAAACCAAAATGCCCTGGGTTATAGTGTGCAGATAAATGCATCCAATATCTATAATACATGGAAGTTCTCCAATCGCTTGGTGTGTTTCCATAGAGATTAGATTTAAAACTTCTTCCCTGCATTTCGGTTGGAATGTCTACTCCTGCTATTTCAAGAAAAGTTGGTGCAAAATCTATATTTAAAATAATGTCATTATTGATTTGCTTTGGTTTTATCTTTTTTGGGTAACGTATTACAAAAGGCATACGCAAAGACTCTTCATACATCCATCTTTTATCGAAATAATCATGTTCACCAAGAAACTGACCTTGATCTGAAGTATATACGATTATTGTGTTTTCTGTTAAATTGTTTTCATCTAAATACTTTAAAATTCGTCCAACATTTTCATCAATAGCCGCTGCGGTTCGTAAATAATCTTTTAAATATTTTTGATATGCCACATGAATTTTCTCCTTTTTAGTCATCCCCAAAGTATCAACAATCCCAGTTGGCCATTTTTTGTTGGTTACTTGATAAAGCATACTTCTTTTTGGTGTTCTATCTGAAATTGAAGACCCATGTCTAACCCCCTCAAGTGGTCCATGAGTTTTATTTTCATATAAACTTTCTGGTTCTGGAATCTCTACATCATCAAACAAATGAGTATGTCGTTTTGCAAACTCCCACAGTCCGTGTGGTGCTTTATGATGGCTCATTAAAAAAAATGGTTTGTTTTTGTCTCTATTTTCAAGCCATTTTATTGATTGATCTGTAATAACATCTGTTACATAACCGTTATATACTTCACCACCCTCTTTATGGTCTTTCCAAGGTTTTCCTTTTTCTTTTAAAATTGGATTATTATACAAACCTTGGCCTGGTAATACATTATAATAATCAAACCCTGTTGGTTCTTTATGCAAATGCCACTTACCAATCATAGCTGTTGCATACCCAGATTTTTGCATAAGTTTACCTAAATGCTCGCTCTCATTATTAAAATCATCTTTCAAGGTATTTACCCCGTTTACGTGACTGTATTGACCACTAAGAATTGCTGCTCGACTTGGTGTACAAATTGAATTGGTTACAAAAACATTATTCATTAGCATACCCTCACTAGCAATTCTATCAATATTTGGAGTTGGTGCAACAGCTGCCAATCTAGAACCGTAGGCACTTATAGCATTTGATGCATGGTCGTCCGACATTATATAGAGAATATTAGGTTTTTTGCTATTGTCCTTCTCTAATTTATTAATTGATTTGCAACCAACAAATACGATTGTAAGTATTCCTATGAATAATATTTTGTGTTGTAATTTAATCATAATGTTATATTATTATCTTAATTACTAATACTCTTTTTTACTTATATTAATTCCAAAAAAATAAGTGTAGAAAATTTTCTATAATTGAATATACTCATAATTATAGCTTAAAATAATTGATCATTTATTCAAAAAAAGTTCTATTAAGACTTAACAGTATAAATTTTATACTGTTAAGTCTTAATAGATAATAAGTAATTTAATATCCTGGGTTTTGATCCCCAGATAGACTTGGGTTTGATGCCATTTCTGCTGCGGGTATAGGAAATAACAAATGATATGATTGTACATTCTTCGACCAACCTACCTCTTTTAATTTGGTAGGATCAGTTTCGTCCTTAGTTTCAAGCTGACCTCTTACTTCTTCTAAAAACTTATCTTCTCCTGCTCTTACAATATCAAACTTCGAGTGCCCTTCAAAGCATAATTCTCTTGCTCTTTCCCATAATATAAATTCTTTCAACTCGTCATTAGACAAATTCCTATCTACTAAGGCTGGAGCAGTACCACCACCTTGAGCTCTTACTAAAATTTTGTCCACAACATCATAGGCATCATTATCTAACCCTAATTCCGCTGCAGCTTCGGCATATATTAAAAGCACATCTGCAAAACGCAGAACAGGAGCATTCATATCTGTATTAAATCTTGACAATGGTCTAGAAGAAAATCTATATTTATGGCTATACCATTTTTTGGAATCTGAATAATACCGAATTGAACCGTCGGCATTAATTTTCCCTTTTGCAATACTTCCAAACCTTAAATCACCATCCTCAAAAGAGTTAGCAAATTTAAGAGTAGGCGACATACGACCATAACCAAAATCGTTTGCAGTTTTACCATTGCTACCTTGATTAATCGGGTTTTGTAAACCACCCCAGTTACTAGTTTGTTCACCCAAAACACTGTATTGAATTTGAAATAGCCACTCATGTGATGTCTTGCCCTCAAGAGAATTTAGATTAAAATAATTAGAATCTAAAGAATAATTCCCATCAGTAATTATTTCTTTTGCTTTATTATAAGCTAGTTGATAAGAATCCACATCTCTTTCTGGATAAGAAGCTCTTGTTAAATATACTTTTGCTAACAATCCTTTCGCAGCTCCAACAGTTGCTCTTCCAAGGTTACCTCCTTCATAACTAGGCTTATTTAAGTCGGAAACCCATGAAGCCATAAATAAATTATTTTCCGCAAAAATTAGATCTTCAATGATAGCATCATAAACAACAGAAGAACTAGCTCTAGGTTTATTCACATTAGATAAATTATCTAAATCAATCAACTCATCCAAATGTAATGGCACATCTCCATAAAATCGAACAATATTAAAATAAGTCAATGCTCTAAGAAACTTTGCTTCTGCAATAATTCTATTCTTTAGCACATCATCATCTGTTTTCAATTGCCCAACTCTATTTATAACAGCATTTGCTCTATAAATTGCTTCATAAGCCGTTTGCCAATTATCTTTTAAAAGTTTAGCTGAATTGGTAATGGTATACCAACCATATGTATTTAATTTTTGGTTGGGTAAAACTATGGTAGCTAAATGACTACCATGCTCACTCATATAAATGAAATTTTGTTGATAATGATTCGCCATTTTATCATAAACACCATTGACCGCTATTTCAGCCTCCTCTAAATCATTAAAGAAATTTTCTGGAGCCAAAGTAGATAAAGGTACTGTATCTAGTTCGTCATGACATGCTGTCACTACACTAAGCAACAACGATATTACAAATACTAATAATTTATTTTTTTTCATTATCTTATTTTTTAAAATCCTATTTTTACGCCTAATGTAATATTTAAGGTTCTTGGGTATGCTCCATAGTCTAGGTTTGGAGTGATTACTGCTTGCTGCCCATTTGCTACGCTAACTTCAGGATCGTATCCAGAATATTTAGTCCAAAGAAAAAGATTATCAATATTTGAATAAATCTTTAAGCTATTAAGACCTACCTTTTTAGCAGCTTCTAATGGCAAATTATAGCTCATATTAACACTTTGTAACCTTATAAAAGAGCCATCTTCTACAAAACGATCGGTAAAATTTGCATCTTGATAATCTGCTCTTGGTACACTAGTATCAGTATTTATAGGGGTCCATGCATTTGCTAAATCTGCGGTTTTATTAAACTGACCGTACCCAGTTGCTACCATTCTGTGCTTATTCCCATTAACAACATCAAAACCATACTTATATGTAAATAATAAACCAAAATTAAATCCTTTATAGCTAAAATTGTTATACATACTTCCAAAATGTTTTGGTTGTGTTCTAGCAATTATGGTTAAATCTTTATCATCTATTATTTCATCATCATTTTGATTTACATACTTTACATCTCCTAATTTAGGTTTCGAATCTGTATTTACAGATGATGGTATACCATGAGATGAATCTAGCAAGTCTCCATTTGTATCAAAATCTTCATAAGAAAAAACACCATTGGTTTCATACCCTATCCAATTACCTAAACTTTCGCCTACACGAAGCAATCCTGTAAATCGCCCACCAGTAAACTGATCTTCAAACGTTTGCTGATCTGCGCCTCCTAAATCCAATACTTTATTTCTATTGACTGAAAAGGTAAAATCTGTTGTCCATTTAAATTTACCGTCCAAATTCACTGTATTTAGAGCTACTTCCAATCCTTTATTTTCAATATTTCCAATATTTGTTAATCTACTAGCAAAACCAGTTGACAACGGTATTGGCATTTGCAATAACAAATCTTCGGTACGTTTATAATAGGCGTCTGCAGTAAATTTTAATCTATTATTAAAAAACCCAGCATCTAAACCTATATCGTACTGATCTGTAAACTCCCATTTTAAATTAGGGTTTGGTAGTGATGTTACAGCAAGTCCTGAATTTACCTGATCACTAAATATAGTATTTGAGACACCCAGAACAGCAAAAGAGGAATTAGAAGGAATCCCCTGATTACCCGTTTGTCCATAACTTAATCTCAATTTTAATTCATTAATAGCGTCTACATTCTTAAGAAAATTTTCTTTATGCGCATTCCAAGAGAAACCAGCCGCAGGAAAATATCCCCATTTATTTTTAGCACCAAACCTAGAAGAACCATCTGATCTCATAGATAAGGTTAGGTTATAAATATTGTTATAACCGTAATTTACCCTTCCTAAATAAGACATTAATACATTCTCATTTGTAACCGTTTGTGGTAAATCAGCCAACAAACCATTTTGCAAAGCGTTAAACCCTAAAGTTTCAATTGGAAAATCTTTTACTGTAAGATATTCAGTTTCTCTAGAAGAATGGGTTTGTTCATAAACCCCCATAACATTTAGTCTATGTTTATTCCTCTTTCCGAAAGTAGTTCTATACTGTAACATATTTTGGTTATTCCATGTTATACTCTGATAGTGAAACCTCGTACCAATACCATTAGTTAAAAATCCTCTACCAAATTCTTTAGTATAATAACTTTTTGTTTTTCCATCAGTAATTCTAGCACCTATACTTACAGAACCGGTTAACCCTTTTGCTATCTCATAGCTAATATTGGTATTTCCATTAAAGCCAAAAGTATTAGAAAAGTTTGAAGCTCTTTTAGCTTCCGTTACAGGGTCTACCCAAACACCAACTCCAGAATCCTCCTCATAATCATCTTGTATACCTATACCTCTATCAGTTCTCCTAGTTAATGCTCTAATAACAATTCCTAATTTTGATTGACTAAAATCTCCTCCAGAAACAGCCCCTTGCTTAAGAGAATAACTCGGCAATAAAACCGTTTTAATCTTTAGTTTATCCGTTATTTGATTTTGAATATTTACATTAAAATTATATCTTTTGAAAAAAGAATTTATAACAGCTCCTTCATTTTTAAAATAAGTTCCACCGAGGGAAAACTGATTTTTAGCATTACCTCCTCGAGCATTCAATGAATACTTAATAATAGAACCTGTTCTATACAGTTCTTTCTGCCAATTTGTATTAGGCAACGCATCGTACCTTGCCTGTTCTTGTTCTGCAGTTAAATTATCCGCGCCAAACAAAACATTAAAATCTTCAACACCATCTGGATAACGTTCTCTATTTATTAACAACTCACCATACTGTGAGGTTGTTAATAAATCTACAAACCTGCTTTCTGGTACAAAACTTGAAGTTGTTGATGTATCAAATGTAATTTCAGTTTTCCCCGACTTACCAGATTTGGTTGTAATGATTACAACACCATTTGCCCCTCTTGCTCCATAAATAGCAGCTGCAGAAGCATCTTTTAGAACATTTATGGATGCAATTGAATTTGGATCGATATTCGCTAAGGGCGATGTTGATGGTCCCTGCACTTCTGCTGGACCATCTGAAATAGAATAATCTACCTCAACAGGAAACCCATCAATAACATATAATGGCTCATTATTTGCATTAATTGAGGTACCTCCTCTAATTCTTATACGAATTCCCGACCCAGGTGTACCATCAGTGGTTATTGTATTTACTCCAGCAATTTTCCCTGTCAAAGCTTGTTCTACAGTGGCATTAGAGGTCCTTTCAATGGTTTCTGCATTTATCTTAGTAATAGCACCAGTAACATCCTTCTTTCTTTGAGAACCATACCCTACAATTACTATTTCATCTAATTGATTAACATCCGCAACCAACGTAACGTTTATAATCTTTTTTGTATCTAATAATATTATTTGCTTTTTATAACCAAGATAATTGAATACTAAACTATTATTTTTGCTATCTGATTTTATAGTGTAATTTCCATCAAAATCAGTTGTGGTTCCTTTTAAATTATTGCCAGTTTGAGAACCTTCAGACGTCCCTATTAGCAATACTGATACTCCAGGAATAGGAATACCTTCTACATCTATAACCGTACCAGTAATTACAATTTCTTGCGCATATTGTACACTAATAAAACAGAACAATGTGAGCAGTAAAAGCGATAAGCTTCTAAAATTGTTTTTGTTTACTTTTTGTTTCATGTTTGTTTTAGTTTAAGTTTTAAGTTTTAAGTTTTAATAACAATACTGTGTAAAATTATTTAAGAATGAATGAAATCATAACACAAAAAGGGACATTTATTAACATAAAATTTACATTTTTAAAAATTAGTTATTAAATTTAGATCTGATTAAGATTATTAAATACAAACTCAAAAAAACCTTCCTCAATAAAAGAGCAATTAGAATAACGTTTTAAAATAAAAACCGAACAGAGATTAAGAAAACTACAATTATTAAAATTCCAATAAAATAAATCTTAACACCAACTATATTATGTCTATTTTTCAAATTTTCTATTTCTTTATTTTTTTTCATCTAAAAATCTATCTTACCATGTAAAGATTGATCATTTTTAACCATAAATTAGCCTCATATATTACAAATGTTAATATAAATTAATCAAAATTGGGCTAATACACAGTCTTTTACTAAATTCTAATAAAAATTGAATTAGGTCTTTATAATTTCAAAATATAACGAAGTATTAGTAATCATTTAATCACTATATATTTATCTATTGAGTATTAGAGGAGAGGAGAAAATCTATTATTTTTTATTATTACGTTCTTCTTTTAATTTAGCTCTATATTTATTTGCGTAATCTTTAGGAGACATTTCAAAACTTTGTTTAAAACATTTTGAGAAATAAGATCTATTTGTAAAACCTATATCATATAAAATTTCTGAAACATTTAAATCAGTTTCTCTCAATAAAAGCGCTGCCTTTTTTATTCTATAAGCTCTTATAAACTCATTTGCAGACAAACCTCTAACAGATTTAAACTTTCTATATAGTTGCATTCTACTAAAGGATAAAGCTTCAGCCAAATCTTCAACACCAAATTTTGAATTCATTAAATTTATTTCAATCACCTTTTCTGCTTTTTCTAAAAAAACTTTTTCAGTATGATTAATTCCAATTTCTTGAGAATCTAAAGTTATTCCTAAAGAAGCATACTTTTCCTTTAAAAACTCTCTTTCTTCCAATAATTTTTGAGCTTTTATCTTTAAAAATGGTAAATCGAAGGGTTTAGGAATGTAGGCATCAGCGCCAACCTCAATACCCTCAATTTTATGATCTAAAGAAGCTCTAGCTGTTAATAAAATAATTGGTATATGATTAGTAATTTCATTCTTTTTTAATTCTTGACATAGTTGAATACCATCCATCTTAGGCATCATTACATCACTAATAATAATATTTGGAACATTTTCAAGTGCTATTTTAAGCCCTTCTTCTCCATCAAAAGCCTGTAATATCATATAATTTCTGTCGAGTGAAGATTTTAAGAAACTTTGCATATCTTGATTATCCTCTACTATTAAGAGTAATGGTAATTTCTCATTACTTTCTGCAACACTTTCAACTTGTTTATTTTCACTCAAACTTATTCGAGGAGTCAAAATAATTTCTTCTTGTTTTAGAACTGATTTAGAAGAATTTAAAGGAAACCTAACAAGGAACTTACTTCCTTCATTTAATTTACTTATAACTTCAATTTCTCCTTGTAATAAATCAATTAATTTTTTAGTTAAAGCGAGACCAACACCAGAACCTAATGAATTCGTTTTACTAGTTTCTTCAACTTGATAAAACCTTCTAAATATCTTTGGAATTTTGTTTTTAGCAATTCCTAACCCCGTATCTTCAACAACAATTTCTATTTCACAATTATCATCTTCTATGTTTAAATTTTTAGTTTTTTTAGGTTTAATTAGGGAAAGTGAAACTTTTACACTACCTAGATCTGGTGTATACTTAATAGAATTTGAAATTAAATTATTTAATATTTTTTCCAATTTATCCCAATCGAAATAAGTAATTAATTCAGATTCAGAACTCTCAAAACTTAAATTCAAGTGTTTTTCATTAGCTAAAAAATTAAATGACGACACAACTTCTTCACAAAAATCCACTAAATTACCATTTGAAATACTTACCATTAATTGGTTGCTTTCTGCTTTTCTAAAATCCATTACCTGATTAATTAATCTGAGTAAGTGATTTGCATTTCGGTCCATAATTAAAAGAGAGTCTTTTAATCGTGAATCTGTTAATTCCATTTTAAGTAAATTCTGTAATGGGCCTAAGATTAAAGTTAACGGAGTTTTAAATTCATGAGAAATATTGGTAAAAAACTCCAACTTTATTTTATTTACTTCTTTTATTTTACTCTGCTCTAACTTTTCAATTATTATTTGGTTTTCATATTCAGCACTTACTAAAACATACTTTCTAAATAATGACATTAAAAAGATAGCAAACATAATATACAGTAGATAAGCCCACCATGTTTTCCATAAAGGTGGCAATACCTTTACATGTAATTCACGTGGAACCGTATTCCAAACATTGTCACTATTAGAAACTAATACTTTCAAAACATAATCTCCAGATTCAAGGTTAGAATATGTTGCAAATCTTCTTTCATAGTTTGTTGAAATCCAATCATCATCAAAGCCTTCTAAAATATATTTATAATTATTTTGCTTAGGTGAAGCAAAATGCATTGCTGAAAACTCAAAAGAAAACGAATTATGTCCATATCTTAAAACTATTTCATTCGTTTCAGAAATATTCTTTTCTAATACTATTTTACCGAGAACTTTCTGACCAATTTCAACATTTTTATTAAATAATTTAAATCCAGTAAGTTCAATTTTAGGAGGTTTAGCATTTATGCTAAATCCATTAGGATTGAATATGTTAAAACCATTAATCCCTCCAAAATACATCTTTCCTTTTTCTCCAGTGAAATAAGCATTTTTTCTAAAATTTAACGCTTGTAATCCATCATTAAGCCCTAAATTGGTAAACCTGTTATTTTCTATATCATATTTAGAGATTCCATTATTAGTACTAATCCATAAATTTTTACTTTCGTCTTCTAAAATCCCGTATATTTCATTACTAGGAAGGCCTTGCTCCTTCTTGTACTTTATAATTTTTGGTAGTTTTTTATCAACTTCTTCTTTAGGTATTTTATTTAATCCACCCCCAAATGTTGCAAGCCAAATGTTATTAAACTTATCTTCGTGAATTGCAAATATCTTATTGTTATTTAATCCTAAAGGATAATTTTCTCTACCTCTAATTCTTGTATATTGAATTGGGTTATTATTATCATCTCTAACAATTTTCACCAATCCCATACCATTTAAACCTACCCACAAGATACCCACAGAATCTTCGTAGATCGAAAAAACATAATTATTGGTTAAACTGTTTGTATTTCCCCGTAACTTTTTAAATTGAGCTATTTGTGGTAACTTGCCAAATTCTTTATTTGGAGTTATTCTTATTAATCCGCCATTGGCATCACCTCCCATCCAAATATCACCTCTTCTATCTTTACACATAGTGGTTACTTTATTCACCATTAGAGCATTATTTGTATTTTCTTTTGTAAACCTGGCAGTTTTTAATTTATTCTCTTTTTGAAGTTTTACCTGTGTAATACCATCAAACATTGAACCCAACCAAATATTGCCATAATTATCTTCACAAATTGCATGGATATTATCACTTCCAACATCTTTTTTATTAAAATGAATAAACTTTTTTTCTCTTGAATCATTTAACAATAGATTTAGACCTTTTCCAAAAGTTCCAACCCATACATTTTCTTTTGAATCTTCGAAAATGCTATTTATTACATTACCACTTAAACTAGAAGGGTTAAAAACATTGTTAGTATAATGTTCAATTTTCTTTTTACTCAAATCTAGTTTACTTACCCCTCCTCTAACTGTGCTTATCCATAACACATCAAAATCGTCTTTGAAAACATTATTTATATCATTACTTCTTAAACTATAGGTGTTTTTAGAATTTTGTTGATGATTTTTAACCTCTTTATTAACTTTATTGAATTCAAAAATCCCAGAATGTAGTGTACCAATTATGATAGAACTATCTACTTCATAAATAGTTTTTATTGTATTATTAGCCAACGAATTTTGAATACTGGCTAAATAAAATTCAGTAATTTTAAAATCACTACTCTTATTAGCTTCAATTTTATGAAGCCCTTTTTGTGTTCCTGCCCAAATAATTAAATCACTATCAACAAATAAACTTGTAATATTAGCACTCGATATAACATCGTTTTTAATTCTAGTAATTTTAATTGTTTTAGTTTCATCAACATCTAATTGATTAAGCCCTTTTCTTGTACCAATTAATAAACTTTTTTTGTAAGGAACAATATTTGAAATAAAATTACTACTCAGTCCTTCTCTTCGATTACCCGACTTATAAACACTTAATTTGAAACCTTTAGAGGTTTTATTTAAACTATATAACCCCTCAGGTGTACCCAACCAAATATTATCTAGAACATCGATATAAATTGCATTAACAGAGTTATTAAAAGTAAAATATGTTGAAGTTTCAGAATTATATATTTCTCTAACAAAAGAATCTGAATCTCTGTTATAACTACACAAACCATTATCAGTTCCTATCCAAACTTTCCCTGTACTATCTTCAGATATTGAAACTACTTTATTTCCAACTAGAGAATATTTATTTCCTAATTCATTATTGTATATTTTAAATTCATAACCGTTGTATTTGTATATGCCATTATTGGTTCCAAACCACATATATCCTCTTGAATCTTGAAAAGAAAACCCAATAGAATTATGCATTAAACCATCACTGTTGGTAATATGTTCAAATTTGGTATCACTTATCTGAACTTTATTTTGCTGAGCAAATGAAGCTTCTAAAAAAAACAATAGTAAAATAGGGATTATAAAAAACCCCTGTTTCAACTTAAGCAATTTATTTGTATAAATTTTGACTATCATTTTATGGAACTTTACAATTTATAACTTATTTTTATTATAATAAAAATACTAAATTAATATCAACCAAATTAACAAATGAGTTGCTAATCTATTTTCTTCAACTTAATTTCTTTTACATCTATGTTTAATCCTTTGTGCTTTTTATCTTTCTTATGATATTCAGCAATGGTTGGTACAAAAACATACTCTTTACCCGATTTTAAATTGAATGTTTGTATTCCCTTTTCTAATTGAATGTTTCCAATCGAAACTGAATTCCATTTCCCTTTTATTTTAGATACTTGATTCGTTCCTTCTATTTCTTCATTTCCATCAATACTTTCGACTTTTTCTGATTTCACATTTGAATTACCTTCCAACGTAAAATCTAAAAATCGATCACTAACTTCTATTTTAAAGCCTTTGCTAGCATACTTCATTTTATAGATTATTTCAACACTGTATTCTCCTGGTTTTGCAATATCAATTTCCCAAGTTCTAAAATCATCTTTTAAAATTGACCTATAACTAACCATTCCGTATTTTCCTTGCTTAGTTCCTGTTTCATCTTTTAAAACAATCTCATTGTTAATAGCCTTTATTACAGGATCAACAATTTTCATTTCTCCTTTATACTCAACGACTAAGATTCCTAAATTTTTATCAACATCTGAAGTAGATACTTCAATAATTTGGTCACTTCCTCTTTTTTTAGTTACTAATGATTTTTTTGATAAATCATTTAAATAATACGCTTTCTCAATTGAACTCACCAAACCAGGAACAACTAATTCCCCGTCTTTAGGCCAATCAAAAACGTGAAGAAATATTTTATTCTCCTCTTCTTTTACCGAACAATAACCCCAGTCTATTTTTTTAAATGGATTTACTTGTGTATCATGGATAGCGTCTTTGTTAACAGAAACCCATTCTCCAACTCCTTCTAAAACCTCTCTCTCATAATTCACAACTGTTCCATCAGGTTTTGGACCGATATTCAGCAAATAATTCCCCCCCATACAAACAATTTTAGATAGGTTTCTAATTTGTTTTTTTATCTGGATTTGTAATGGATCTCCTTTAACCCAAGATTTATAGCCCCAAGTATGATAAAAAGTCCCTGGTGTTTCCCATGCTAAATCTTTTATTGGTGTTTCTGGCAAGTGATTATCAGGCATTGTTATAAAATCACCTTGATTATTCATAACCCTTCCATTTACCAAACAACTAGGTTGCAACTTTCTAATTGTTTGAGCAAACCTTATACTCTGAGCTTCAGTTGGCTCCCCCATATCAAAAAACAATTCTACAATTTCACCATAATTTGTCAATAATTCTTTCAATTGAGCTACTTGATACTCTTCATTTTCTTTTGAAACCTTTCCAAAAACCGATATTTTCCCATCATCAGGATTTCTCTCTTGTTTATCACCGTTAAAATGCCAATCAGGAGTAGAATAATACAACCCTAATTTTACACCATG
>JQIA01000516.1_pt1 | contig 19704 bp, 14 predicted proteins | sample 811431 | NCBI WGS metagenome assembly JQIA01 (sample SAMN02998118, study PRJNA258478) | marine sediment metagenome | biome: marine; feature: seafloor; material: sediment; isolation source: oil-polluted sediment collected from 3 locations (0.5 km, 0.7 km and 0.9 km)... | place: USA: Gulf of Mexico ...
TACAATGTCAAGTCGTAACATAATTATTTTTATTATTTCATGCAGATATCTCATTTTATCTTTCTCTACTACATTATAAACTCCAAATTGGGAAAAATAAACAGCGTGTTTTTCCGATTAAGAAAGAGGAAAACAGTTCTTTCTCCACACTAATTCATAGGAAACTTTTAAAAATCAGTATCTTTCTTATGTGAGGAAAGTCTTAATTTATTGACAAAACCATTTTAAAATTGAGTAATACCTTTGAATTTTGTATCTTTGTAATCTCTTTTTTTCAAATAGGAATATTGCATTCTTAAGTACTGAGACTTTTCGATGCACAAAAAACAAGATTTATGATTTTAAGGAACCAGATTCCATTAACTTCAAAAAACTCTATTATTAGCCTTTTAAAGCAACGTATTAAATCCCGTTCCAGCTCTACAGCCCGACCTCCCGGAAATTAATCTCTTTAGCAGATTATTATTTTTATTCAAATTAAAAACTTGTTTTTGATATGTTACACATAGTTGACATCATCATATTTGTGGTTTATTTCATTGCCATGCTTTCTGTAGGCCTCTATTTTTATAATAAAAATAAGAGCGTAGAAGATTATTATGTGGGTAGCCGATCATTAGGAAGTTGGCATATTGGTCTTTCAGTGGTAGCTACCGATGTTGGAGGAGGCTTTAGTATTGGTTTAGGTGGCCTAGGGTATTTAATTGGCATTGCCGGTTCCTGGATGCTTTTCACTGGATTACTAGGAGCATGGCTCACGGCTGTGGTTTTAATACCCAGAGTGAATCAGCTATCGCATCAAGAAAAATGGTTTACTTTCCCTCAATTATTTGGGTTTTTCTATAATAAGAAGGTAGCGTTTTTGGCGGGAATCATTTCTGCCATTGGCTATATTGGATTTACAAGCTCACAGCTTTTAGCAGGGGCTAAACTAGCATCGGCAACTTTCACAGAAATCGACCTGCAATCAGCATTGATTATCATGGGCGCTATTGCAGTGGTCTACACTGCCATAGGAGGCTTAAAAGCAGTCATTTATACCGATACCATTCAATGGATTATTCTAATGGTAGGTTTGGTTTTTATCGGCATTCCTATTAGTTATTATAAAGTTGGAGGCATTGAAGCTATTCAACAAACATTACCTCCTCAGTTTCTGAGTTTGACAAATATCCACTGGCAACAAATCATTAATTGGATGTTTACAATTGTTCCTATCTGGTTTGTAGGCATGACCTTATATCAAAGGATTTATGCTGCTCCAGATGTTAAAACAGCAAAGAAAGCCTGGTATATCGCCGGATTATTCGAATGGCCTTTGATGGCTTTTATGGGAGTTGCTTTGGGTTTAATTAGTCGTGTGGCTTTCGAAAACAATATGTTTGAAGCTCAAGGATTTAGTGCAGGCTCAGCCTTTGATGCTGAAATGGGACTGCCCTTACTCCTAAATACTGTTTTACCTATTGGACTTATGGGCATTATGTTATCAGCCTACTTCTCAGCTATTTTATCTACTGCTGATAGTTGTTTGATGGCCGCCTCAGGAAATGTTCAAACAGATATTCTAAGCAAGATTTGGCCTGCCAAACAAAAGACCAAAACCCATCTCAGAATTTCTCAAATCATAACAGTTACAATAGGGTTTTTAGCCATTCTATTGGCCAATTATATGACCAATGTCTTGGACCTTATGCTCTATTCATACGCATTTATGGTGAGCGGATTATTCATTCCCGTTCTTATGGCTTTATACACTAAAAAACCAAATGCTACAGCTGCTTTTGCAGCCATGATTATTGGAGGAAGCACCACTATCTTTTTATCAGAAATAGGATGGGAATTACCTCTAGGTTTAGATGCAAATATTTTTGGAATCACAGCTTCTCTATTCATATATTTACTAATCAATCGAATAAAAACATCAAATAGAAATGTTAGAAATTAAAACAATTAAAAACAATCAAGATTTTGAAGGAATTACAAGAGATGAATTTGTAGATTTTTTATTCTTGCATTTAGATAAATTTGGTGACCCTAAGAAGGATATTCAAAAATGTTTGGATTATGCTTTTAGCAATGAAAAATCAGAAGGAGGCTATGCCTTGGCTGCTTTTCATGAGAACAAGTTGGTTGGTGGGATTATCATGAATAAAACTGGAATGGGTGATTATATTCCAGATTGGATTTTGGTCTATGTAGCGGTAGATGCTTCTTGTAGAGGAAAAGGTTTTGGAAAGCAAATCATTGAAAAAGCTTTTAATAGTTGTGATGGTCGAATCAAACTGCATGTGGAATACGACAATCCAGCAAAAAGACTCTATGAACGAATGGGATTTACTACTAAATATGCAGAAATGAGATACGAAAATAATAAATAGCACTATGGCATATTTAGAAATCAACATTACTGAAATAAAAAATAATATCAGAAAGATTAGCACCTATCTGAATAAACACAATATTCATTGGAGCCTGATTACCAAGGTTTTTAGTGGAGATAAAGATTTTATGAGTAAAATCTTAACACCTGATATTGTGAAGGATTTACATTCGGTTGGTGATTCAAGGCTCTCAAGTCTTAAAAACCTAAAAGAATTAAACCCAGATCTGGTTACCATCTATATCAAACCACCAGCTATGGCTCATTTAGAGGACATAGTGAGATATGCAGATATCTCCACCAATACTTCTCTAAAAACAATTAAAGCCTTAAATGAAATAGCCAAAAAGCAAGAGAAAATACATAAGGTATTGGTAATGATTGAACTTGGAGAATTACGCGAAGGTGTGAACAGAGATGATTTTGCCGAATTTTACAAAAACATTTTTAAACTCTCCCATATTGAAGTGGTAGGGATTGGAAGTAATTTAGGATGTATGTATGGTATTGAACCTACCTACGACAAGCTTCTTCAGCTCATTCTTTACAAAGAGCTAACAGAACTAAAACATGGTGATAAACTACCTCTTCTTTCTGGTGGCAGTTCCATCACTCTTCCAATGATTGAGTCGACTTCAATTCCCAAAGGCATTAATCATTTTAGAATTGGCGAAGCTGCATTTTTCGGTACCAGCCCTTTAGAAAACAACCAGTTTTTAGATTTGTGTACTGATACTTTTAATTTTTATACTCAGATTATTGAATTAGAAGAAAAAGACATTGTACCAGACGGTATTATTAGTGAGGGCAATGTTGGGCATTCAGCCGAATTTAGTGAAGAAGATAACTCCAGAAAAAGCTATAAAGCCATTTTGGATTTTGGTCTGTTAGATGTAGATCAAGAAGGACTTACATCCGATGACAAGAATATCAAATTGGTGGGCATTACTTCTGACATGACTGTTTTAGATATTGGCAATAATAGGAATGAAGACAAAATCAAGAAGTATAAAGTTGGAGATCACCTTTGTCTGGACCCCAGCTATTTGGCAGTGGCCCGTCTTTTAAGTTCCAAGTTTATTGAAAAGGTTTTTATAGAAGAGTAATGAACCTCCACTCTTTATGGTGTGGTCATTTTATTCACCATCTTTAGAAAGACTTCACTTTTTGAATTCTGGGGGACTGTGCATGTCTAAGTCAATATTATACTTTCACTCCCTCATATATCATCTACAAACTGAGTAATCACGAAACTGTGTTGATAACATTGGGAGCCAAAAGAAAAAGATTTGGTTAAATTTGCTGATGTTGTTGCAAACAATGCTAAATCGCTAATTATGAACAAAAAAGCCCTTATCCTAGACTATTCTCTCGATCAGTTTGAAACACCATTAATTCAATCGGCTATTCCTTCGGGAATTGAGATAAAGGCTATACATGTGAGAGAAGCGAAGGATATTCCAGATGATATCTTGGAAATGGGATTTACACATATTTTTCATACTGGCTCTACATTATCAATTACCGAAGAAGCCCCCTTTACACAAAAAGCTAGCGAGCTTATTAAACAAGCAGTTGAAAAAAATATATGGCAAATGGGAATTTGCTATGGTCACCAGTTATTAAACAAAGTTTTGGTGGGTGATCATGCCGTAAGAGCAGTCCCCAAAGGTTTTGAAGCAGGTTGGCGAAAAGTTTGGTTTTTAGACTCTGCAACTAGCTTATTAAACGTGAAGGAGGAAGAGATTGTTTGGCAACATCATTTTGATGAAGTGGTAGAGCTTCCAATTTGGTCGGAGCTATTAGCAACCAATGATTATAGTCATATACAAGCCTTTATCAATTTTGAGTTGAAAGTTTTAGGCACACAGTTTCACCCCGAGTTTGATGAGTCAAAAGGAAATGCCTTTTTCAGAAAAGACAGATTTTTTCTAGAAAAACACTATTATTATATTGATGAAATACTTGAAAGATCTCCTTCTTTCGATTCCCGAAAAACTTTCTTCGATTGTTTTATGGGATTATAGAAACCCAATTGTATTAAGACTTCTATTTCAAATCAATATACCAATCATTGTCTTGTGGTTCATTTCCCATTTCTACAATTTCACCTATTCTAGGTAAACTAATATTGGCATTTAAACTTTTAGCCTGAGCAGCAAATCTCTCTACTGGATCTTTCCAAGGATGTAATGAAAGAGCGAAACCACCCCAGTGGATAGGAATACTTATTTTTGCTTGTGCATCTAGACCAGCTTGTACACTTTCTTCGGGATACATATGTATTTGATGCCATAAATGATGGTATTGTCCGTTTTCTACAAATGCCCAATCAAAGGGGCCAAACTTCTCCCCAATTTCTTTAAAATGTTTTCCATAGCCACCATCACCAGTGCAATACAAGCTTTTGTCATCCCATTGAATAATCCAACCACCCCATAAAGACTTACCTCTATCGAAAAGCCCACGACCAGAGAAATGACGAGATGGTGTAAAAACGATTTTTAAGCCATCTTCTTCCAGCTCGTCCCACCAATCGAACTCAATCACTTGTTCTTTTGCCACTCCCCATTTCTCAAGATGTCTTGATACACCCAAAGCCACATAATACTTGTTCACCTTGGTTTGCAGTTTTTTCATGCTGGCATAATCTAAATGATCATAATGGTCATGAGTCATAAAAATGGCTTCAATCGGTGGCATTTCATCTATGAGAGCTAGCACATTTTCGCTAAACCTTTTTGTTTTCATAGGGGCAATTGGTGAAGTATCATCACCGAGCATGGGATCCATTAAATAGTTCTTCCCTTTTATTTGAATAAGCAAAGCTGAATGTCCATACCATACAAATTTCGCTTTCTCTGGGTTTTGCGTAAACCTCTTTAAATCAAGGGGGATTACATCAATGTTTTTCTCAGGACTTCTTGCTTTGGAATTTGAAAACTGATCTTTTAATAATCCTGGAAGGGTAGATAAACTAATATCCATAGTTGTTTCTTCCATATTGATAAACTTCTTACCATCCCAATATTTTGATTGTTCGTATATGCTTCTATCCGAAGACATCACATTGGCACCAAATTGTGGGTTCAGATTTACATACAGAGTAATCCCAAGGACTATTGCTAGAATAATTATTACAATCCAAATCATTATTTTTTTCATTTATTATATTTCAATTAAATCTTCTGAGAACAATTAAGTTTTCGAATCATTTAGGTTAAATAGTTGATGTGTGTTAGCTTTTCTGAAACTGTCCAAAGCTGTTGAGCAATTTCGCGATTATGAGACAAAGGAGTAGATTTAACTATTCCGGGTTTCCCTTTCATCTCGTTAAAACTTGTAGGTCCAATATACATCCCACCTTCTAAATCTTCTCCTAGAGCAGCATACAAAGTTGGCATGGCAGCATTTTCTGGTGAATGAGAAAATAGAGAAATCAAAGGAAGTAAAATGGTATAGAGAAACTTAGGTACATGTCGGCCTAAATCAGTATTTGAAACACCTGGATGAGCAGCCAATGATTTCACCTTGCTCCCAGATTTTTTCAGCTTTCTATCTAGTTCATATGAAAATATTAAACAGGCCAATTTACTCTGCCCATAGGCTTCCATCTTCTTATAAGAATTCTCACTATTCAAATTATCAAAATTGATTTTTGCACTTTTGTGTGCAATACTACTTAAGGAGATAATTCTAGCGTTTTCTGTATTCTCAAGAATAGGCAATAAAAGACCTGTCAATAGAAAATGAGACAAATGGTTAACACCTAATTGGCTTTCGAAACCGTCTTCAGTTTTACCAAAAGGCGGTATCATAATTCCAGCATTATTTATCAGCAAATCCAATTTTTTATGATTCGCTTTAAAAGAATCGGCAAATTCTCTTACAGATTTTAAGCTATTCAAATCTAATATCATGATCTCTAAACTGGCAGTAGGGTTTATTTTAATAATATTCTCCTTAGCCAATTGTGCTTTCTTGATATTTCTGCAAGCCATGATTACATGAATATGTTTCTTGGATAGCGCAATAGTGGTTTCATATCCAAGGCCAACATTGGCTCCAGTAACAATAGCGGTTCTTCCCTTTTGCGAGGGTATATTTACAATATTAAAACTCATTTTGATTTGTTCCCTCTCTTATTTGTTAAATACTCCATGATCAATCATTTGCTGGAAAAAATCTTCAATCGTTTTTTCAATTGGAATATAATTTATCCCTAATTCTTTCTTGCTTTTGCTATTATCTACTAACCAAGGATAACCAAAATTACGGCTTACCATTTTTCTTTTTATACCTTGTGCTGGTCCTACTAACCATACTAAAAACTTAGGAAGTTCCTTTTTTGGGAAAGGATAAGCATTCCCATACTTTTTCTCTAATATTTGAGCTAGCTGAAGGAAGGTTTTGTGAGTTGCAGAAACAATATGGCGACCTTTAGCTTCGGGTATAAATCCAGCACGAATGTGCGCTGTTGCAATATCTCTTACATCAACCATTCCCATATCTAAACCTGGCGCACCCATTTTCATGCTTCCATCCCCTAATTGTTTAATATAGTTAAAGCTTTCGCTTGTGCTCACAGGGTTAATTCCAGGACCTAAAACAAATGTAGGATTAATCACTACTAAGTCCCATCTTTCTTGTGCTTCTACTATTTCCCAAGCTTCTTTTTCAGCAACAGTTTTAGAATAACTATAAGCTTGGTGTTTTAGGTTTGATGTAGTATTCCAGTTTTCTTCATTAGCAGTACCATTAGGCAAAGAAAGGAGATCTTTTGTATCACCAATAACTGCAGCACAACTACTCGTTAATACTACTCTTTTTACACTGGCTGTATTATTCACCGCTTCTAGAACATTCTTAGTTCCAAGCAGTGCAGGATCAACCAAATCGCGTTGTGTATCTTTTACCGACGTAATGAATGGTGAGGCAGTATGGTATACCAACTCACAATTAGCCATAGCATCATTATAAGAACCATTTTGCAATAGGTCGGCCTTAAAATACTTGATTATACCTTTATTTTCTATTGCTAATTGATCTAAGTATTTCAACTTTTCTTTATTCTTAGGATCACGGACTGCTGCATGCACAGTAATACCATCTTCTAATAATCTTTTCACTATCCATCCTGCTACATATCCTGTAGCACCTGTTACCATTACTGGCTTTGTTTTATCTATTGTTTTCATTGTTTTCTTTTTTATGTGGCAAAACTAGTTGAAGTTTCAGTTTTCGACTTGTCTAAAACCGTCAAACTTAGTTGCCTAAAAATGTCATTAAGCTATTGCTTGAATTCTTGAAGGGGGAATCCCAAATTCTTTTTTAAATGCACGACTAAAGTGTGCTAAGTTTTCGAATCCAATATCTAAATATATTTCTGATGGCCTATGTTCGCCTTGAAGTAGCTGTTTCTTTGCATAATTCAAACGCTTTTTCATAATCCATTTATGTGGCGTTTCATTAAAGATAATTTTGAACTCCCTATTAAATGTAGACAAACTTCTTCCTGTTTGTGTGGCCAGAGTTTCTAGAGGAGTATTATCTAAATAGTTATAATTCATGAAGCTAACCATATCTGCTCGTTCCGCTAATGAATACTCACGAAATACTGCTGCTAAATTCTGATCGGACTTGATAATGGCCATTAAAGCTTCCTTTGTCTTTAGCTCTACCATTTCTGGATCCAAGTCTTCTCTATTATCAATATATGCTTTAATAGACTGCATTAATCCATTAAGTGGAATAGTTGGCTCCAATGGTACCACCCTTTGAGCAATAGGAGGAAGCTCGGTTGGTATAGATATATCTTTAATAATTTTACGGATAAACTCATTTGTTAATGCGAAAAAATAAGTCCTTGCAGCTTCTTCATTCTCTCCATAGGATTTAAAATAAGTAGCTTCGGTATATTTTCTAACCAGTGCAAACTTTCCAGAAGGAATAGTGAGCAATTGTTGATCGAGTTTAATATGTAATTGACCTTGTTCTACAAAAATAAGAAAGGAGGAGGGATGGTATACTGTTGTTTCTTTATTGCATTCGGTTTCGCAACTTGCAGCAATATCCAAGCCTTCGCAATGTATAAAATTTATATTTGAATCTTCCATTTGACAAAACTATTCAAATAAGCAATGCTAAACTTGCCTATAAATGTCAAAGGTGATAAAAGGTAAGAAAAGCACTCTTTTTACAAAATTCTTAACATAAATTGCTGTGACTATAAAAATAACAGCCCATATTGATCACTATAATTTATTTCTTTATTTTTTCAGAGGTAAATATGTAAAATGAAAGGGTCTATAAATTTATAAACCCTTTCAGAAAAACAAAATTAGTCTGAGAATTCATGAATTCTCAGGAATTGATTGGAATAAGTTTTAAATCTTATTGAACAACCAATTTCTTTGATTCAATAAATTGTCCATCGCATACGAGCATTACCGTATAAACTCCGCTTTTTAATGTTGAAACATCTAAAACAGTTTGTGATTGTGAACAATTCAGAATTTGTCTGCTTGAAGTTTTTGTACTCGCTGTTTCTAGTACCATAATATATGCTGACATTGCATTGCCTACATTATAACTAACAACAACCTTATCATTTGCTGGATTTGGAGTAAGACTTTCAATTCGAGCACCGAACTCAAATTTTGAATTCTCTTTTGCAATTCCATTTTCAGCATCAAAACCTGATTTAAATGGGCTACGTTCCAACCTTGAAATATAATAATGGACACCTCCAGTCCAGTTATCACCTAATTCAGGATGTCGTTCTGTATACTTTTGAATCACGTGATATTTGAACTCGTTTTTCTCGCCTAAGTCATCATTATAAAATGAGAATCCAACATAGACTGGAATCCTTACATAGGCAGGAAAATGAATTTCGTTGAAGGCTACATGTTGACCTAATACTTCTATAGTTTTCTCCTCAATAATTCTAATATCATCTCTACCATAAAAATGCCTTTCCATTATTTCCCAACCTAAATCATCAAAAGTTAAAGTAACCTTAGCTTCTTCTGTAATTGGAGTTCCTTGCAATTTTTCAGGTACAGTAAAAATAACATCAAAAGAAGATTCTCTTTCTGTTGTATTACCAACTAAAGTAAATCCGCCATAAGGGTATTCTCTACCATCAATATACGGATGCTTCTTTCCAGGAAAAATATCGGTTACAATACAATTTCTTAAAGAGACATTATTATTATTATAAACATCAAGTGATAATCTATCATAATGAAGCGTAATTGGATCATATGGTGAGTTTTCTATTCTTGCCAATAAACAGGATTCCCAATTGTTATGGACATTAGGGTTTAAGATATTCCATGTGAATTTTAAAATAGTGCTTTCACCCGGTAATAAAGCAGGAATATTTAATGTGCCGATATTATCCCCAACATAAGGGGATGAACCATCCCAATTCAAAGGCCAAGAAGCATCACTTGAGGCCTTTGACCAGTATAAACTTAATTCTTCATCACCAGATGATGGAATGCAACTTCTATTTCCTACTCTTACATAAACATATACTGGCGAGGTACTTGAGTATTCTGGGTTTTGATGCTGATGGTTAGTCATTCCATCATCCTGATTCCTAACCCAAACATCTGGGCTGTCATCAAAATGCCAGGTCCATTGATATCCAGCATCAGCGCCTGAATCATCCAATCTGTCTCGCATAAACAAATCCAATGGTGGAGAATATGTATTCAATACTTCCTGAACAGCACCATGAGCATTTAACTTTCCATATCCCATCTCTTTAGAGTGACCAGGTAGAGTAGAACTCCAATTATAATTATAAGTACCTACTTTATCTGCTGTTTGTTGAAGTATGCTTTTTACCTCATGAGGATTTAAACAAGAATTTAATGAAAGCATTAATGCAGCTACACCGGCTACTTGGGGAGTAGCAGCTGAGGTTCCACCCATTCTTCCTGTATATGAATAAGGATCTGTACCTGTGGAAGGGAGAAACTCACCTACTGCTGGTAATGGACTAGACCAGGAATCTCTCCATTTATTATAACCATAATTACCTGGAATATCAATAGTCCAAACATCAAATGCCTCGCCAGAAATTTGAGAATTGTAAGATTTGTGTGAGGGCGCAACTATTTCATATTCAGTATCAGTAGGGCTATAATTTGCCTGTACATTATTCCGGTCTGAAGCACCAACAGTGATTAGATCAGTTATAGCGGCATTTCCTGGGAAGGAAACATAACCATTATTATTTGAAGCATGGTTAGCTGTGTTTCCAGCAGCGAATACTACTACAATTCCGTCGTTGATAGCATTTTGAATAGCTGAAATAATAAGAGGAGAACTTGATCCTCCACCCCAACTATTGGAGATAACTTCAGCACCATTATTATGTGCAAATATAATGGCGTCAGCATAATGACTACTACTTTGGCCCCAAGCAACCCGAACTGGCATAATTTTACAATGTGGTGCTACTCCACTAACACCAATATTGTTATCTTGAGTTGCTGCAATAATTCCAGCACATGCATTTCCATGATTATTACCACTAGAACTTGAATTTACAGGTGAAGGATCATTTGGAGAAGTACCATCTACACTACTTGCAATATTACTTCCATTTAATCTTACTTGTCTGGAATTAGGCAAATCAGGATGATTTGATGTGACTCCTTCATCTACTACTGCTACTACAATATCTGGACTACCTTTTGTTATATCCCACGCTTCGGGTGCATCAATATCGGCATCTGTTGTTCCTGAATGCCCATCATTAATCTGCTGACCTGTATTGTGCAAATAAAACTGTTTATTAAAATATTCATCATTAGGAATGTGTAGTGGCTGAATTTCGGGACAGATGAAATCAGGATGACAGAATTCAACTAAGCCACTCTCATAAACCTGCTGAGATGTTTCCAAAACATTCTCACTTGTATATAAATCATAAGCAAGCGTTTCTTTTTCTAACTTCAAATTATAGTTTTCAATTAAGGATAGTCTTTCATTTTTACTGACATCTTGCTTAAATTTCAAGACCATCTTTGATGTCAGGTAGACTTCTATTTCTTCCTTTTTTGTTTTATAAGCAGGAATCACTTGATATTTTCCCTCATATTTATTCAACTCGTTCATATCGCTAATAACAAATACATTATTATTGATTTTTTTCCCAGGATGATTCTCTGTTTTTAATCCATTATGGAATTCTACTACCCATTTACTATCTATTTGGGTTAAATACTCTCTTTCATTCTCAAACGTATAATAAAAATCTGATTGAGAGAATGAACCAAAGGGCAGTAATAATGCTATTGATATTAATAGCACAAAATGTCTTTTTAAAATTTTCATCTTATTAAATTTATTGCTACCTACTTTCAGAAAAAACTTTCCACTTAGGTTGCTGTTTCGGCAATTCCAACCTTTGCAGAGAAATACACATATACATATATTGAATGAAAAAATAAACTCATTAATATTCCGGAGGTTTTAAATGTGTTTTCGATATATTAATTGGTTAAATATTAAAAAGGTAACCACTAAAAAAAAGACTGGTTATTATATGAACAACCAGTCTTTAAGGTATTAACTTTACTACCTAATTATTAATGGAACTACAAAACCACCCATTTCACCAAACTCAGGATTGAAGTGATAAACTCCACTTGGCATTGTATAAGTTTCTCCTTCAGGAGATACGCTACTTATGTCTTCTTCTACTAAGAACTCCCTTTCATCGTTTTCAAATTCCACATCAGCATCTACCAAAATTATCACATATGGTCTTCCATTAGAATCGAATAAAACTGGTGCTGTTTTTGCTTCTTCCAATCCTACACTTTCAATAGATATTTTGAAATTACATAAGCCAAATCCTTTCTTACAGTCATACTTTTTCAAACCCCAGCTATCCCAAGATATTGTTACTGTAACTTCAGCTTTATCGTGATTAACTATAATTGGTTCTGGAGTATTTACTCTTGGATTATCTTTTTCACAACTAACCATTGCTGCCATTCCAAATAAAAACATTGCTACTACTAAAACTTTTGATTTATACATTTTTTCGATTTTTAAAATATTTGCCTACTTTCAGTTAAATAACATCTTTGGTTGCTGTTTCGGCATTTCCAACCTTTAATAAGAAATATATTGTGAATCAAGAGTGGAGTTGGATCTGATAATTCCAAAATGACCTTCTCCTTTTTATCAATAATATATATCCATTTATTAAAACACTCTCATTGCTCCGGATTCAATAATTGGGTGCTTTTGAGTATTAATTGGATAATAAAAGAATAGGTAACCAGTAGGATTAAAAAAAATGGTTACTTTTTTATTCTCTGTACAATTAAAAGAAAACGAAAAACAAAGAAATCATGAAAAATTATTTAATTATTATCTTTGCAGGGACCTTATTAACACTAAGTTCTATGTCAACAACAGCTCAAGGAATTTATGTTCAATCTGTAAATTCAAGTACTAACAACTACATATTAAATGCTAGTGACCTTCCTCCATTAAGTAGTTATCCCGGCAGTCCAATACAAGCTTCCTATGGATATTTTTGGATATTTGAGGACGATGGAACCTTTAGTTTTAATGAATATCCTGACCACCAATTCAATGGCAATAATGATCATGTTTGTATGGAAGCAACACCACGTTATACTCCCATTAATAAATATCCAAATATGGTTTGTCTAACTCCCAATTACCCTCAGGGAATCATTCCAACAAATACTACACAAAATTCTACCTTTCCATTCAGTTCCTCTAATAATTCAGTTCAGATTCAAACTAGTAGAGAACCCTTTTTTGATCATGAACGCACCTTAGTTATTAGCTATAAAAACCCAAGTATTCGGGGTATATCTAATGCTCAGATTATTCTATATTTTAATTCAAATGAGACTTCTTTGTACCAAACTAATGATAATTTTAACTTGTTTAGTAAGATTAAGAATATTTCTGGTCAATCAATAGATGGTATTAAAGCTTATAATAGCGAAGAAGTACCAAATGGCTCAGTTGTGTCTTCAACATCCTATGGTTCTTTTGATAGAAAACTTATTATTAATATTCCATATATTCAGAATAATAGCACTCATAATGTATTTCTCAGATTTAAAACTGAAATATTAAATGGGAATGTTGCTCTTGAAGCTAGGTTTATTGCTACAAATGAGCTTACACAACTAGATCAATCATCAAATTTGGACCAGCCTGTTTTGAGCGCATATGATCCAAATAGAATTACTGTTAATAAGGATTATATTGCATATAACGATATTCATCAATATGGTGAGAAACTAACTTATACTATACATTTTCAAAATGAAGGAAATGGACCCACTCAAGGAGTTAACCTTATGTGCCCATTAAATAATGATTTAGAAATGCCCAGTCTTTATCACATTACATCCAAATATGAATCTTTACTTACTAATCCTTTAATATGGGATAATCATATGGTTAAGTGGCATTTTGATTTAAGTTTACCAGGATCAAATCAAGAGGGTTTTGAGTGTGATCAGGAAGCAACAAAAGGTTGGGTAACATTTTCTGTTTATACTTATAGAGATGCATTCTATCTTTCAAATTATGGGCCTCAACATCTATTAGAAAATACCGCTTTTATTGAGTTTGTGAATGTAAGTATAATGGAAACCATGCCTGCATTAACTTTAATAAGTGAGAAGGAGCTTAAAAATCATAGTACTGCGTTTTCAATAGATGAAACAACAAGTTTGAATGCCTTAGCAATTAAAACAGCTTATAAATCCACAAATTCGCAATTGAAAGTATCAATTATAAATAATAATTCAGAATACTTAAAAGTTTCGCTAGTGAATATAATGGGACAAATGATATATAACAAACAATATCTCACCACAGGACAAACAGAGGTGGAAACAGATATTCCACTATCTATGCTCACGGAAGGATTGTATATAATCTCGGTTGAAAATCAAACTTCAGAAGCAACAAGAAAAATTATATTATAGAAACGATTTATATTTGATGTTAAACATCTAAATATTATCTTTGAGGATTCAGCCAATTAAAAATGCGAGGGATCCTCTTTTTTCTATTTCTTTTCAATACCAAACTGTTGTGTGCGTTACCCAACATGGAATACCATGCGTTTAAGCCTGTCGAAAAAGATGAGTCCACAATTGGTGATCAAATAAAACTTATCAGTAAAATTGACAGCTGTTTTTTACTCGAACCTACCTGTATTAATAAAGGCTTGGAACTATCTTCTAATTTTCTTTCAAAATATAAAAAGCAATATCAATTAACAGATACATCAATAGCACATGTAATGAATGTTATGGCCAATTTCTATCATATGGAAAATAGCTTTGATAGTGCCATATATTATTATAAAGAAGCTAAAATCATATATGACTTTCATAATATACAAAACTCAAATGTTGCGTATTTTCTATACCGACCATTAGGGATTCTCTATCATAAAACGGGAGCATTTCAGGAGGCTATTAACCTATTAAACAGCGCATCAATTATCCTTGTAAAAAATAATAGTACCAGATTAGCTGCCATTTACTCTGAAATTGGTAATATTTATCAGACTACAGGAAATCACCCTCTTGCCATTAAATACTATCAAAATGCAATGAATATTAAACCAATAGCTAAATGGATGCAAAGCATTTTACATGAAAATATTGGTTTAAGTCTAGTTCATTTAGAAAAATATAATGATGCAGAAGTACATTTAAAAAAAGCTCTAGATCTTGCTTTAAAAACAGAAGATGACATAGGTATTATCTCTGTATTATCAGTACTTGGTCAAATGTTTTATAGAACTGACCATATAGAAGAAGCAATTTCATATATCAGTTTAGCGCTGGAGAAAAGTAATAAGATCTCAAGTGTTGATAAAAGAGAAGTTGCTAAAATTAAATACCTCTTGGGTGTTTATTTATTAGAATCGGGAGATGCAGACTGGGCTTTAAGGGAGTTTGAATCTATGCTAAATACGATGCAAGCAGATTCTGATATTACTCATCTAAAACAATCTTATGTTTTGGATCCCTGGTTTATGATTTCTTATAAATCTATAGCCAAATCCTATGATATGAAATATCAACAGTCAAAGAAGGTTGAACATTTAAAAAAGGCATTCAAATTTTATGAGAAATCGCATCAAACAGCCAGTCTGTTAAGAAAATCCTATCAATCCAATATTTCAAAACTATTCCTATCCGAACAAACAAATGATCTGTACAAATCGGCAGTGGAGAATTGCTTTAAACTATATCAAAAAACCAATGACACTACATTAATTTATAAAGCTTTGCAATACTCAGAGTATAATAAGTTTCAGCTTCTTTATGAGCAAATTGTACAACAAGTTGCTTTTGACACTCTCAATATTAGCAATAGTATAAAGAAAACAATAAGTGATCTTAATTTTAAGATAGCACGTTTAAAAAAAGATGTTCAAATTCTAGAGAAGAAGAATAATCAAATTCCCTTAGATTCATTGCAAAAGCTAAAATTCAGCCTAAGTAATTCAATAAATCAACTGCAAAATCATGAAGCAAGATTGCTAAAAAGTTATGGCTTAGATTTTATAAATAATTTAGTTATCGATGAAACAGAAATCAGAAAATACTTCATATTACATCCCAATGAATGTATAATTGAGTTTCTTACATCGGATTCTTCTGTATTTGTTTTTTACCTAGATCACTCGGGGTTAAAACTGAAACAAGTTAATCCCAAAACCAATGGTATTGAAATAAATCAGCTAATAAAACAAATACGGAATCGCCCTAAGTTTACAGCAGATCTAAGTAAAACATCAAGATTAATAAAATCATTAAATTCAGTATATAATTTAATACTGAGAGATTATTTAGCAATAAAAGGTGATCAAATTGATCATTTAATTATTGTTCCTGACCAATATTGGTCATATCTACCTTTTGAAGCTCTAGTTATTGATAATGATCATAAAGATTGGTTTAATCCAGAAAACTTTCTGATTCAAAATTATTCTTTTACATATTCTGGATCTATGGCTCTTTTCTTTCATTCTGAAAATAGAGCTTCTAACAAATACGAAAGCAGTTATTCCGGATTTGCCCCTGTTTTTAAACCCAACGAAGGAGATAATAGTATTAATAATGATTTCCTAGAATACAGTAAATTGGAAATTAACTCCGCTAATAGCATTCTTAATGGGAAAACATATTTAAACGAACATGCCAGCTTGACACAATTTAAAAATGAACTTAAAAAAAGTCAAATAATTCATTTAGCAACTCATTCTGAGTATGATAGTCTGGTTCCTATGAATAGTAGATTATATTTTTCGGATACCATTTTGCAACTTTATGAAATTTATCAAATGAAATCCAATGCGCAATTGGTTATTTTAAATGCCTGTAACACAGGCATTGGTAAGCAATATTCAGGTGAAGGAAATATGAGCATTTCTAATGGGTTTCTGGAATCTGGAACAAAGGCATGTATAATGAATTTGTGGTCCGTTGACGACTACAGTACTTCCCGGATAATTAGCCTTTTTATAAGTCATCTGAAAAACAATCAAGCAACACATAAAAGTTTGCAACAAGCAAAAATCAGCTTTCTTGAAAATAGCAGAAAAGTAATGCACCACCCTTTTTACTGGGCTTCAAATGTTCTCAGTAGCAGAAGGGATTTGGTTTATAAAGAAAGAGATAATTCAATGAGAGTGTTTTTGGTTGGTGTTTTTATGGTATTAACTTTCCTAGGTTTATTTCTACTCAGAAAAAAGTTCAAGCTCTAATATATTTGAAGCTTTCGTAGAATAAAAACTTAATGAATCATTCTCTAATTGCAATAAATACTCTTTTGCGTCATTTGGGTGAATGTTTTTAATGAAACTCAATGCTTTATACCATTTAGCATCATCAGTTAATGCTGGGTGGTTACCAGAAATCACCTCATCAAAAAGCCTATTAGCTACAGAATCATTACCCAATTCATGTGCACAAATAGCCATATAAAATGCAATATTTAATTGTTCTGGTTTGTTTTCTATATCGATTTTAAAAAGCTCAAATGCTTTTTCATATTGTTTATCACGATAATATAATTCTGCATTAGAAAACTGACTCCCCACATCTCTACTAACATTACTTACAATAGGTGCTTCATAATATTCCATATAAATATCATCCATTCCTGATGGCCCGTAAGTATCGTAAACAAAGAATGAAGAAACAAGAACAATAATTACTGCAGCAGCAGCTATCATTTTTTTGGATAAGAATAAATCAATTACCGGGGTGCTTTGCCTATGGATCTCTTCATGGATCAAATCAAGTTTCTTTTTTAATTCTTCATCCCCATATAACTCTATACTATCCATTATTAATCGCATCCGATCAACTTCTTTTTTTAATTCAGAATTTGTAGCAATCTCTTGTTCAAATTTTAAACTCTCATGCTCTTTGAGATTCCCCAATAGGTAATCTTCAATTTTCTTTAATATTTCCTGATCTATTTCCATTGCCGCTAATCTTAAATAATTTCTGAAATGAGTCCAGTACCTATCTTTTTCCTGAGATAGTTTAAACATTTTAATTTCTTATTCTTTGCAGATTGCTCTCCAGAATAACCCATTTTTTCTGCTATATCTTTCATGCTGATTCTATCATAATAATAGTAATAGAGAACCTTCTTGCAATCTTTTCCTAAAAAACCCAATATTCTTTGTAATATTTCCTTTCTCTCGTTAGATTCTAATTCTTTATCCTGATACACATGCTCCGTATTTCTGTGAACTTCGTCAGCTATAATCCTGCTCCTGTTTTTATTAAGCCTTAATTTGTCCATCCACTTGTTTTTACAAATCGAGTAAATATATGTCTTAATTGTACAATTGAGGGAAAGGTCACCACTTTTTATTTTTTTATAAAAAACAATGAGGCTATCTTGGAAAAGATCTTTAGCATCATCGGAGGTCCCGCTGTTATTTATAACATAGTTTTGAATCAGTTCAAAATACTCACTATATAATCTATATAATGCTTTGTTATTTAATGATTCTTCAGGTGATTCAATAAATTCAATGATTTTCAAATCATCAAGCTCATTATTTAAGCTCTTAGGTTTTAAGGTGATCATATGTATTATTACCTTTGTGGTATTGTTTAAGACTAATTGGTATTGCGAATCTGAAGCTCTAATAATTCTAATCCAAATATGACCATTCTTCTATGAGTTTAGCCTAAAAATGAATTAAATCGAGAGTACAAATATAATTTATCGCCTTAAAATACTTTATAAATTAACATAATTATTTTCATTAAGTTTTTGTGGCAATAGAAATGACAAGTGTAAGAAGCCATTTAAATTTTCAATCGAACTAGTTGGTTATATGAATTATACAATAAATATTGTCAAGAAAAAACAATCGCTAATAGTAGATTGATCCATATTCCACGGCACTTTCAATGCTATTTGTAAATCATGTGAATAGAAAAGTGGAGGTTAATGTACAAGTATCAAGTACCAAAACAGCAGCATTAAACTGGTTGAAACAATAATGTTCTCAAAAGTCTATAAAATATATTTTATGTCAACTCTTCCTTAGTAATTAAACCTTCATCAAATAATTCTCTAAGTACAATTTCTGTCATATCGCTTTTAAACTGAAACTCATATCTAATATCCATCACATAGGCTTTTAATCGCATTTTCAAATAAGATCTATGTTCTTTCACTTCATTGAAAAACAATACCGTAATCGGCTTATTTAAATATACATAACGAGATACTTGAGCGCTCTCAATGGCGATCTTTCTCACTTTTTGTGTGTCGATATCTATAGGAAGAAATATTTCTGCAACCACTTGGCAATTGAGTTCGCCTGAGTTGGAATTAGAAACTGATGAGTTGACCAAATCGGAATTGGGAACCGAAACAACAGAATCATCTGGAGTTACTATTTTTGTAACTCTTAGTCCAATTTCTAAAACTTCTCCATAATGCTTTCCACTGTCTATTTTGTCACCTACTTTAAAAGGTCTATCTATAATTAATGCGACTCCTCCAAAAACATTTTTTAAAATGTCTTGAGCAGCAAATCCCACCGCAATTCCAATAGAAGCAGTAAAAGCTAAAACAGTTTCAAAGGGGGGGTTAAATATTCCTTTTACAACTGCAAAAATGACAATAGTCCACATCACGATGCGGAAAATGGGAATGAATCCTTTTATGGCTATTCTTAATTTGGCGCTTCTTTCGGAAACAAGGACTAAAATTCTAATTACAAATTGAATAAAATAATA
>JQIA01000517.1_pt1 | contig 19696 bp, 15 predicted proteins | sample 811431 | NCBI WGS metagenome assembly JQIA01 (sample SAMN02998118, study PRJNA258478) | marine sediment metagenome | biome: marine; feature: seafloor; material: sediment; isolation source: oil-polluted sediment collected from 3 locations (0.5 km, 0.7 km and 0.9 km)... | place: USA: Gulf of Mexico ...
CTTTGAAATATTCTTAGGGGATAATCTTGAAAGTTGTTAAAGTTGGCTTGTTAGGCCTTGGCACAGTTGGTGGCGGTACAGTTAATGTACTCGAAAGAAATTTCTCAGAAATTTCTCGTCGCAGTGGTTGTGAGCTTGTTGTTTCTAGAGCCAGTGCACGTGATATTAGTCGTGCCAGAATTTGTAATACTGATAATATTCAACTAACGACTGATTCTAGTGAGGTTGTTAACGACCCCGATATTCAAATTATTGTTGAGCTAATGGGTGGTGAAGAACCTGCTAAATCACTCATCCTCGCTGCCTTAGCGCAAGGTAAACACGTTGTTACCGCCAATAAAGCCTTAATCGCTTTACACGGTAATGAATTGTTTGCCGCCGCTGCTGAAAATAATGTTGTTCTAGCCTATGAAGCCGCTATTGCGGGTGGCATTCCAATTGTTAAAGCTATTCGAGAAGGTCTTAGTGCCAACAAAATTGAGTGGTTAGCCGGTATTATTAATGGCACAGGCAACTTCATACTGACCGAGATGCGTGACAAAGGCAGTGCTTTTAACGATGTCTTGCAGCAAGCGCAAGAGCTCGGTTATGCTGAAGCTGACCCTACCTTTGATGTTGAAGGTATTGATGCTGCACATAAACTCTGTATTCTCGCGTCCCTATCGTTTGGTATGCCGTTAAATTTTGAACGAGTTTATACCGAAGGTATTTCAAAAGTTACTCCACTAGATATGATCTATGCTGAAGAGTTAGGTTATCGAATTAAACACTTAGGCATTGCTAGACGAACCGAAGATGGTGTGGAAATGCGAGTACACCCAACGTTAATACCTGAAAAACGCCTGATTGCTAACGTTGATGGGGTGATGAATGCGGTATTGGTTAAGGGTAATGCTGTTGGCGCGACCATGTATTACGGCCCGGGTGCAGGCGCAGACGCGACAGCTTCTGCAGTAGTAGCAGATTTGGTTGATATTTGTCGTCAATTAGAGGGCTCTGCGGCGAGTGCAGTACCTGCTCTAGGGTTTGCAAGCGACAAACTTGAAGCGCTGATTATTTTACCCATTGAACAAGTTAAGACTGCCTTTTACTTACGTTTATCGGTACAAGATAAAGCGGGTGTGATGGCTGCGATGACAACAATTCTGGCGAATAACGGCATTAGCATTGAAGCTGTATTGCAAAAAGAACCGAAACAACAAGGCGCTGATGCACAGGTTATTTTATTAACCGATTGCGTATTAGAAAGTAATTTATTACTGGCACTTGAACAAATCGAATCATTAGATTCAACTAATGGTGCGGTAACTCGCATTCGTGTTGAATCACTACAATAGGAAATATTATGCCTCAAGGTAATCGTTACAAAGGTCTTATTGATAAATTTAAGGCCGTTTTGCCCGTTTCAGACACAACCCGTTTTATTAGTTTGGGCGAAGGTAATACGCCGCTAATAAAACTTGAGAACATCCCTGCTTTAATTGGCAAAGATGTTGATATTTACGTTAAATATGAAGGCTTAAACCCAACAGGTTCATTCAAAGATCGTGGTATGACCATGGCAGTGACTAAAGCAGTAGAAGAGGGAAGTCAGGCCATTATTTGTGCATCGACAGGTAACACCTCCGCTTCTGCTGCAGCATATGCTGCGCGAGCTGGTATTAAAGCCTTTGTTTTAATACCAGAAGGAAAGATTGCGCTAGGTAAACTAGCGCAAGCGATGATTCATGGTGCTGAAATTATTCAAATTAAAGGTAATTTTGATCATGGTATGCAGTTAGTGAAAGAGGTTGCTGAACATGCGCCAGTGACTATTGTTAACTCAATTAACCCTTATCGCTTGCAAGGGCAAAAAACAGCCGCTTATGAAATTGTTGAAGCCTTAGGTCAAGTGCCTGATTATCACTGCTTACCTGTTGGTAATGCGGGTAACATCTCGGCGCATTGGATGGGTTATACCGAAATGGCTCAGCCGGAAAACGAATCGGTGGTGGATAATTACTCTAAGTTAGCCGCTAATAAACGTCCTGTTATGGTCGGCTACCAAGCGGCTGGTGCAGCGCCTTTCCTTAAAGGTGAAATGATTGATGATCCTGAAACGGTTGCTACCGCGATTCGTATTGGTCGTCCTCAATCTTGGGATAAAGCATGGGCGGCACAAAAGGAATCAGGTGGTTGGTTCGATCTGCTAACAGATGAAGAAATTTTGGCAGCACAGAAGTTACTGACTGAAAAAGAAGGTATCTTTTGTGAACCAGCATCTGCGGCATCTGTTGGTGGTGCTATTCGTGATATTAAAAATGGAAAAATCCCAGAAGGCAGCACGATTGTATGCACCTTAACGGGGCATGGTTTAAAAGATCCTGATACGGCTATTTCACAATGTGTTGCTCAGCCTCAGGCGATTGAAGCGTCGTTAGATGCGGTTAAGGCTGCTATTCTAGATAAGTTGTAAACTGTGAGTCAGTCACGCTTAGATTCTGCGCAAGGCGGGGCTAAGCCTGTTATTAAGCGTCGTGAAGTTATCAGTAGCGACGCCAGTTTGTTTGCTAATATCCATCCGGTTTTACGCGGTGTTTATCTTAATCGTGGACTTAGCTCAGATGATGAGCTTGACCGGACATTAAAAAAACTGCCGAGTTACCAAAGCCTATCGGGAATAACTAGAGCGGTTAATATTATTCAGCAAGCCATTATTAACAATAAAAAAATTGTTATTGTGGCTGACTTTGATGCTGATGGTGCAACATCTTGTACCGTGGCGATGCGAGGTTTACGCTTATTAGGCGCACAGCAAGTTGATTTTGTTGTGCCAGATCGGTTCAAATTTGGCTATGGCTTAACCCCAGAAATTGTCGATGTTGCTTTATCACTAAAGCCTGAGCTAATTATTACCGTTGATAATGGCATCTCCAGTGCTGATGGTGTTTCTTATGCACGTTCCAAGGGGTGTCAGGTGGTGGTAACAGATCATCATTTACCGCCTAAAGTATTGCCTGAAGCCGATGCCATTGTTAACCCGCAGCTAATCGGTGACGAGTTTCCCAGTAAAGCATTAGCGGGCGTGGGTGTTATTTTCTATGTATTGCTGGCGGTACGTGCTAGCTTGCAAAAAGATGGCTTTTTTAATCAGCAGGCTGCACCTAATTTAGCCAATTTATTGGATATTGTGGCCTTAGGTACTGTTGCTGATGTGGTGCCGATGGACGAAACTAATCGAAAGTTAGTGCACCAAGGGTTGCTTCGAATTCAGAGTAATAAGTGTGTACCGGGTATTCAAGCTTTGCTGCGCATAGCAAAACGCGAGCCGGAACGTGTGGTAGCGAGTGATCTTGGTTTTTCCATTGGCCCAAGACTGAATGCGGCGGGACGTTTGGATGATATGTCTCTTGGTATTCAATGCTTGCTAACGGATAATGAGCAGGAGGCTAACAGTATCGCAGAGCAGTTGGATACGCTAAATATTGAACGTCGTGCGATTGAAGATGATATGAAGCTGGATGCCTTCAAAATTTTGTCATCACTTAAAACCGATAACGCAAGCCAACAATGGGGTGTTTGCCTTTATGATGAATATTGGCATCAAGGGGTTATTGGTATTTTAGCCTCACGAATTAAAGAGAAACTTAATCGCCCAGTGATTGCTTTTGCAAAAGCAGGTGATAATGAAATAAAAGGTTCAGCACGTTCTATACCGGGTTTACATATTCGAGACGTGCTGGATGATATTGCTAGTCGGCAACCACAATTATTGAAGAAGTTTGGGGGCCATGCGATGGCTGCGGGAATGAGCTTAGCGCTTGATGATTTTGATTTGTTTTGTGAAGAATTTGATCAGGCGGTGAAAATACGCCTTAACTCGGTGGAGCCTGAGCATGTTTTTTTAGTGGATGGCGAAATACCTGATGCCGATATTAATCTGAAGTTGGCTGAAATATTAAGACAAGGCGGCCCTTGGGGGCAAAACTTTCCTGAACCTATTTTTGAAGGGGTTTTTAAGGTGAAAAATGCCCGTATAGTCGGTCAAAAACACGTTAAATTTGAGCTAGAGACGGTCAGTAATGGGCGTAAATTAGACGCCATTTACTTTAACCCCGACTGCCCTGATGAGTTGGTGGGAATTGCGGTGGTTAGGCTTGTGTACCAGCTCGATATTAACCACTATATGGGGCGTTCGAGTGTACAGCTAATGGTTCGATATTTAGAGCGTGTTTAGATCTTATTGGTAGTTTGGTAAGTTTTTTTTCGAGGTTAATTTTGTGACTTATTAGGAATAATAATCTCTAGTAGAGTGAGCATTTTATCAAACTCAACGGTGAGTCGAGTAATACCAGTTCTTGCTTCATCAACCATACCTTGTCGGTATTTTAGTTGTAGGTTTTGTGCAATTAAATGATACGTACTATGTACTTCCTTCAGTTGTTGTAACCAACTAGGTTTAAAAAACATTTCTTGTTCTGCTCGTTGTATCCAAGCGCCACAATGACAGCGGTTGACATTCATTAATGGCCATACTTTGGCATCGGTTTCTGGTTTAAGTATTAGTGCTGTAAATTGCTGATGCCAGTGGTTAGATATTAAGCTATATAGTACGGCTTTGTTTTGTTGCTCAGAGTGCAGCTTGCTTTTATAGAGAACCCATTGCTGATTAGCGCGGTAAGTAGAAAGCCACTGAGTTAACTCATTAGCAGGTATGGGCTTGGAAATACCGTACCCCTGTGCTTGTTCACAGCCCATTATTTGTAGCATAAGCCCCGTTTCGGTGGTTTCTACGCCTTCGGCAATAACGGTTCGGTTAAAGGCATCGGCTAAGCCTATCGTGCCATCAATAATTCTATAATCATCGGGGTCTGAAAGTATATTTCTGACAAAAGTTTGATCAATCTTAATAGTGTTAACCGGAAGGTTTCTTATATGGGTTAAGGACGAGTAACCCGTGCCGAAATCATCTAAAGCAAACTTTACTCCTAGGTGTTCTTGGCACATTTTGATAGTGTTGCTGATGGCGTTAAGGTCGCTTAATGCACTACTTTCAAGTATTTCTAGCTGTAAACGATGAGGGTCTGTTGCATGGTCTGCATGTAATGCATCGGCTAGTTGTTTGAAGAAGTTCTTAGATTGTAAATGGTGTGAAGAGATATTAACGCTCACCTCTAATGTTATACCGCCCTTCTTCCATTTGTTTATTTGGCTTAATGCTTCAGCAATAACCCAGTTACCAAGCTTAATATCGAGTTCGGTGCCATCAATTAAAGGCAAGAAGTCGAGTGGGGGAATTATTCCTTTTTTAGGATGGTACCAGCGAATTAAAGCCTCGGCACCAAATACCTGACCGCTTAACATATTGACTTTGGGTTGGTAGTGTAGAACGAACTCTCCATTGTTTAATGCTTGATCTATTTCACTAATTCGGTGGTGTTTGTAGATGGTTTCTTTATCTTCACGGGGGTTAAATAAGTGGTAACGATTTTTACCAGATAGCTTGGCTTGATACATAGCTTGATCTGCATGACGAAGCAGCGTATCAAGGTCGGCATCATCTTCAGGATATAAAGTGGCACCACTTGAGGCTGTGATTAAGTGGCATTGTTCATCAATGATGTAAGGCTTAGCGAGTGCTTGATGAATGCGAGTTAATGTTTGAACCGATTCTTCTTGGGTGTCAATATCATTGATTAAGAGTGTAAATTCGTCACCACCTTGGCGTGAAATAGTATCTTCTTCACGAATACATGTAGTAATACGTTGTGCAACCTTAATGAGTAATTGGTCACCTACTTCATGACCAAAGTTATCATTAATAGGCTTGAAATTGTCTAAGTCAATAAAGCAAACAGCAAGTCTTTTATTATAGCGTTTGCTATGAGCAATGGCTTGTTGAAAACGGTCAGCAAATAAAGCGCGGTTTGGTAGTTTGGTTAAAGAGTCATAATGTGCCATTCTACTGAGCTCTTCTTGATGATTTTTAGACTGTGTTATATCCGAGAAAATACCCACGTAATTGATGGTTTTATCATGTTGGTCGCTTAAGCTTGAAATAGATAGGAGCTCCGCAAATATTTCGCCATTTTTCTTTTTATTCCAAACCTCACCTTTCCAATACCCATGCTCTGATAGCTGCTTCCACATATTGCTATAAAACTCAGGGCTTTGCCTGCCAGAGCTAACCATGCTGGGGTTTTTACCTATTATTTCATCACGGCTATAGCCTGTTATGTTACAAAAAGCAGGGTTTACATCAATAATAATGCCATTTGCATTGGTGATGCTAATACCTTCTTGGGTATGTGTAAATACTTTTGATGATAGCTTAAGCTGGTCATTTGTTCGGCTACGTTCTATGGCAACTGCAGCCACTTGAGCCGCAAATTCAATGAGTTGAATTTCACTTTCAGTCGGTTTAGAGGGGGTATTTTGATATATTGCAAAAGTGCCCAACACCGTTGAGTTAGAGCCTATGATCGGTTGAGACCAGCATGACGCTAAGTTTGCTTGGGCTGCAAGATTTTTATAGAGTGCCCAATAGGGATGACTTTGAATATCCTCAACAATAACACGTTGCTGGGTATAAGCGGCTGTACCACAACTCCCTACGGCATTGCCAATTTCAACACCGCTAATGGCTTGGTTATAAAAATCAGGTAGGCTGAGGGATGCGGTAGCCAATAGGTGTTTACCTTGTGCATCTAAGAGTAAAACACTGCAAATTTTTGATGGGTTATTTTTCTCAATAACTCGGATGATTGAATTTAAAATATCATGTAAGCCAGTATCGTTAAGTAATTGTTCGAGTACGTTACTATTAATGCTCCGCCGTAACTCGGCATGTTTAGTTTGTGTTATGTCACGAATAAAACCTGCAAATTTTTCGACATGTCCGTTACTGTTACGAATAGGCTTCCCTGATGACTCTATCCAGCGCTCTTCATTATCATTGGTTCGTTTTATAGGGTATATGATGTAGTGGTTCTCTTTGCCGCTCATACTTAGATCTAATGATTCAGTAATTGCATTAAAGGTATTGGGTGAAACAATTCGCCTCATGATATCAATGCCACCGGGTAGGTTGTCTGCTAGCCCTAAAATTTCATACATCTTTTTAGACCAAGTAGCAGTACCATCCTTAACAAGGTACTCCCAGTAACCAAGATTGGCATAATTTTGAGCTTCAGCAAGACGAAGCTGAGTTTGATCTAAGATAAGATCAGTTTTTTGCCGTTCATTTTTCTCACGAGTTGTCGCCAGTGAGGCTAAAAGAACAATAATAAAGATGAAAGTTGTTGCGAAAAGTATTTCATAAATAAGTAAGTTGTTATCCCTCCAACCATTAATTGGGCTAAGTTGAAGAAGTAAGGTTTTGTTAGCGATTTTGTTACTAAATATGACAGGGTTATTGGCTATGTTTTGTGGAGAGCGTGCAATGACTTGAATTTTTTTAGTGGTTGATTGCTTAGAGCTAAGCAGGTAAGCAATACCTAGCTTGTTTAACTCAGCTAGTTTTACTGATTCCACGAGGTCTTCGGTGCGAATTAACACGGCAGAGAAGCCCCAGAAACGAGTTCCTTTTTTGGTGTTTAAGTAAATCGGTAGGCGAGCTACAAACCCTTGTCCACCTTGGGTAAAGGTGAAAGGCCCAGTAAGGGTGGCTTTAGCTTCATTGAGACTTTGCTGGTTAAAACCAGGGTCTTGTTTAACATCAAAGCCAATAGCGGTCTCATTTCCTTTTAGAGGCACTATTTGTTGGACGATACCATTCGGTTGCAGTTGTAAAGCGGTCGCTGCGGGGTAAAGTGGTAGCATTTTTGTTGCAAGCTCTTTGAAGCCAGTTGATTGACCATTTTGTGCTTGTATTAAGGCGGCAATAGGATATGTGGCAGATGCTGCATGAAGAATGGTGTTAGTAATGAGGGTATTATATTGTGCGGTTGTTTTTTGGATGGATAAATGCTTTTTTTGAAGTTGTTGCTGCTCAAACATGTAGATGCTACTTATAGATACTAAGATCGATGCAATGAATGCAAATTGAATGAATCTTGAATGTATCAGTGTTTTGAGCATTTTTATTGTGCGGGGTGTGAGTTTTTTAGTTGAGCTTAAAAGGTAGGCTAACTAATGATGTTGACCCACAAGTCTAGCAGCGTTTTTATTATAAAATTAAAGCCTAGGTAGGTTTAAGTTTATAAAGTGATGTAGATCAGTTTTGAAAAGGTGAATATCGTGGCTGTTGAATAATATGAATCACGTTAAAATACATGTACGAAAAGATTGACCATACTTTATGGTGCTGTTAATTAGAATAAAGGGTGTATGAATGAATAAGATAGAGTTACAAAAAGAACCTGTTGAGCTATATAAAATATTGAAGTTTGAGGCTTTGGTCGCAAGTGGTGGAGAGGCTAAACTTGTTATTTCAGAGGGTTTAGTAAAAGTGAATGGTGATGTCGAGACAAGAAAGCGAAAAAAAGTAATGTCTGGGGATACAATTGAATTTGCTGGTGAGGTATTTTGTTTGGAGCTTTGTGAGTAGTTTGGGCCTAGGCTATATGTGAGTTTATATTTAAGCGTGATAAACTGGAGTTTCAGTAATATCATTATTGAGTATGGCTTGGTGACGGTGAAATACTTGCCAAGTGTTTTCTAAATGGGTGGTTTACTTGTTTAATAATAAAACTCTAAAGAATCAATAACGGGAGAGAAATATGAAGAATTTAGGAAAGGTATTGTCGATAGGTTTTCTATTGGCAGCCAGTATGTCTGCACAGGCTGAAGGTTTTGTATTAACAAGTCCTGATATAAAAGGGCAGTTAAGTAATAAAGAAGTCTTTTCAGGCTTCGGTTGTGAGGGTGAAAATATATCTCCTGAGCTAAATTGGCAAAATGCACCAGAAGGTACAAAGAGTTTTGTTGTAACGATGTATGACCCAGATGCACCAACGGGTAGTGGTTGGTGGCATTGGCAGGTTTATGATATTGCAGCTGATATAACGGGTTTGAAGTCGAATGCTGGTAGTGTAGCGGCAGCGCTTGCACCGAAGGGTAGCATTCAGAATCCAACGGATTTTGGAACAGCGGGTTACGGTGGCCCTTGCCCGCCAGAAGGGAAAGGTTCACATCAATATGTTTTTACCGTACATGCTCTAAAGGTTGAAAGCCTTGGTTTGAAAGCAGATGCGACACCTGCTTTAGTGGGGTTTTATTTGGGTTTCCATACGCTTGCTAAAGCATCATTAATTGGTTATTACGGCCGTTAAAGCTAAAATTAACTGAGTTGAATGGGCTGCTTAATGCGGCCCATTTTTTTGTTGTTATATTACTAAGAAGCGCTTGTAGCGAGGGGTAAGGTTTCTAGGATTCGTCTGTTTCCAACTGTGCGACAGGTATGGTTGGCTTAGGTGCTTTTAGTAATGTTTTAATAGCTGAGTCTAAGCCCGCGATAGTTAAGGGGAACATGCGCTCATTCATTAACTCTCGAGTAATCTGGTTGGAAGGCTTTCGATCCCAGTTTTTTTCAGCATCAGGGTTTAGCCATACAGTATGTGGGAAGGCATTGGTTAGCCGTTGAAACCAGGTTGAGCCCGCTTCTTTATTCCAGTGTTCAACTGAGCCACCAGGGTAGGTTATTTCATAAGGACTCATGCTCGCATCACCAACAAAAATCAATTTATAATCACTAGGATAGCGATTGATGATTTCCATCGTACTGGTCACATTGGTGTGCCTTCGCGTATTATCTTTCCATAAGTGCTCGTAAGTGAAATTATGGAAATAGTAATATTCTAAGTGTTTAAATTCTGTTTTAGCGGCAGAGAATAATTCTTCACAAATACGGATGTGATCATCCATCGAGCCGCCAACATCCAATAAAAGCAGAACTTTAATCGCATTGTGTCGCTCAGGCACCATTTTAAGATCAAGAAAACCAGCATTGGCGGCGGTTGATCGAATGGTGTCATCCATATCCAATACATCAGGTGAGCCTTGTCTAGCAAATTTTCTTAAACGACGTAATGCAACTTTTATGTTACGTGTGTTTAGCTCAACGCTGTCATCAAGATTGCGAAACTCTCGTTTATCCCATACTTTCGCTGCGCTACGGTGCCTTGACTCATGTTGGCCAATGCGTACGCCTTCAGGATTGTAACCGTAAGCACCAAAAGGAGATGTACCACCGGTTCCAATCCACTTGTTCCCACCGTGGTGTTCTTCTTTCTGTTCTTCCAGCCGCTTTTTTAATGTCTCCATCAGTTCTTCCCAGCCACCTAGAGACTCAATCTTTTTCTTCTCTTCGTCAGACAGGAATTTTTCAGCTTGTTTTTTTAGCCATTCATCAGGTATTTGACCGAGTACTTCTTCAAGGTTGTCATTTTCTAGGCCTTTAAAAGTGGAGCTAAAAACTTGATCAAAACGATCATAGAAACGCTCATCTTTAACTAAGGCTGTACGAGACAAATAGTAAAACTCATTAATATTAAATGAGGCTATTTTGGCTTCTAAGGCGCTAAGTAGCGACAATAGTTCGGAGATGCTAACGGGAATACCCGCTTTACGTAAATCAAAGAAAAAATGGATGAACATAGTATTTTAACTATCTGTTTTGTTTGCGCTTGTTTAAGAAAGCAAGGCGTTCAAATAAATGTACATCTTGTTCGTTTTTCAATAAAGCACCGTGCATTTTCGGTAATATATTGTCGGTGCTTTGCTCACGCAAGGCTTCAGCAGTCAGGTCTTCTGAAATTAGTAGTTTGATCCAGTCGAGCAACTCAGATGTCGATGGTTTCTTTTTCAAGCCATTGGCTTCTCTAACTTGGAAAAACAAGCCAAGTGCTTCAGCTAATAAATCTTGTTTAAGGTTAGGGTAATGAACTTCAACAATTTCTTGCATTGTTTCCACTTCAGGGAAGCGGATGTAGTGGAAGAAGCAACGTCTTAGGAATGCATCAGGCAGCTCTTTTTCGTTGTTACTGGTAATGATGATTAATGGTCTATGTTTTGCTTTAACAAGTTCCTGAGTTTCATAAACAAAGAACTCCATGCGATCTAGCTCTTGTAATAAATCATTAGGGAATTCGATATCGGCCTTGTCTATTTCATCGATAAGTAAAATGGCACGTTTATCTGAATTGAAAGCTTCCCAGATTTTTCCCTTAACAATATAGTTAGAAATATCGTGTACGCGTTCATCACCCAGTTGAGAATCTCTTAAGCGAGAAACGGCATCGTATTCATATAAACCTTGGTGGGCTTTAGTTGTTGACTTGATATGCCACTCTATTAAAGGCGCATCGAGTGACTTGGCAACTTCAAGTGCAAGCTGGGTTTTACCTGTTCCTGGCTCACCTTTAATCAATAATGGGCGCTCTAGCGTTAATGCAGCGTTAACTGCCATTTTAAGTTCTTCGGTGGCAACGTAGTTGCTAGTTCCTTCAAATTTTTTATTAGACATGGGCGAGTTGTGTAGGGTAAGAAAGTAGGTGTGTATTGTATGGAAGTCGTGCTTTAGCTGATACTGATATTTGTTAATTATTTTTTACATAATATTTATAGTGTGGCTTTATGTCACAAAAATAAGACGGTGTAGTAAAAATATTGTAGTTGTGTGCCCGTTAGTACGGGCACACAATATAGAAACCCTAAATAGGGTTTTGCTCAACTAATTGTTTGGCAATAATAATGCGTTGTAATTCGTTGGTGCCTTCACCAATGGCAAGAAGAGGTGCATCTCTATAGTAACGTTCAACATTAAACTCTGTTGAGTAACCATAGGCTCCATGAATTCGTAAAGCTTCTGCTGAATTGCTCATAGCTGCTTCTGTTGCATAGAGCTTTGCCATACCAGCTTCCATGTCACAGCGTTCTCCCTTATCAAAGGCAGTTGCTGCAGATTGTACGAGTAGACGTGCAGCCTCAACTCTTGTAGCCATATCAGCCAAGTAAAACTGAATTGCTTGATGCTGGCAAATAGGTTTGCCAAATGTTTTACGCTGTTGAGAGTACTCAATGGAATCATTAAGTGCCGCAGAAGCAACACCAATGCCGCGTGATGCAACGTTAATGCGTCCTAGTGCTAATGCACCAAGAGCGTGCTGTAACCCGTGGCCTTCTTCAAGCCCGATGAGGTTCTCTTTAGGTAAATGATAATCTTCAAGAAAGAACTCAGCAGTATCAATTCCTTTGTAACCCAGTTTTTTTAGCTTATTACCCATAACAAAGCCTTCGCCTTTAGGTGCGATAAACAAGCTCATGCCTTTATGTGGTGGGTTAGCGCTAGGGTCAGTTTTAACAAGTAATGCAAAGCAGCTACCGTGGAGACTGTTGGTGATCCATGTTTTTGCACCATTGATAACATACTCGCCATTTTTAAGTTCAGCGGTTGTTTTAACAGCTTGTAAGTCAGTGCCACAGTTAGGCTCAGTTAATGCCAATGCACCGCGTACTTCGCCGGAAGCAAATTTTGGGAGCCATTTTCTTTTTTGTTCTTCAGTACCAAAGCGTTGCACAGACATGGCCATTATTAGGTGAGAATTGAACACACCTGTCAATGACATCCAAACGCAGGCAATGCGCTCAACTATTTTTGCGTAAGTACTAACGGATAAGCCTAGTCCTCCGTACTCTTGATCAATAACCGCGCCAAAAAGCCCCATTTCTTTCATTTGCTCAACAATTTCTTCGGGATATTCGTCGTCAGCTTCTAATTGGCGAACAGAGGGTTTTATTTTAATTAAAAATTTGTCAACAGCATCTAAAACCATTTGTTCGCTTTCTAAATCGTGCTCCATTTCTTTTACCCCAATTAATCTATCAAACGCTTGTTATATTATAATCTGAGCTGAAAATCAAGGTGGCTAATGCTTTGGAAGGAGTTTTTGAAAAGTAAAAGTAGCCTATGTTGGAGGATGTGAAAGTAGTTATTTTTGGATTATTTGGCAGCTTAATTTAGTGGTAGATTAACTGGTCGAATGTTTTTTATAACCTTGCGTTGACATGTGTTTGAACATGGAGTAGATTTTACCGACCAAACCTTTGTTTGGTTTATAAATTATAAAATCAGGAGAATGTTATGGCGGTAATAGAAGAAGAGCTTATGCGCCCAAAAGGCGTCAAGCCATTTAAGTTAGACTTTAAGCCGGTAGCGATAGGTATGGTTATACTGATGGCTATATATTTTACAGCGCGTTGGTATCAGCAGTGGGCTGCGTGGGACTATGGGTTAGATGCATCAGACCCAATTTTTGATGCAACTTGGATGCGTGTTTTTTGGGCGCAGATCATTATTGAACCCATTATATTTATCGTGTTGGTTGGTTACCTTTGGATGACAAGGGATCGCCACCTTAATAATATTACTGCACGGCAAGAGCTTGATAGAACGATGCTATGGATATCGATGTTAACTGTTTATGCGTTCTCATTTTATTTCGCGGGTAGCTTTTATGCGGAGCAAGATGCAGCCTGGCATCAAACAGTGGTAAGAGATACAAGCTTTACACCAAGTCATATTTTTGTGTTTTATTTGTGTATGCCTATCTTTATTATTATTGGCTTTAGTTTGTTTTTCTATGCGATAACACGAATTCCTTTGTTTGCAGAAAAGTTATCTATTTCATTGTTGTTAGTGGTCTGTGGGCCGTTTATGTTGCTGCCTACGGTTGGTTATAATGAATGGGGGCATGCCTTCTGGCTGATGGAAGAATACTTTACGGTGCCACTGCACTGGGGTTTTGTTTTCTTCGGGTGGTCAATTATAGCGTTAGGCGGTGTGTTGATACAGGTTGTTAAGTATTTGGTTACTGTGCTTGCCCGTCTTACGGATGAAAGAGGCCGTTTATTAGAATAGGTTAAACACACCCTCTAACTAGGGTGTTTTAGATAGTAATTGCAGCAGTTAGTGCCATTTTAAAGTAGGATTAATAAAAGCTATTATTTGAATGTTCTTCTTGATGCCTCCCTAGTCTATATGGGCTAGGGAGGTATTGGAGGAGTGTTTAAAGAGACTGTTGATGATTCAGATCAATAAATATGCTTGAGGTCGGTATTGGCAGGTGTTACAGTTTCCTCACTATTATAAATATAAGGAGAATAGTATGTCTGCAATTCAAAATGATGTGGCAAAACCACAAAATATAAAACCGTGGGGTATTAATTGGAAACCCATGATCATAGGTCTGTTAGTAATTACCGCAATTATGGTATCAGCTCGTTGGTATCAGCAGTTTGCTGCTTGGGAATATGGTTTAGATGCGTCTGATCCAATTTTTGATGCAACTTGGATGAAGATTTTTTGGGCCCAGCTTGTTATTGAGCCTATCTTGTTTGTGGTTTTTGTTGGTTACCTTTGGTTAACACGCGATAAGCACCTTAATAACCTTTCTAGAAGGGAAGAGCTAAATAAAATGATGTTTTGGATTAGCATGCTAGTTGTTTATGCTTTTTCATTCTATTTTGCTGGTAGTTTTTATGCTGAGCAAGATGCAGCATGGCATCAGGTTGTAGTAAGAGATACAAGCTTTACGCCGAGTCATATTTTCTTATTCTATATGTGTATGCCTGTGTTTATTATTATTGGCTTTAGTTTGTTTTTCTATGCAATTACGCGTTTGCCGTTTTTTGCTGAAAAACTTTCAGTGCCTCTATTGCTCGTAGTTTGTGGTCCATTTATGTTGTTACCTACAGTGGGTTATAACGAATGGGGTCATGCCTTTTGGTTAATGGAAGAGTACTTCACAGTACCTTTACATTGGGGTTTTGTGTTTTTTGGTTGGTCAATTATTGCTTTAGGCGGAGTGGTTGTTCAAATTCTTACATACCTAACAAGTGATCTTTTACCTGCTGTATTTAATGAAAAAGGCGAATTAACGTCTTAATCTATATACCCTAAGCCAGTTTGGCTTAGGGTTTTTTATAATTATAAAAAAGGAATAAACTATGAGTTTAACCGCTGATGAAGCACGCCTTCTAAAGGCAATATCCGTTCCTAAGTCCGATGCGCAAAAAGTTGTACGGACCTTGGATTGGATAGTTGTTGTTATTTTGTTATTTGCCGTAACGGCAGCTTTTCACATCCACTTTATGTTAACCGCTGGTGATTGGGATTTTTGGGTTGATTGGAAGGATAGAATGTACTGGGTTACCTTAACCCCAATGATTTTGGTTATTGTTCCTGCTGCCTTGTCGTATCCATTGATGCATAGATTTGGTTTACCAATTGCTGGAACTTTATGTGGTATTTGTTTAGCACTGGGTGAGTGGATTAGCCGTATTTCAGGTTTCCATCTTTGGTCATACTTTCCTTACAGCATGGTTTGGCCTGCTATTGTAATCCCAGGCTTAATGTTGATGGATTTGTTCTATATGTTGTTTAGAAATGTTTTCCTAACAACTATCTTTGGCGGTGCTTCTGTTGCTTTGGCTTTTGCACCTGCAAATTGGATGATTCTTGCTCCTTACCATGTTCCTGTTGTTTATTTAGAACAGCTTATTAGTGTTGCTGATTTGATTGGTTATACCTTTACTCGTACAGCAACGCCGGAATATTTACGCTTTATTGAGCGTGGGACATTGAGAACATTTGGTGGTGAGTCAACTTTGATCTCAACATTCTTCTCAGCATTTGTATGTATGATTTTGTTCTACATGTGGTGGAGAATTGGTCAGTTCCTATCTAACTTAGGTACTATTCCAAATCAGTTGAAAACAATGGTTGGTCTAGAAGCAGATAAGGATGAGGATTAATATGAAACACTTATATGTTATTAAAGCAGTAATGATGTTGGTTTTATTAACCTTGGCAGGCCATGCGCTTGCTCATGGTGAAAGAAACCAAGAACCGTTCCTACGTATGAAAACGTTACATTGGTATGACATTAAATGGTCAGTAGCTAATGAAGGAACGCTTCAAGTTAACGACGAAATGACAATGACTGGTAGGGTGCATTTCCTCACTAGTTGGCCTGAGCAAATTAACAAACCTGATACAGTGTTTTTAGCTAATGCAACACCGGGTCCTGTGTTTACTAGGCTTGGTTCGTGGTTGAATGGCGTGCCTATGATTCAATCAACAGGTACTGAGTTAGGCCGAGTTTATGACTTTAAGGTTATCCTTAAGGCACGTATTCCTGGTCGTCATCACGTTCATCCTATGTTTAATGTGGAATCAGCGGGCGGTCTAGTTGGGCCTGGTATCTGGATTAATATTGCTGGCGATGCTAATGATTTCGTTCAGGGTGTAGAAACTAGAACAGGTCTTGTTATTGAAAACCTAGAAACTTATGGTGTTGAAAACGTTGTTAAATGGCATGCTTTCTGGGCTGTTGTTGCGTTATTCTGGCTGGGTTGGTGGATAAGACGTCCTTTACTTGTTCATCGCTTCTTATTAGTGAAAGACAAGCAATGGTCTGTTTTATTTACTAAGGCTGATTACTTAGTGACTGCGCTGTTAATTGTATTTATTATCACAGTGTTAATTGTTGGTAATAAAATGACTAAGGCGGAATTCCCAAGAACTGTTCCATTGCAAGGTGGTAAGGTTGCTGTTGATTTCGTGCCGAACCCTGAAGAAGGCCAAGTGTCGGTTAAGAATCATACTGCTGAGTATTACCTACCAGGTCGTACAATCACGGTTGATTTAACGATTACTAATAACGCTGATAAACCAATTCAGGTTGGTGAGTTTATGTCTGCAAATCTTCGTTTCATTAACAGGGACTTACCTGCTGCTGTAGCGGGTGTTGCTGAAGGTTATCCACCAGAGCTTGTTGCTAATAAAGGCTTGGTGATTAGTGATACGTCTCCGATCCTACCTGGCGAAAGTCGTCGTATGCAAATTGAAGCGACTGACGTAGCATGGGAAACTGAGCGATTAAGTAGTTTGCTTAATGATCCAGATAGTAGTTATGGTGCATTAATGTTCTTCTTTGACGCCGATGGTCAGAGATACATTTCTGAGTTACAAGGGCAAATATTGCCTACGTTCTTTGATAAGTAATACACTTATAGCCAATACTATTAAAACAGTTACCCCAGGTCTTACAAGACCTGGGGTAGTTGTCTTTTTGGGGCTACTGTTTATATTATTGCTTCCAACAGCTTCTTTTGCTCATGGTGGAGCAAATGTTGAGAATGATAAATGCTCCTTTCGAGCAGAAGGTCATATGATGCACTTTACGGCTTATCAACCATCTGAATCAAACCGTGAAGAGCTTTGTAAGGAAATTCCTACAACAGCTGAAACGATTTTTGTTTTAGATATTATTGATGAAATGTTGCGAACTGTTCCAATAAAGATTGATATTGAAAAGAAGGTTAGTGAAGAATACGTTTCTTTCCTATCAATTCCTGCGAAAGCATATGAGACAGGAAGTGTGTTCTTTGATTTAACTGATGTTGAAGCTGGGGATTATAGAATCTTAGCCAGTTTAGAAGCAGCTGAAGCTCATATGCACACGGAAGAGCAGAAGCATAGACCCGGGTTTATGGAGTTTTCAATCAGAGTTAAAGATACTGCTGAAAATGTCAGTTTTTTTGATAAGTATGGTTGGTTGTTCTATGTGCTAGGTTTTGTTGTTCTGTTGTATGTTGTATTTAATAAGTATTTAGCGAAAAAGAAATAAGTTATTCTTCCTGTTACAAGGAATATAAATAATAATTTATTCAGTTTGAAAACTAAGGGTCTTTACTAACTTGAATTATTTTCAAGTAATATGTGAAGGCCTTTTTTTTATGCCTTAAAACTCCACACATAACCTAATTTTACGATTTGTGAAGGAAGCCCGAGTGAGTTAGATCACTTACTTAATGAATAGCTGTACTAAATTAGCAGTAAGACTAAGTATGGCGATTCCTTTCCAAACAATTAACGGGTTGCTTTCTATCAGGGGAGCTTGTTCAATTTTTGTGAATTTTTTATTGGGGTAGGCTAAATCATGAATAAACTCGGTGATTTCACTGTAGCGGTTAGCGGCATTTTTGTGGAGAGCCTTTTTTATTGCTCCATCAACCCATAATGGTATGTCGCTGTTAAAGTCAGATATGGGTTTGTAGTGAAGCTTGCTTAAAGCCTTCTCTCCATATTTATCACCGTAGGGGAGCTTTCCGGTTAGCATTTCATAGCAAATAACGGCAAGTGAGAAAGCATCTGAGCGATGGCTTGCTGTTTGCCCTAATAGGTATTCTGGTGCGATGTAATGCTGGGTTCCTAGTAAGCTTAGCCTGTGTACTGGGCTGGTGATTTCTTCGATACCGGCGACCTTAGTTGAGCCAAAATCAATAATCTTAACGGTTCCTTGAGTATCAATAATGATGTTTTCAGGCTTTAGATCTTGATGAATCATTTCTTTTTTGTGGAAGGCGCGTAAACCACGAGCAATTTGCCTGATGATGCCTCTAACATCATGAATGCTAGGTTGAGGGTTGTCGCTCATCCAGTGCCTCAGGGTTTGGCCTTCAATATATTCTGTTACATAGTATAGGAAGTGTCGTTTCCTGCTTTGTTCAACAATTTTTAAGATATGGTTGTTATCTAAGCGCCTGCCAATCCATTCTTCATGCACGAACATATCTAAGTAACTAGGGTCGTCAGCATAGTTTATGGAGGGGGTTTTAATGACAACTTGTGCGCCACTTTCTGTATCTGTTGCTAAATACAATTGCGTTCGAGCACTGGCATGGAGTTCGCGTTCTATTTGAAAGCCATCTAGCTGCATGCCTGCATTTAAGTCAGGCGGGAAAGGTAGTTCGCTTAACTTCCGGTAGACCTCTTCATCGTTAACTTGTGGGCGTTGATTGAAACGGACTAGCTGACAGGTTACGTTGTCATCACTGCCGTGTTCCATAGCTAACGATGTGATTTCGCGTGCTGCTCGGTCGAGATTATTGCTATGTGCTTCAATCTTTTTTTGCATGGCTGAGTCAGTTACAAACTCGTGAACGCCATCAGTGGTAAATAAAAATATATCGCCTTCTTCTAAAAGAAAGTTGGTGTAATCAATTTCAAGGTGGAGGTCTATACCCATTGCTCGAGTGAGATAATTTTTATCTTTTGATACCCAGAACCGATGATCATCCGTTAATTGTTCAAGCGAGTTGTCGCGTAAGCGATAAATGCGTGTATCTCCAATGTGAAATTGGTGAACGGTGGATGATTTAACAATGAGTGCACTCATTGTAGTAGCAAGGCCTTTGTGGGTATGTGAGGCTTGTTGAGCCATACCAAGCATCCATTGGTTAGTGGCGACAAGGACTTTTTGGACAGAGGTTTTAACTGTCCATGAGTCCGGTGTGCAATAGTAATCGCTTAATAAGCTTTTAACACATGATTCACTAGCGAGTTTACCGGCTTCGCATCCACTAACGCCATCAGCGATGACAATGGCTATTCCTTTTTGTTCAAGTGCAGGAGACTCGGGGTGTAATACACCATAACTGTCTTGGTTCTCTTCTTTAAGACCTTTGTCCGATGATTGCCCAATATCTATTAACGAGTCTGCCTGCATGTTTTATTCCTCTATGTCACATCAATTAATTGGACAGTGCCATCTTCAAGAATTTCTGCCGTTTGGCCTTTAGGCTCATCCAATAAAAAGATCATGCACAATAATACGGCAGCGGCTGTCCCAGCAATCACCATAAAGAATATCTGCGGTGAAACAAAAGAGAGTACGGTTAAGAAAACTAATCCGCCCACGTTACCATAAGCGCC
>JQIA01000518.1_pt1 | contig 19666 bp, 15 predicted proteins | sample 811431 | NCBI WGS metagenome assembly JQIA01 (sample SAMN02998118, study PRJNA258478) | marine sediment metagenome | biome: marine; feature: seafloor; material: sediment; isolation source: oil-polluted sediment collected from 3 locations (0.5 km, 0.7 km and 0.9 km)... | place: USA: Gulf of Mexico ...
AGTACTTTGTCACCGCAGGCATGACCATTAACATCATTGACCTGTTTAAAATAATCAATATCTATCAGCAAAATACAAAATGGCTCGCCGCCGCGTTCAAATCTAGATGATTCTTGCAAAGCATTGGTTCTATAGTCTCGGCGATTTCTAAGGCCTGTTAAATCATCAATAGTTGATAGTGTTAACAACTTCTTATTCATCGTTTCTAACTCAGCGGTTCTTTCTTCAACCTGGATGGATAATAAATGAGATCGCCTCTTCAATGCGTAAATACGCCTACGATAGAAACTTATCAACAGTGCGAATACGGTTATTATCCAAAGGGTTTTTGCCCATGTTGTAAGCCACCATGGAGGCACAACAGTAACTATTATTTGGCCAATTCGGTCACTCCAAACACCATCTTTATTGGTGCCTTTAACTAATAATTTATAACTGCCCGCATCAAGATTGGTATAGGTTGCCACTCTGTTTTTGAATGTTGCTGTGTTCCATGTTGTGTCAAATCCTTCTAATTTAAACGCATATTGATTTTTTTCAGGTGCAGAGAGATCCAAGGCACTAAATTCGATACTAAATACATTGTCTTTCGGCTGAAGTATGACTTCTTTTGCCTGATATATTGGTGATGTAAGGGGAAAGGTCTCATCATTCACATTTAGGGTCGAAATAGGCTTACCCAAAATTGATAATTGAGTGAAAACAATCGGTGGGCTCCAACTCGATTGTGCGACATCTTCAGGCTGAAAATAAGTGATACCAGTCGGGCTACCCAAAAGTATTTCGCCGTCGACATTAGTCAAACTATGGTTAATGTAATAACCTTCATTTTTTGCACCATTTTTGCCGCTAAAGTATTCAGGGTTGCGTAACGTTGAGTCTAGTTTGGCGACCCCTTCTGTTGTGCTAGCCCAAACATTACCATTAGTATCTTGTTCTATCCCACCTATTGATAATGTTGATAAATGCGATTCTGGGGCGACTTGTTGAAATGTAAACCCTTGTAGTTGCTCGTCAAAACGCAACTTCATAATTCCTGAGCCTTGTGCACCAATCCAATAATGATCTTGTTGTGACTTTGAAATCCAAGTAACAACACGGGGACTGCGCTGGGAAGCCTTCCTATCTGGTGAATATAAATCTAGTAGTTCACCAGTGTGTTTGTTGACTCTTACTAGTCCTTCCATAGTACCAGCCCAAGCGAATCCATCAGTATCCACTAAAATTTTAGTAATACTGGCCATTTTCCATTGGTTTCTAGATTGCTTGCCTCTTTTATAGTGCATTTGAGCATTTGCTGAAGAATAGCTATTTACTTTCTCTAATACTTCTTCTAATGAGGTAAAAGAATTATGTAATAAAGAATTTTGTAAAGTACCAATTTTTTTATTATTAATCTGGATTTTTTCATGTATTAAATCATTGGTAAAACTAGCATGATTACGTTTAAACAAACGAATTATATAATCAGGAAACCAACCACTATGCCGCATCCATTTACCACAATAGCTAGATAGGCGTGGAATCCGAAAGGCAGATAACTCGGAGCTATTAATAACCAGTTCTATTTCTTGTCGTAATGTTATTGGAACATGTTCGTCAGCATCTATTGATAATACCCATTTTCCAGTTGCTTTTGCCAATGCTAAATTTTTTTGATGTCCAAATCCTTGCCAATTATTTTCGATAAATATTTTATCTGTAAACTTATTACAAATTGTAACTGTATTATCAGTGCTACCAGAATCTACTATAATGATTTCATCACACCAAGCAATTGAATTAAGACAATTTTCAATACAATGTTCTTCATTTTTAGTGATTATTATGACAGATAAATTTACCATTAGTTGATTAATTAAAAGATGATTGTATAATTTAGTATTTATGAAAATATATTATTTCACAATTGGATGTGTTATAGAAACACCAAGTAAATAATTAATATTGCCATTGAATTTAATAGGCACCATTCCTAAATAACGAAATATGTATAATTGTATTAACGACGTGAAATTGACCAAAGCTATACAATCAATTACGAATTTTATGTAGGATATAATGAGTTTACGAATTACATCTTTCGAGTCATATTTAGATACACGATTGATACAATTAATTCTTCATTGCATCCTATATTTATATACTAACTTTAGCAAATCACCCAAAGAATTCCAGTTTTATATCTGTATATGACTGCTTCTATAAATAATCTATTGTCTTTCGCTGTTACTCCTACTGTTTCTTTACGTCCTAGTAATATATCTTTTTCCATTGACTGTCTTTTAATCAGTGTTTCCATTTATTCTTGTTCTATTCTATATACTTTACCATATTTTTATTGTCTGTTTTTTAATTGATAACACGCCATAGGTAATCCTAAATGAGTAATATATCCATAAATTTGCCAGTATTTCAAAAACTCTGAGAAGAAAGTATCTTTTCATTTGCAAACATCTATAACCATTAACATGAAAATTCAATCCAAAATTTCCAGTATCATTTTTGTCCTTATTCTAATTATCGGTATCGTAGTTACTGCAACCAGTTATTTTATTTCTAAACAAATGATTGAAAATGGAATTTATCATCACTTAGAATATGTTGCTATAACAAGAGTACAGCACATTGAAACCTTGTTAGATGAAGAGACGGAATTGATTAAAATATTTGCTATGGATACAGTTTTTATAGATGCGTTCATCACTAAAAATTTTACTTCAGCTATCCAAAAAATTAAATTTTTTATTGCATCGTCTGACGATATTTCACGGATAAGGGTTTTAGATAAACAAGGCGATGTGGTGATATCAAGTCATACTAAAATAGACAAAATTGGTAATGCCGAGATATTTGCTCATGGCAAAGATAAAGTTTATATCCGTGATATCCATATTTCCACAATGACCGGAACTAAAGTTATCAGTATTTCTGCTCCAATAGCAATCAAAGGTGAATTTGCCGGTATTGTGATTGTTAATATAGAAGTTGAAGAAAAATTGTATAAAATACTATCACAAAGACATAAAGAAACTGACGAAATATACCTTATCAATAAGGATGGGTATATGATTACGCCCTCACGGTTTCTGGAAAATACATTTCTTAGCCAAAAAATTAATTCGTTGGAAGCCAGAGAATGTCTTGGGCTATCTGAAGAAAAACATACAGTTAAACCAGACATTTACAAAGATTATAGCGGTGCATTAGTGATTGGAACTCACCGGGTTATTGAAGGTATAGATTGGTGTTTATTGGCAGAAGTAAATGCCAAAGAAGCTTTTGCACCAGTATATAAACTAGTGCGATTGATACTGCTATTTTTTGTGCTGTTATTAGCTATTAGCAGCCTTGTGGCTTTTTTCACAGCTAAAAACATCACTCGCCCCATTATTAAATTACAACGTCAAGCCAAAGAAATAGAAAAAGGCAATTGGAATTACCGAGAAATTATTGATACACAAGATGAAATTGGAGAATTATCGGATACTTTCAATAATATGCTGGCAGAGCTTAAAAACGCTCAAGAACAATTGCAAGAAAATCAAGCACAGTTAGAAATACAAGTTGTTGAAAGAACATTTGAATTACAAAAAAATGAAGAAAAATATCAGCGACTCGTAGAAAATATGTCGAAAGAGTTATTTTTTTATAGCCATAATGCCGATGGTGTATTTACGTTTATTAGTAATTCTGTTCAAGATACATTGGGTTACACATCAGAAGGATTTATGGCTCATTATACAGAGTATTTGACAGATAACCACATTAATGAAGCAGTAGAACATCTTTCTAAACTTAGCATACAAGGCATCGCTTATCCTTCAAGTGAAGTAGAAATTTTTTGTAAAGATGGAAGGATTAAAATCATTGAAGTCTCTGAAGTACCAGTATTCGATGAACAAAGTAATGTTATTTCAGTTGAAGATATTGCCCATTACATCACTGAACGTAAACGAATAGAACAAGCATTAGTAGAAAGTGAAGAACGGTTTAGGAGCTATTTTGAATTAGCTTTAATAGGTTTTGCTGTTACTTCATTGGACAAAAAATGGCTTTATGTGAATAATAGTCTATGCGATATATTAGGATATTCTTTAGAGGAATTGAAAAATTTGACGTGGGCAGAATTGACGCATCCCGATGACTTGAATATCGATATTACTAAATTTGAAAAACTTTTATTAGGTGAAATTAAAAGCTACTCAATGGATAAACGTTTTATCCGTAAAAATAGTTTGATTGTTCATGTCTTTATATCTGCCACTGCTTGCTATAAAAGCAATGGAGAAATTGATTATTTTGTTGCAACAATTCAAGATATCACAGCACGCAAACAAGCAGAAGAAACACTACAAATAAACGAAGAAAAATTTAGAACACTTTTCGATAATGCACCAATATTTATTAATGGATTTGATAAAACTGGACTGTTCATTCTTTGGAATAAGGAATGTGAAAAAGTATTTGGATGGACAATTGAAGAGATAAATTCCCACAGCAATCCACTTGCTCTTTTTTATCCTGATTCTGAAACACAGAAAAAAGTGCTAAACACGATTTCAGATCCTGAAAAAACCTATAGAGAATGGTATCCAATTACAAAAAGTGGAATGGAACTGGTTACTTTATGGGCTACCTTTCAACTGCCCAATGAAATTACAATTGCTATTGGATATGATATTACTGAACGTAAAAAAGCTGAACAATTATTAAAAGAAAGTGAAAAAAAACGACGAGATTGGATTGATAATTCTCCAGCTTGTACTAAGGTTGTCGATTTAGATTTTAATCTGAAATTTATGAGTAATTCTGGAGTCAGAGAACTAAAAATTAAAAATATCAATGAACTTTATGGGAAACCTTACCCCTTTCATTTTTATCCTGATTCCTTCAAAATTTCGATGAGCAGTAATTTAAAAAAAGCTAAGGAAACCGGTGAAACTATTACCCACGAAGCTCTGGTATTAAGTAGTGATGGGAATGAATTATGGTATCAATCTACTATTGTTCCAATTTATGACGATAAAGACCAACTTGATTATTTATTAGTTGTATCATTGGAAGCAACCAAACGTAAACACGCTGAACTTATTTTAGAAAAGAGTGAAAAACGCTTTCGTGCTTTATTTGAAAAATTTCCGGTAGCATACCAATCACTTGATGAAAACGGATGCTTTCTTGATGTTAATTCAGAAATGGAACTGCTACTTGGCTATCACGCAGATGAAATGCTGGGTAAACCCTTTGGGGATTTTTGGGACAAAGAAACCAACACCATGTTTCCGAATGCTTTTGGCAAATTCAAGCAATGTGGGATTGCCGATAATGAGTTGCATCTTTTGAAAAAAAATGGCGAAAAAGTCACCGTTATTCTTAATGGCCGAATCCAATATGATAGTAAAGGTAAATTTATACGTTCTCATTGCACACTGCATGATATTACCGAACGAAAACATATAGAAGAGCAATTAATAATAGCTAAAGAAACCGCCGATTCTGCTAACCGTGCCAAGAGTGAATTTCTCGCCAACATGAGCCACGAAATCCGTACTCCCATGAATGCAGTTATTGGTTTCAGTGATATACTCGCTTCTAAAATAACTGATAAAAAGTACAAAAGTTATCTTAATTCCATTCAAACAGGAGGAAAGGCTCTCCTGACTTTAATCAATGACATACTTGACCTGTCCAAGATTGAAGCTGGACAGCTAGAAATTCAATATGAACCAGTAAATCCACAACAAATTTTCACCGAATTACGGCAAATTTTTAGTCTCAAGATAGCCGAAAAACATCTTGAATTAATAATGGAAATTGATGAAAATCTGCCACAAGCTTTATTTTTAGACGAAACTCGCTTGCGACAAGTATTACTCAATCTGATTGGCAATGCAATTAAATTTACTGACAATGGCTATATTAAACTCTGTGCTAATAAAATATACACTGATGATGATCATGACAAAATAGATTTAATAATGGCAGTAGAAGATAACGGCATTGGTATTCCAGCCGAACAACAGGTTCTCATTTTTGAATCATTCAAGCAACAAGATGGGCAAAATACTCGTAAATACGGGGGAACTGGATTAGGACTTGCTATCAGCAAACGTCTAGTTGAAATGATGAACGGGCATATTTTCGTTAAAAGTAAACCCGGCAAAGGTAGTCGATTTGAAATTGTACTGCATGAAATTAAAGTAGCTGCCGTTTTAGCAACTACTATGCAAGATAATGTTTTTGACCCTGACCAGATCATATTTGAAAAAGTATGTGTATTGGTAGTGGATGATATTGAATCTAATCGTAATTTAATTAAAGAGTATTTATCACAAGTTAATTTAGAAATTATTTGTGCAGAAAATGGTCAACAGGCATTGTTATTTGTGGAAGAATACCACCCAGCTTTGATTTTAATGGACATTCGGATGCCAGAAATGGATGGATTTGAAGCTACTTTGCGTTTAAAAAACAACCCAATTACTGCCAATATTCCAATTATTGCTCTAACTGCCTCAGTTGCTGTTGATGAAAAATATAAAATTGAGACACACGGTTTTGATGGTTATTTATCTAAACCAGTCAATATTTCTACTCTGCTAAGTGAATTATCTCATTATCTTAAATATACCAAAAAAATTGTTACCGATGTTTCTCAAACTACAGAAGTTGACAACACTCTGAATCCAGCAGGAATCGTCAATCTTCCAGAATTGCAGAATAGACTTAAACAAGAACTCATGCCACTTTTGGAGGACGCAAATATTATGCTAGAAATGGATATTGTTGCCGAATTAGCTGAAAAGATGATACAATTAGGCAACGAATATAAAATTCCAGCTTTTATCAATTATGGTGTACCACTCCAAGAAAGTACTCAATACTTTAATATACCTTATATTCAAAAATCACTTAAAGAATTGCCGACTTTACTAAAACTATTGCTAATAATTAACAATTAATAAAAAACTTGTGAAAAGAAAACAAACTGTTTTAATTGTGGATGATAACCCAGAAAATTTAGCTCTTTTAGGTAATATTATAACTAAAAATGGCTATAATTCTGGCTTTGCACTAAATGGTACTACAGCATTATCTATTGCTAAAAAAAAATATCCTGATCTTATTTTGTTGGATGTTATGATGCCAGATATGGATGGTTTTGAAGTATGCCGCCAGTTAAAACAAGATGCTACGTTAGCAAATATTCCTATCATCTTTCTCACTGCTAAAACAGAACAAGACGATGTTATTGTTGGACTTGAATTGGGAGCAGTAGATTATGTCACTAAACCTTTCAATGAAAAGGAATTAATCACTCGTATCAATACACATCTTGAACTCCAAGCAACAAAAGAAGAACTGAGAGAGGCTCTTGTCACAAAAGACAAGCTGCTCTCCATTATTAGCCATGACTTAGGCAACATATTCGATGGATTGCAAATTCTTTCAAAATTATTAATAGACAAAGAAGTGCAAACTGATGTTAAAAAAAGAGAAGACTACCTTCAGATGATTATACAAACCTCTATTCAAGGTTACGACTTACTAACTAACCTCCTATATTGGTCAAGATCGCAAACGGGTAGATTGCAAGCTAACCCAACAAAAATAGTTTTGCAGAATGCTATTTGGCATAATGTTGAATTACAACACGACAAAGCAAACAGCAAAAGAATTGAAATGGTTGCTGATATTAATGAAAACCTATCGGTTTTTACCGATGAAAATATGCTAGATACCGTACTCAGAAACCTAATCTCAAATGCGATTAAATTCACTAAAATATCTGGCACAGTACGAGTTACTGCCGAAAAAATAGAGGATAACTTAGTTGAAATATCAGTTATAGATACTGGTATTGGTATGAAATCCGAAAACATTGACAAGTGTTTCCAAGTCAATATAGCTCACACTTATGGCACCGCTGGAGAAAAAGGCAATGGTTTGGGTTTAGTCTTGTGTCAAGATTTGGTCGGAAAATGTGGTGGTTTAATAGGGGTTGAGAGTGAAATCGGGAAGGGGAGTCGGTTTTATATACATCTTCCATCCAGAAAAATGCTGTCTGAAAATAGTTGTTCCTCAAATTGTAGAAACTAAGTCCGCACTTAATTTGGATAAAATTGTAAATCTTCCCAAATTGCAAAACCAATTGAAAGTTTAACAAAAACCTATCATACTCCTTTATTAATTTCAGAAGTTATTTATAATTATCAAATAGAATATTCTATTCAGAAACTTGACCGAGTAAAAGGTAAATATATTAATATATCTAAAATTAAACTAAGAGAAACGAATACATAGATTTACCTTCAGTCAAAAAAAATTGGATTGCCCAAAGCATCGACAATGGACTACTCTAAAATCTCCAAATATCTTTGGTAAACCACACCAAGTAATTCCTGTTTTGTATCTGTATATCACGATTTCTACAAATAATCTATTATCTTTTACTCCCACTATCTTTTTACGTCCTAGTAATATGCCTTTTGTTTTATCCCATTGTTTGTCTTTTAATCTGTGTTTCCATTTACTCTTGTTCATTTCTTGTCTATTCTGTATACTTTACCATATCTTTATTCTCTGTTTTTTAATTGATGACATGACCTAGTTATTATCTATCTATTAAATTATAATAATATTATATAAAAATTGAACTATTTTAGGAGCTATTGATTATGTTTGAAATGTTATCTTTCATGTTAGCTGGAATAATCCTTTATTTTGTATCAGACGAAATATTAAATCGAATCGAAATTCATCGTGGGAAACGTTTTAAAAATCGTAGCATTATATTCTTTGCCATTATTCTAACTTTATCTATGGTTATATTTGCAATATTTGATAACTTCCAAATACAATAATAGTTTTTTCTGAATATGCAAAACGACTCTCAACATATATTCTTAACTAAACGTTATGCTTTAGCTGTAGCTATTATAAGTATTTTTGTGACTCTTACTTTTATTAGTATGTATAAATTTTTAAATGTACAGAGTAACTATGCCGCTATTATTAATATTAGTGGTAAACAGCGAATGTTATCACAGCGTATTGCTTTATATGCTAATAATTTAAATTATTATACATCAGATAGCTGTCAACTATATGCCAAAGATATAACAACTTTAGTTGAAGCAATTGACTTAATGCAACATGTGCATAACGCCTTGTTAAATGGTAATAAATCATTTGCAGATATATCTGTTATCTATCTATCTACGACTATTTCTAATATATATTATCAACCACCTTTCAGACTAGATCAGCAAGTAAATAAATTTTTAACTCATGCTCGGTCGATAGTAAAAATACCTTGTGGTAGTCTCTCCAAAAGTAATCCAGATTTATCCACTTTATCCTATATGGCTAAAAATGAGTTGTTAACTGGACTTAATGCTATAGTCACTGAATATCAAATAGAAAGTGAAGCTAACGTATCTTTAATCTTACAAACTAAAACCTTACTATGGTTGTTTACTCTATTAGTTTTATTGTTGGAAGTACTATTCATTTTTCGACCAATGGTAAATTATGCTGTTGGTAAGGCAAAAGAATTAGAGAAACAAAATTCTGAACTAGAGCAAGCAAAAATATTAGCAGAACAAGCTGCCAGAGCTAAAACTGATTTCTTAGCAACTATGAGTCATGAAATCCGTACTCCACTAAATGGTGTGGTTGGGATGACTAATTTATTATTAAACACTTCCTTAACTGCCCAACAGCGTGAATTTGTCGATACCATTCGTTTAAGTAGCGATACATTGTTAACAGTTATCAACGATATTTTAGATTTTTCTAAGATTGAACTAGGCCGAGTAATCTTAGAAGAAGAACCAATTGAAATCAGAACATTTATTGAGGAAACTTTTGATTTATTTGCAGCTAAAGCGTTAAACAAAAACCTTGAATTATTATATTTAGTTGATGATGAAGTACCAAGTTGGATTAGAGGTGACATTACCAGAATCCGCCAAATTTTAGCTAATTTAATTAATAATGCTCTAAAATTTACTGAAGTTGGTGAAGTATTTGTATCAGTTAAAATAAATTCCCAAGTAAAAGACAATATTGAATTATTATTTGCTATCAATGATACTGGAGTTGGCATTCCTGAAGATAAATTAAATAAATTATTTAAAGCTTTTTCTCAAGTAGATTCTTCCGCAACCAGAGAATATGGAGGTACTGGTTTAGGACTAGTTATCAGTAAACGTTTATGTGAATTGATGAAAGGCGAGATTTGGGTTAAAAGCAAAAATAATGAAGGTTCTATATTTTATTTTACTGTAAAAGTAACAACTTGTGATGCTCCTCAATCATTATTTGAACCAAAAATTGAGTTATTACAAGGCCAACATGTTTTAGTAGTTGATGATAATGAAAATAACCAGCGTATTTTAAATCATTTATTACATAGTTGGAATTGTTCCACTAGTACAGTTGGTTCAGGAGAGAAAGCTTTAGCTTGGCTACAACATAATAATAAATGTGATGTGGCTATTATAGATAGACATATGCCAAAAATGGATGGTTTACAATTAGCTAAGGCTATTCATAAAATTCCAAAACGCCAAGAATTACCTCTAATTGTATTAACTACCATCGATGAATTAGAGAATAATTTAGAATTAACGAAACAGTTATTTCAAGCTTCTATATGCAAGCCAATTAAACAAGCTCATTTATTGAATATGCTTAACTATGTGTTTACTGGAGTAAAAAATAAACGTCATGTTAAAACTACTAAGATAGATACTTCTTTAGCAGAACGTTTACCATTAAATATTTTACTAGCAGAAGATGATATTATTAATCAAAAGATTAGCTTATTGACACTTGAAAAAATGGGTTATAGTATTGATATTGCTAATAATGGAGTGGAAGTTCTGAATGCCTTAAAAGAAAGAACTTATGATATTATTCTAATGGATTTACACATGCCACGAATGGATGGTTTGACTGCAAGTAAAATAATAGTAGAGAAATATCCTATACGCCCTAAAATTATAGCTACAACGGCTAGTGCTATGTATAATGTGCGTAAACAATGTGTAGAAGCTGGAATGGATGATTATATGACTAAGCCTTTGCAGTGGCGTAATTTAGAGGCTATTTTAGAAAAATGGGGTAATGTTGACAAATAACTATAGAATTTATCCCAATTAAATATATTAGACATCATTCTTAAAGTGAATGTAGGATGGAAAATGAACTGCATCAAGATGTAATTCGTAAACTTATTACATCCTACATTTAGAGAATTTCAATTTTATACTTTTTGCTTTTTGCTATAATCTTCAATAGCTGATTTTACTGCTGCTTCTGCTAAGACGCTACAATGGATTTTTACTGGTGGTAAAGCTAATTCTTCTGCTATGTCAGTATTTTTAATCGCTGATGCTTCTTCTAAGGTTTTACCTTTTACCCATTCAGTAAGCAAAGAGCTTGAGGCAATAGCTGAACCACAACCATAGGTTTTAAATTTGGCATCTTCAATAATACCATCATCTCCAACCTTAATTTGTAAACGCATTACATCTCCACAAGCTGGTGCCCCAACCATTCCAGTCCCTACTGAAGAATCATCTTTATCTAAATTACCAACATTACGAGGTTTTTCATAGTGATCTAAAACTTTTTCTGAATAAGCCATTATTTTAATCCTTATATTTAAGTTAAATTAGCAATTTACTCAATGAGAATCCCATTGAATACTATTTAAATCAATACCTTCTTTATACATATCCCATAAAGGCGATAAATCTCGCAATCTTTCAATATTAGAACGGATTAACGGAATAGCATAGTCAATCTCTTCTTCAGTAGTAAAACGTCCTAACGTAAATCGGAGTGAACTATGAGCAAGCTCATCATTACGACCTATTGCTCGTAACACATAAGAGGGTTCTAAACTAGCAGAAGTACAAGCCGAACCACTGGAAACAGCTAAATCTTTGAGAGCCATCATTAAAGATTCACCTTCTACTAAATTAAAGCTTATATTTAAATTGCCAGCAATCCGTTGTTCTGTATCTCCATTTATATACATTTCTTCTATACCTTGCAAACCATCCAACAATCGATTGCGTAATTTTTCTATCTGTTCATTCTCAATTAGCATTTCTTGTTTTGCAATCCTAAAAGCTTCTCCCATACCAGCAATTTGATGAGTAGCTAAAGTACCAGAACGCATACCACGTTCATGACCTCCACCGTGCATTTGGGATTCTATTCGTACTCTTGGTTTACGCCTTACATATAAAGCTCCTATACCTTTAGGGCCATAAATCTTATGAGCAGAAAATGACATTAAGTCTACTTTCATCGTTGTTAAATCAATCGGTACTTTACCAGCACTTTGAGCCGCATCTACATGAAAGAAAATTTTACGAGACCTAGTTATTTCACCAATAGCTGCAATATCTGCAATGACTCCAATTTCATTATTAACGTGCATTAAACTAACTAGAATTGTGTCATCCCGAATAGCTTCTTCTAATTTTTTTAGATCAATCAATCCATTTGTTTCTGGATTTAAATAAGTAATTTCAAAACCTTCTCGTTCCAACTGTCGACAAGTATCTAATACTGCTTTGTGTTCTGTCATACTGGTAATGATATGCTTGCCTTTCTTCTGATAAAAATGAGCTACCCCTTTAATAGCCAAATTATCAGATTCTGTCGCTCCAGAAGTCCATACAATTTCTTTAGGATCGGCATTGATTAAAGCTGCTACATTTTTTCGAGCTTCCTCGATTGCTTTTTCAGCATCCCAACCAAACTTATGTGAACGTGAAGCTGGGTTTCCAAAATGACCTTGGGGAGTTAAATACTGCATCATTTTCTCTGCAACCCGTGGATCAACTGGGGTTGTTGCAGAATAATCGAGATAAATAGGTAAATTCATAACTTTCTCTATAATTATATATCCTATTGGATATTACAGTAATTAGATATTGTTTTTTATAATTTGAGCTAAGGTAATACCACTTAAAAAATCACAAATTTGGTTACTTAAATCAGTCCATAATTTATGAGTTACACAAGCTTGGGTATCATGACAATTTTTTTGGCCTTTGCAACGAGTTGCATCAATACATTCATCAACTGCCGTAATAATTTCAGCAATAGTAATTTTTGAGGTTGGTCGATTCAAACTATAACCTCCATTTGGACCACGAGTACTATTTACCAATCCATTTCTGCGTAATTTAGTAAATAATTGCTCTAAATAAGACAAAGAAATACCTTGTCGTTGGGAAATATCAGTTAGTTTGACTGGTTTCTGATGCTTGCTATTAAGTGCTAAATCCAACATTGCCATAACAGCATACCGTCCTTTGGTAGATAATTTCATAACATCAACTCTAAAATAGTACGTTTATAGATAATGTTATTATCTATGTTCCATAGTAAATTTATCAAGTATTATTTCAAGTTAAACTAAAATAAACTCATCAATTGTGAATGGTTAACTAATACTTTCGCCACCAGTTGCGAAAAGTTGTTGATGAATGGATTACCAAAATACCGGCTGTGGTGATTATTTAAAAAATATTTGACAATATGAGTTTATTTTGCTACTGTTACAAACAGTTGACTTAAGGCTTACTTGCTATTTAACAAATTGATTTTAATAGATTTTTATAAGTCATTGATTTTTAATAACACGTGGCACATTATAATTTGTTGAATTCCCTCGTTCCCAACGTCCTCGTTGGGAATGCGTACCAAGACGCTCCAGCGTCAAAATAATCAAATGAATTAAAATGGGCAGAAGTCGCTATAAAATATATGAACCATCATCTACTCACTTTCTAACTTGCACTGTAATTAATTGGATACCAATATTCACTCGCCAAGAAACCACTCAAATAATTCTTGATTCATTCGCATATCTACAGAAAAATCATAATGTAAAAATATATGGATATGTGATTTTAGAAAATCATCTTCATTGGAGAGCTTCAAGCAGACAACCTGCCTAAAGAAATCAATGCCATTAAGTTAATGGTAACCGGATTGCCCCTACATAATATGATGATTCGTAAGGGTAATACCTTGTGGTTACCCTAAATCTCCTTAACTTAATGGCATTGAACGAGGACGTTGGGAACGAGGAAATAGCAAGAAACTAAATAGAAAAATTATAACAACTAGTAGATAGTTTAAATAGAGATAAGTAAATGAAATTTTGGTATTTTTTGTTAATAATTGCAATCAATGTAAATGCTACCGAATCAACTATAATTTATAAATATTATGATAGCGAAGGAGTATTGCATTTAACCAATAAACCACCGCAAAAACAAGATAAATTATTATATGCTCGTAGTTATTTACTTCCAACTCCACAACTGCCTGTTTTTAAAATAAATAAATACAGTGAATTGATAACCCAAGCTGCTGACAAAATCCAAATATCATCAGCATTGTTACATGCAATAGTACAAGTTGAATCAGCCTATAATCCTAAAGCAATTTCACCCAAAGGAGCAGTAGGACTGATGCAGCTAATGCCAGCAACTGCTAAACGTTATGGAGTGAAAAATCGTACTGATCCGGCCGAAAATCTTGCAGGTGGAACTCGTTATCTACGTGATTTATTAACCATGTTTAATGGCAATCTATCTCTAGTATTGGCTGCTTATAATGCCGGAGAGAATGCTGTCAAACGTTATAATAACACAATTCCACCTTATCGAGAGACACGTAACTATGTAAAGAAAATTAACAAGTTATATGCTAAATTTAGTCAGTAATTTATGTTAAATTGTAAAACGCATTTTTACCAGGATAACTAGTATCATTACCAAGTTCTTCTTCGATCCGAATTAAACGATTATATTTAGCAACTCGATCTGAACGGGATAGTGAACCAGTTTTAATCTGACCAGCAGAAGTGGCTACTGCAAGATCAGCAATAGTACTATCTTCAGTCTCACCAGACCGATGGGAAATTACCGCAGTATAACCAGCTCGTTTAGCCATTTCAATAGCTGCCAAAGTTTCCGTCACTGTACCAATTTGATTAAGTTTAATTAAGATTGAATTGGCAATATTTTGTTCTATTCCTTGTTTTAAAATAGTAGTATTAGTAACGAATAAATCATCTCCAACTAATTGAATTTTATTAGCTAATTTATCAGTTAAAATTTTCCATCCAGCCCAATCGCTTTCATCCATGCCATCTTCTATAGAAATTATTGGATATTTGTCTACCCAAGCAGAAAGATAATCAGTAAATTGGGCAGCATCAAGTTTTTTCCCTTCAGAAGCAATATCATATTTACCATCTCGATAGAACTCTGAACTTGCAACGTCTAAACCTAAACAAATATCAATTCCAGCTTTAAAACCAGCTTGTTCAATTGCTTCCAATATTACTTCTATGGCTGCTTCATTGGAAGTTAAATCAGGAGCAAAACCACCTTCATCACCAACTGCTGTATTCATTCCTTGTTTTTTTAATACACTCTTTAAAGCATGGAAAACTTCTGCTCCATATCGGACTGCTTCTCTTAATGAAGAAGCTCCAACTGGTATAATCATGAATTCTTGTAAATCGACATTATTATCAGCATGGGCTCCTCCATTGATAATATTCATCATAGGAACTGGCATTTGCATCTCTCCAGCTCCACCAAGATAACGATATAATGGCATTTCTAATTGACGAGCACCAGCCCTAGCAGCAGCCATTGAAACTGCCAATATTGCATTAGCTCCCAAATTCCCCTTATTTTCTGTGCCATCCAAATCTAACATGGCCTTATCAATTGCAGTTTGAGAGGTTACTATCATACCTGTCAATCTATCATTTATTTCCTTATTAATATGTTCAACAGCTTTTAATACGCCTTTGCCAAGATAACGACTATTATCGCCATCTCGTAATTCTAATGCTTCTCTAGAACCGGTGGAAGCTCCAGATGGTACGGCCGCTCTACCAACTACATTAGCAGTAATCACTTCTGCTTCAACAGTAGGATTACCACGAGAATCAAGAATTTCACGGGCTCGTACTTTAAAAATATCTGACATGTTAATTTCCTAAATTAATTTTAAGGTTAAGTTCTAAATATTTTATATAAAGCTATATTTCTAATAAGTTTATATTAATATAATAACATAATATGCTATGATTTAATATTTACATACTAAAGGGAATTTTTATGCAACGCTATATATATGTTGTATTATTATTTTTTATAACTGCTAATCTTCCAGCTCAAGAAAATCATTATTGGACTAATCAATTTGGTTCTCGTTCAGCATTAATGGGTGGAGCTGTGGTAGGAGGAGTTAGGGATACTAGTGCTGGTTTTTATAATCCGGGAGCATTAGGTTTTGTTAAAAAATCTAGCTTTTCAGTGAGTGCTAATGGCTATCAAATGGAGTTTGTATCTGTTGATAATGGAGCAGGAACAGAAGAGCCTAAAGAAATTGAATCACAAGAATTGAATATAGTTCCATTATTAATTTCTGGTACAGTTTCATTGGGCAATAATACTTTTGGCTATTCCTTGATTGGTAAAAATCAGTCATCGATTAAATTATCTGGCAGACGTGCTGAACTTATAGATGTGATTGCTAGTGATCCAAATTATATTTATCCATATCAAGATGATGAAGATTTTAGTGGGGTTGCATTTGATGGAGTTGAAGATTATAGAGGCCAATTTTCCTATAACAGCAAAGTCAGTGAAATATTAGGTGGTTTAAGTTGGGCAACTAATATATATCCTAATTTTTCTTTTGGTGTCACTGGCTTCCTAGCATTAAGAAGTCAACGTTATAGTGCTTCCAGTGTAGTTAGAGCTACTAATGAAGGTTATGGCTCAGGTTTTATTGCTAGTGAAGATCAGTTTTCGGATGCCGATTTTTATAATTTAAGAACATTTTTAAAGTTTGGAATCGCAGCTGATTTTGACGAGCTCAAATTAGGTGTAACTTTAACTACACCAAGTATTAGTTTATATGGTAAAGGCACGGTTGGTGCAGGTTCGGTTAAATTTAAGGAAGATGAAGCAATTGGAACTTTAGAAGATGATCGGCAAAATGAGTTAGACGCAACTTATAAAACACCAATGTCTTTAGCTTTAGGTTTGGAATATATGTTTACTGGCCAAACTATAGTTGCAACAACTATTGAATGGTTTGCAGAACAGAGTGATTATGATGTTATGACTCCTATTAGTAGGAATTTTAGAGTAGGAGAATCTTTGGGTTATAAAGATAGTAAAGAAGTTCTTACTGTTAAGGATAGTGCCGCAAGTGTAGTTAATTTTGCGATTGCTATTGAACAGGCTTTATCTAGTACAATGACTGGTTATTTAAGTTTTCGAACTGATTTTGAAACTTTTCAAGGTCATGAAGGTGAGTTAAAACCTATGGCTATTAATAACTGGGATATTTATCATACTACCATTGGTATAGTTCGTCAGAAAAAAGATTCAAAATCTGCCATTGGATTAGTTTATAGTACTGGTCATCAGAGTGATTTTAAGCAATTAGCTAATCTTGACTCATCTACCAGACAAGCAGATAATTTTATGTTAGCTAGTGAAAATCAAACCACAGCCGATTATAGTGCATTAAGTCTTATCATTGGTTATACTTACTTTTTTAAATAAGATAAGGGATGTATAAGTGATAATGTCATACAACATTTTATTATCATAGTTGATGACGCTTCGCTTATCCATCTTACAAGTTAATTCATATGTCATGGAAAAATATTATATATGTCATTATATTTTGAAAAGTTATCCTAAGTATTGTTATAAAGGGTTTATCGTGAAAATTTTGGTTTATCACCGATAAAGTTAGGTCAAAAGTTGGGAAATTTGACTGAGGATTGTTGAAATGGAGTGTGGTAAGCGTGAAATAAATTATTGCAAATTAAAAGATTTTGCACATTAGGCTAATTAAAATACTATTTTATAGGAATAACGAGCAATGACATTAAATGAAGTTGCCCAAAATTTATTAAATGTGATAGACAAAAAATCAGCAGATGAGCATTGTGTGGAATGTAATTTTATCGATTATAAACTTAAAATTCTAGGATAAACAGGTTCAATATTATAGAGTTTTATGGTTTTACCAATTTTAGTTTTTAATATACCATTGAATAGCTGTTCTGGAGTTATTTTATGGTGGAAGCGGATTATAGTATAATTCTGATTAAGCAGTTTTTCTCGTTGTTTTTCTTCTTCCTTATTATAATAACGATGGTTGTCATAACCATTACATTCTAGGATTAGGTTTAAGTCTTGGATGAAGAAATCTACTCGGTAGCTGCCAAATGTGTAGTTGTGGTGAAATCCAAATCCTTCAAATACTTGTGCTAAAACTTGCTGCCATTCTATCTCTCCTTTGGTATCGGATTTCACTAATGTACCAACATTGCCGAATATCTGTTTTTTTAATTCAATTCCAACTACAGAATCCATGCCTAACACTATTTTGCTGACATCTTCTAAATTGTAACCATTCATGTGATTTGCTTTACCACCATTGGCTTTTATAATTTGGTAATCGATCTTCTCGTGGGAAATATTGTGTTTTCTAATGTAAGTACTGACAGTGCTTAATGGTTTTTCTAGGAAATTGATGATGTCTTTCTTGGTGTATAATTTTTCTTCTGGAAATGAGGCTTTTAAACCATATTGTTTCATCAGTATGATACATTGTTCTTGCACGGTTTGTTGGATGTTGGGAGTTAGGCCACAGGCTTGTTCTATGGAGGTATATATAGTAGTATCAATTAAACTAGTTGATAAAATAATACATCTTTCTCCAATATGGATTTGGTTTTTTCTTAATTTATGATGTGCTAATGCCATAGCATAACCACGAATTAGAGAACCAATGAATTTACTATCATAAATTACTATATTTCGCCCTTGATGAGGACTATTTTTAGCTACCACTTTTACTAGTTTAGGGGTCACGATCAAACCCTTATTAACAAATGGTTTAAGTGTTTTTGGAGGCCAGTTAGGGGTCATGCGTTGAAAAGAACCTTGATTCATACTCAAAAGGTCAGCAGTCCCACGTTCACTTAAGCAAGCACTGCCATCACTTAAAATATATCCATCACAAATAATCCCAGGTATTAATTCAACTTTACCGTAATGTACGGCCTTTAGCTCTTCCATAATTTATCTTCTCAAAATTTAATGTTAAGATGGGATTATATTCTTAGTTTGTGATTGCTGTCAAGATATTTTTGGCACTATTCTATAGAATGCAGCTTCGTTTGGTATATCATTATTTCTAATGATGAATTAATGTTGGTATCATTATAATTAAGACATGCTAAGTTCAAAAGTTGGGAAATATGGCTGAAAAACTTGGGCAATTATTTGGAGTTTCAGTTGAGATGTTTGTTTCATAGGTGGGTGTATAAGTTTAGGGATTATCGCTTATACTTATTACGAATTACCACATTTAAAATTAAAAAATAATATAAACTATGCCATTAAACTCTGCACATGAAGGATACGAGTATCAGGATTTACTAAATTCGTTTTTTATTTTGAAAGAAATATTAAACGAAAATAATAGTACTTTTAAAATAGATAAAAAGGAATATACAGAAGATAAATTTGATGATTTAACAATTACCAATTCTTTTGGTGTATTTAAAAAA
>JQIA01000520.1_pt1 | contig 19607 bp, 19 predicted proteins | sample 811431 | NCBI WGS metagenome assembly JQIA01 (sample SAMN02998118, study PRJNA258478) | marine sediment metagenome | biome: marine; feature: seafloor; material: sediment; isolation source: oil-polluted sediment collected from 3 locations (0.5 km, 0.7 km and 0.9 km)... | place: USA: Gulf of Mexico ...
TCTTCAATTTCAAAAACATTGAAATAGGCCCGCTATTCCTTCAGCTTTTGAAATCTCAGATCATAAAAATCTAACCCAAATCCGTGCGCTCTTTTGGGATATTTCTTTTTTTCCGTGGCCCTAACAGAAATCCAATTACCAGGGAAATGAAGGATGAATAATAAATTTGACTTACAAGATTGATTTGTTGAGTAGCTGTTAGAATTATAAAGTTTTCAGAACAATTACCTGCCATGCTGCTGATTCACCCACACCGGTTAGATGTAAATAATTAACTGGTACCCGAACGAAAATGGTCTTTTTTTGCCAATCCCGGCGTCAAATAAAATGCGAATTCCGGCTTCAGCTTTATAATCAGATAAAAAACCTGCATTTATATCCGGTTTGGTACAATATGTTCCAAATCGGATATAAGTGCATAATCGCTTGATATAATACATTATTAGATGATGTATTGGTCCTCGTGTACCAGACTGAAACAGTTATGCCAAAGCCGTTCTTATTACTCCCATGTGTTGCAGTGTGAATGCTCTGTAAATTCAATAAGATAAAGAAATATTACGCTTATGGCATACCTATTGCTCTATCCTCTGTTGTGCTGGCTTAGATCCGCACAAAATATAATGAAACCGTATATAAAGGATGAACGCATGACGAAATTATTACGAAAAGAGTTTGATGCTATTGTTGTAGGTAGCGGCCCGGGCGGTGCAACCGTTGCGAGGGAACTTTCCATGAAGGGTAAAAAGGTTCTCATCCTGGAATGGGGGGACAATGATCCGGTAAAGGGAAATCTTCTGCAAACTATTCCACGGGCCTCTGTTCCCGGCAAGAGCTTTAATGTCACCGGGCAGGCATTAGGCGTAATGCGTGGAATTACGACCGGTGGTAGTTCGCTGCTGTACTGCGCTACGTGCTTCGAGCCTCCAGTGGAAATGTTAAAGGCCTATGATATCGATATCACTGATGAAGTTGCAGAACTTCGAGGTGAAGTCCCCATGGAGCCCCTTTCAGATAACCTTGTAAGTCAAGCCGGAAGAGTCTTCTTAGATAGCGCTTTGGAGTTGGGATATGACTGCAAAAAACTGAATAAATTCATTTACCAGGATAAATGTAAACCGGATTGTTCCAAATGCATGTACGGATGTCCTGATGGAGCCAAGTGGAATGCCCGAAATTTTGTTGATGAAGCGCTTGAAAACGGGGCCAGACTGATTACCCGCGCTAAAGTGGAAAAAGTTATTATAGAAAACGGGAAAGCAGTCGGAGTTGAATACAAACATGCTAAAGAATTGTACCGCGCATTTGCCCCTAAAATCATTATTGCAGCCGGCGGAATTGGTTCACCGGTAATTCTGCGTAAGAGTGGCATTCGGAGCGTTGGGTATGACTTTTTCTTTGATCCATTGATGTATGTATTTGGCAAAGTAAAGGGTGTAACAAGTGGTCGGGGAGTTCCCATGAGTGCAGGCATTCATCTTGAAGAAGACGGCATTATCATGACTGACTTTAATTTGCCGCATATCATGAAAATTGCCTTTGATCTTCAAGTGGCCAAATTTAAAAATGCTTTCTCCTACTCCGACATTGTTCCCATCATGATCAAAGTCCGGGACGGGCTTGGAGGACGCCTTACTGATCGCGGATTGATCTGGAAGACACTAAAAAAGGAAGATAAACAGAAACTGAATAAAGGCAGTGAACATGCACGGAAAATTCTTGAAAATGCCGGTGCAACGAACATTTACAAAAGCTGGATTATTGCTGCCCACCCCGGTGGTACGGTTAAAATCGGCGAGCATGTGAACAAGGATCTGGAAACAAAATTTGAGAATCTCTATGTATGCGATTGCTCGGTGATACCGGAAGCATGGGGATTGCCGCCTACGTATACCCTGCTTGCTCTTGGAAAGCGACTGGCCAAACACCTGACGAGCGAAAAACAGATCCCGGAGACTATAAATGATGAATTTTCAAAGCAAGCTTTATAAAAAAAGGGTAATAGGAGGTGTTTTTAAATGAATACACTACAATTTCAACCCAATAGAGTAGGAATTCAGAAAGTAACCAGCCCGATTATGGAAAGCGATGACCCGCTTGCTGTTATATTGCGTGATGTCATCCAAACGAGGGAAGTGCGGCAGCTTATCATAACCGTCGTGCCTGAATTCCTGAATGCCTGGGCAGGAAGAAGCTGGTGGAAAAGAATGATTTCAAAAATGGCCGGCGTTACTGTAAACAACCAGCTTTCCAAACCTGAGGATGCGCTTGAGAATAACGAAATAGAACTTCTTTTGGAAAATGAACGCTTCATCAGAAATGTCAGCGAACTGCTTCCACCTGCGATCAATACCAGTATCGATGCCATATGCGCAGGCATCCGGAATATTGAAAGCTTTTCCGCCGAAGATAAGAAAAAATTATTTGAGGATCTTTTTTCACAAACGGGAAAAGGGCGAACAGGTGCTTTGTTGACCAATTGCGCCAGAATCTTAACCGATATCCATAAAGTTGACCCGGAATTTCTGGCCAATACCCTGGAGCCCGGAATCACTCAATGGCTTGAGGCCATGGATTTCGGTGAACTCAAAGAAGCAGTGGACAATTCAGGGCAGGGGGCTCTGGCATTTGTAGAGATGGTCAACAATGTTATCTGGCAGTATCCTTCAAAAGTGATCAGTATCCTTTCTCTTTTACCTTCCATAGTGAATATGATTTTGGGATCTTTGCAGATTTCATTGGAAAAGATGAACGCAATGTCGCCGGATCTGCTCACCGATATCATTATTTCCTTACTGGGAGAAATTGACGGCAAGGCCGTGGCCGGGCTGGTGGATGAACTTACAGAAATCGCCCGGAAGCTTCACACCGGCAGCGCTCTGATCGGCGAACCTGGTTCTCCTCAGTTGCCAAAAGCACTTTCTGCAAAACTAAATGAGATCGTCTCACAAACCGATGCAGCTACCTTCTGGAAAGGAAAAATCGCCCTTGCTGAAATCAAAGATGCTTTTGACCAGGCTTTGTCAGATGCTACGAACAACGATCCCGAATATTCCAAACTTGCCATGATCAAAGGCCCGGAATTATACAATATAGGAATTCGGGCAAAGAATCGAAAACTGTCTGCCATCGAAGCCATGGATGACCAAGATCTGGAACAATCCATGAAAGAGCGCCTGTCTGCATACGATGTCCAGCAGACTGCAGAGATCTTTAATAATTTCCTTTTGATTGCAAATCGGGTTTGGGAGCAAAACCCGGTGGTCTGTTACGAGTTTATCAGTCAGTTTGTGAATGGAATAGACTCTGATGAACTGGCCGGAATGGCAAGGCAGATATTTCAAACTATGGGTGAAGAACTCCGGCCAATGGCCAGGGCTGTTGTTCCGGGCCTGGTGGAATGGGTTTGTGATGTACTTCGGCCGGAAGATGATGAACATGAAGATGATGCAGAAAGAGCACGTAAGGCACTTCAATCATTATTCATGACAGAGGAGGTGTAGAAGATGGATACTTTTTATGAAGCCGCAACCAATATTCAGACCAAATCAATCCTTAACTGGAAAAAAGAAGGGAAAAAAATCGTAGGCTATACCTGTTCCTATCTACCGGCTGAAATTTTCTATGCTGCCGGTATTCTTCCTGTTCGCTTAAGGGGGATTGAAACCGAAGGTATGGAAATCGCCGACACCTATTTTGGACCGTTTATCTGCAGTTTTCCAAAATGCCTTCTTCAGTTGGCAGGAAAAGGAAAGTTCTCATTTTTAGACGGTGCTATTATCACCCCCGGGTGTGATTCCATGCGAAGACTTGACGAATGCTGGCGTAAAGCTGGTGATGACTATGAAGGAATTCTACCCTCATATTTTTATTATTTTGATGTTCCGCATAAAAATGAAGCCCATGGGATGAAATGGTTTGTTGAAGAAACTCATAAACTCATTAAAAGTGTTGAGCAGCATTTTGGTGTTGAAATAACTATAGAAAAAATTAAAGAAGCTATTCGTGAATACAATAAAGCCCGACAATTGCTGAGCGAAATAGAAGATATGCGAAGCGGAAAAAAAATGAAGGTTACAGGAGCCGATGCTTTTGCTGCGACTGTCGCTGGAACGATTACACCACGGGATGAGTATACTGCGGATCTTGAAAAATGGGTAACGTCTCTAAAAAAGAAAAAATCTATTGGTAACGGGAAAAAGAGACTCATGCTACTCGGCAGTATCAGCGATGAAATCGACTTGGTTGAATTAATCGAAAAAAATACGAATTCCGTTGTCGTGGCTGAAAACTTATGTTTCGGCGTCCGGCATGAAGGAAATCTGATTCCGGAAGACGGTGATCCCATTGAAGCTCTTGCAAATCACTATTTCGGGAAATCTGTATGCCCGCGCATGTATGGCAAATACACCGAGCGTTTGGAAATCCTTAAGGAAAAAATTGAGAGAACTAAAGTGGATGGGGTTATTATGCAGAATATCCGTTTCTGTGATCTTCATGGTGCAGAAAACGCACTTTTTGAACGGGATATGGAAAAAATGGGCATTCCTTGTCTAAGAGTTGAGAGGGAATACGGCCCCCTTGTTGAAACCGGACGAATGAAATTGAGAATCAATGCATTTCTCGAACGGATTTCATAGTAGTGCCAAAAGTTTTTGAAAAATGAAATCTGTAATGATCTTAAAGATTAATCAGGTCTGCTTAATTTAAGCAAATTCAGGAGAAAAAATATGAGAGCGGAAATAAAAGAATATAACGGTGACTGTTTAAATATAAGGGGGTTACTATGAGCATCGTCGCAGGTTGCGATGTCGGTTCTCTGACATCAAAAGTCGTAATAATGAAAGATGGAAAGATTATCGGAAAGAATATAATCAAATCAAAGCCGCGTCCTCAGGATTCTGCCGAAGTTGCAATGAAAGGTGCTCTTTTGGAAGCTAAAATTTCAAAAAAAGAGATCGAATACTGCGTAGGAACAGGTTACGGCCGGGAAAAAATTCCCTTTGTAAATGAAGTGGTATCAGAGATCTCCTGCCACGGGAAAGGAGCCAAATGGCTTTTACCATCAGCTCAAACCATAATTGATATTGGAGGACAGGATTGTAAAACCATGAAGCTGGATAAAGACGGTCAGGTGGATCGTTTTACAACCAACGATAAATGTGCCTCCGGTACGGGACGTTTTTTAGAAGTTATGGCAATGGTGTTAGGAGTTGATATTGATGAATTGGGTAAGCATACAAAAAAATCTAAGTCTCCAATTACGCTGTCCTCCACATGCACGGTCTGGGCACAGGCCGATGTAATTAAATACATCAATTCCGGTATTGCCATCGAAGATATCGGAGCAGGAATTAATACGGCTATGGCAGCAAGGGTTGCGATTCTTGTCAACGCTGTAAAACCTGAAGGGGATGTTTTAATGACAGGTGGAGTAGCTAAAAACGTTGGGGTAGTTTCTATACTTGAAAAGATTACCGGCATTAAAATTAAAAAAACGAGGAAGGCTGATCCTCAGATTGCAGGTGCAATAGGTGCTGCTCTTATTGCAATGAAAAAAAACAATGGAAACGGAGGTAAGAAACAATGATCGTTGCAGGATGTGATATAGGCTCACTGACCGCCAAGGCGGTCATTATGAAAAATAGTGAAGTGCTGGCTTCCGCAGTGATCCGGGCCAAAACCAAACCCGCAGAATCCGCTGAAGAAGTGATGCGCCTGGCGATAGAACAGGCAGGGTTAAACATGGATGATATTGGCTATATTGTCGGAACTGGCTATGGCCGGGAACAGATTCCTTTTGTTAACAGTGTGGAATCTGAAATTTCCTGTCATGCCAAAGGCGCGCATCGAATCATGCCGTCTGCACGAGCGGTAATCGATATCGGCGGCCAGGATTCCAAAGCCACAAGGATGGATGAAAAAGGAAGAGTCAACCGGTATATGTACAATGACAAGTGCGCTTCCGGGACCGGCCGGTTCCTGGAGGTAATGGCAGAAGCACTGGAAGTTCCATTGGAAGAACTTGGCGAAACAGCTTTAAAATCAAAGGAAAAACTTACCATATCAAATCAGTGTGTGATTTTCGCCGAGACGGAAGTTGTTTCTCTTATAAATGAAGGAAAAGAGGCCTGCGATATTATCAATGCCCTTCATAATGCTCTGGCCAATCGTGTGGCTGCAATGGCCAAAAGTATTGAGGTTGAGGAAGATATCGTGATGACCGGCGGGGTTGCCAAAAACTCCGGCGTTTTTAAAGCCATCTCTTCTGCCTTGAATATTCAGTTAAAAGTGCTTAACGGCATAGATCCCCAAATCGTTGGCGCCATGGGTGCAGCACTTTTTGCAGAAGAAAAAGCAGCTTCAAAGGAATTTTACAAAAAGGAGAAAACCAATGAGACCTGAAATGAAAGAGTATAATTTTGACTGGATGCTTTGGCGGACTTTAGGGGCAGCTTCCAGACTTCCCAATGGTTCGGCCAAAGAGCTGGAATTGTCATATAAGTATCTTCCTTATTACAGAGGTGTTTTGGAGGCAATACTGGGAGCCGGAAAAGTTGGTCAAAGTTTTCTTAAAGTTGTGGATAAATGCTTTGAAAATCTAATAACAGCCCGTGAGCGGGATAAAAAGATAGCCATGGTCACCTTTACCTTTTCTCCTACAATTCTTCAGGCCATGGACGTTACGCCGGTCACCATGGAAATGCTCACTGTTTTTGCAGGACTTATGTGGAAAAGAGGTGCTTATGAATTTCTCGACCATGCCTGCCAGGTTGGTTTGCCTGAAACATCCTGTTCTTCCCAACGCGGTGCCATGGGAGCCTATTTAAGTGGAATGGCTGAGGAGGTGGATTTCGTTATTTGCAATATGCCGGGTTCCTGCGATACCAACGCCAATGCATTTGCTTTTGCCGCCTCCTATCTTGACAAACCCTTTGCACAGATGAGTTATCCGAACACTTTAGGGGACGACAGAAGTGAAAAGTATCATGTGGATGATTTTAAAGAGGTAATTGGATTCATTGAAGAGCAATCGGGCAATCGCCTTGATGAAGATCGGCTTCGTGAAGTTCTTAAGGAAGTAGAAAAGCAGGATGCTCTTGTCGCAGATCTGGAAGATATGATGCGTCTTACACCCAGTCCGGTTCCGGGTGCTTTCCACTTATTTAATTATGGAGGACGGTTTATCGCTCAAGGCCAACCGGAATATACACAGCTTCTTGAAGATATGGTTGAAATGGCCGGTGAAAACGCCAGAAACGGACGTTCCGGTCTAAGTTCCGGAAAAGAAAAATTAAGGGTTCTTGTATGCTATATCGACCATTACACCATGGATGTTAATTTCTTTAAATGGCTGGATGAACATGGCATCGCCCACATGGGAAACATTTTTTCCCGCCATTTTCCGGATAATGCCTGCTATTCGGAAGGGTTGTCCCCATACCATATCGATACCGGAAATTTGGACACCATGGTTGACAGCATTGCTCAAATTAATGCCCGGGCACCCATGCCCCGGACAGTTCGGGGACCCTATGACGGACCAAACCAATGGCTGGATGAATCGCTGGCAATGGCAAAAATGTTCGATGTGGACTGCATGATCTACTGCGGCACACCAGGATGTAGAAATACCTGGGGAATGGTTAAACCCTTTGCGCGGGATATTGAAAAGCAGGGGTACCCGATGCACATTATGTATTCAGATTCATTTGATGACAGAATGGAATCATGGGAGACCACCTCGGAACGGTTGGAGGAGTTTTTCAAAATCAGGGGATTGTTATAAACAAAGGAAACAGCAATGGAACTTTTTGACGAGTATCATGATGAAATAATGGTATACCTGGCAAGGAAGCGAATCAATGGCAAGATGGCCAGGTTTACTCATCAAGGCAAAACAAACTGGCCTTCCTTGAAAAATAAAAACCTTGTCCTTGCACAGGATACTGCTGTGGAACTCGGCAATCCAAAAGACGCATCAACCGCTTTTCTACTTTGGGGAAATAAGCCCGAAAAGGTTAATAACAGCCGAATCACCATCGTCGGACCCGATCTCACAAAGATAAAGGAAAAGCAGGTCTCTTTCGGAAAAATTGTTATTGTGGGTGGTGATGATTTCAACGAGGAGAACAGTTACGACAGGTACCGGGAGCTGGAAAAAGTAAGATACGATATCCATTTGAAAGGATACATGATGCGAGGCGCGTCCCGGTTGCAATATGAATGGAGCCGGGTAAGCAAAGAGGCCATCCAAAACGGATTTTCATTTCAGCATCTTGGCGGTGCGTTGATCGATAAATTTCTGGAATTGGATTTTGTTAGATCTGTGGAGGTGGTTTTCATCACTGCCAGTCGTAATGATGTCATGGAAATGAAGACTGTGTCCGATAAAGTCATGAGAATTACCGGTGCCATGAATAAAATGGCAGAAGAAATGTCTCTTGATTGCGACACATGTGAATACACCGATGTATGCAGCGATGTTGCAGAGCTTCGCTCCATGAGAAGATCAAAAGAAAGAAAGGAGGCGGCAAATGGGTAACCAAAAACAAAATGAGACAAAAATCATTGCCATGTGTGGAAAAGGCGGAGTTGGGAAAACATCCCTCAGCGCGGCGATAGTAAAGATTCTTACGGAAAACCCCGCAAACAAAGTGCTGGCCATCGATGCCGACCCGGCCGTAGGCTTGTCTACAGCGCTGGGAGTCGAAGTCAAAAAAACCGTGGATGATATCCGAAACGATTTGATCCGCCGGGTGGAAATCGGAAAGTCTGAAGATAAGGCTGATATGGTTTCAAGGCTTGACTATGAAATGTTTTCCGCACTGGAAGAAAACAATAATCTGGCATTCTTAGCCATCGGCAGACCGGAAAAAGAAGGTTGCTATTGTCAGGTTAATCATATTCTCAAGGATATCATTGGGTCCATGGCAGACAATTTTGATTACGTGGTTATCGATGGTGAGGCTGGTGTCGAACAGGTCAACCGGCGTGTTATGGAGAAAGTTAGCCACCTGATCCTGGTTTCGGATGCTTCAGCCAAAGGTTTGAATGTGGTGAAAACCATCAAAGATGTTTCGGATACCACAATCGGTTATGAAAAAGTGGGATTGATACTAAACCGGCTTCGGGATGAAGAAGAAAGAGAGAGATTATCGATTCCTGCCGAGCTCAATTGCCTGGGTTGGGTGCCGGAAGATGAAATTATACGAAACACTGACATCGAAGGAGGAAGCATTTTAGAGGTTCCGGATTGCATTGCGATCCAGGCAGCAAAAAGCTGTATTGCTTTATTAGGAATACCTGTGTCGATTCAATCGGAAGACACATCTCCATAGGCTGTATTATGGCGTAATGAAAAAAAATGGATAAAACAAAAAAGGAGACATTCCTGATGGGACTTGTTGATTATACCTTAGACGAACATATTGCTATTGTGACAATGAATAATGGCGAGAACCGTTTTAATGATGATTTTTTTAGCGCATTTAACAGGGTGCTGGATGAAATCGAACATGAAACCGACGCAAGAGTGGTGATCGTTAAATCTGCACATGAAAAGATTTGGTCCAATGGAATTGATCTTGACTGGATAAGGCCGGTTATACAAAGCAAGCCCGAGAAAGCTAAAGAGTTTATGTTTGAACTGATAAAGCTGTACAAAAGGTTATTATTCTATCCAATGGTAACCATTGCTGCAATAACCGGTCATGCATTTGCAGGAGGCGCTATAATGGCCGCAGCTTTTGATTTCAGGTTTATGAGATCAGATAGAGGATTTTTTTGTCTTCCGGAAGTGGATATTGGAATTCCTCTTACACCAAGCATGATTGCGATAATGAAAAAAGCTGTACCCATGTATAAATTTTTGGAAATGCAGTATCTTGGATTGCGTTTGTCAGCCGATGAATGCGAAAAGCACAATATTATTATTAAATCATTTCCTATTGATGAGCTGATGGATGGGGTATTGAATTTTGCAAGGCCACATAACAAAGACCGCGAAATGGTAGGCACAATGAAGAAACTGACTTACCAATATTTTAATGACATGTTTGATGTTTATGATCCAGTATGGGTTAATTCTGGTAAGACTGGCCTAATATAAATGGATGAATATGGAATTAAAATAGCGTGTTGGGGAGTAATTCTTTGTAAAATTTTTTAAATTATCAGGAAATAAAAGATGAAACAGCAGGCAACTTTTGCAAAAATGAAAGTTCAGGAACGGGAAATAAGACGACAGTATTTTATTGATGCAGCCATCCGGCTACTTAAGCTTAAAGACCCCGGCCAGGTGACAATCAGGGATATTGCTAACGATATTAAGGTTTCTATTCGGGCGGTGTATACTTATTTTGCAAGTAAAGATGATTTGTATCTTGAAATTTTAAGAAGAGATACAAGGTTGTTTGAAGAATTAAGTGAAAGTAAAAACTCCGCACCTGAAAAATCTTTTCTGGGTGAATGCAATAAATTAATGAACCACTTTACGGAAAAAAAAGAAATTTCAAGTCTTTTGATCTATTTTATTGGAAAGCAGGGTTCCATTAAACATTTAGGGTGGATCCCCCACGGGAATTCCTCTATCTACTTAATATCAATTGTAAAATGGATATTTCGACCTTCCAAAATTTTCAGTCAAAACAACTCCTTTTTTCTGGAAGGTCGAATCGCTTGAATTATCAACTTTATCAGTAAGTTCTAAAATACCCATGGGGAATTTGTACCAAATGTTTAATAGAACCCGTTATGGGAATTAACAACGGACTTCGGGCAAGCGACTTGTTAAACATAAAAGTTGGCCAGGTGCGATATATGAAATCAGGCCAGGTTTTGAAAATCAGAGAAAAGAAAACTAAACGGGGAAACATCCTGGTTGTAAATAAACCGGTTCATAAGGCAATTCAATTTTATCTTGAAAAGCTGCGACCGGCTGACGATGATTTTTTGTTCCGGAGCCGGAAAGGAAAAAACCAACCTTTAACAGTTATGTCGACAAACAATCTGTTCAAGTCCTGGGCGAAAACAATAAACCTCAAAGAGAATTACGGGACTCACAGTCTCCGGAAGACCTGGGGCTATCACCAGAGAGTTACACATGGAGTAGGGATCGAGGTTATTTCGGAAAGGCTTGGCCATACATCAATTAAAACAACCATGCGTTATCTGGGAATTAACGAGGATGAAATTGTTGGTATCTTGATGAATGAAATTTAGATGCTATCTTTTCCCGATATTTCCGATTCTGCAATGTCATCATCTTTAAAGCTGCTAATTAAAAGAACCGTCCCGCCAATGATTAGTGTTAATAATATTGCCTTTAGTGAATATTTGCAAAAATAACCATTATATTAACCTCTCCCATAAGGATTATCTATTCATTAAGTCTTTTAACTTTGTAGAATGCTGAAACGTAACAACCTTACGCTGTTTCAACATCATCGCCATACCCGTTGCCGGATTACGCCCCTTTCTTTCATTTTTCTTCTTCACAGAAAACTTCCCAAATCCAGACAATAGAACATGATCTTCATTTTCAAGAGATGATTTCATAATTTCTAAAAGTTGTTCGACGATATCAATTGATTGCTTCCTGGAAAAACCAATTCTGTTTATAAGTTTTTCAACAATATCATGCTTCGTTACTGTCATCATCCCTGCCTTTCTCTTGTTTATAAATTATAATAGCTATGAAGATTGGTTACAAATATCAACCTGACGATCATGAGGATTGAAGCTTATATAGGTCAAAATGTCAATTGGTAAAAGTAAGGCATTATTCTCAAATGAATACTTTCGTCGGTTTTATTCAAGGATGGGTATGAGGTCCGACCTCGATTCTTGAAATATTATAGATATTGATTAATATCTGCCTGATTTTATGGGTAAAATTTTGCAATGCGTGTTTTGGCTGATTAAGGAAGTGATATAGCCAGCCAAATGATACTTGCAATTTATGTTTTGGCTGTTTATAGTATAAACATAATCGGCCAAAACATAAATTACTGAGGAGTTATTTTGGATAAAATTATTGGGCGAAAAGATGAAAAAAAAAAACTTGCCAAGATTTTGGACTCAGGGGAAGCTGAATTTTTAGCAATTTATGGCCGAAGACGCGTCGGCAAAACCTTTACAATCCGCGAATCTTTCAAGAATAAGGGATTGTATTTTGAAGTAACCGGTCAAAAAGATGCTACCTTCAACGAACAATTAGATAATTTTCATAAAACACTCCATGATATTTTTAAACCGGCTTTGCCAATACAAAAACCCGAATCTTGGAAAGAGGCCTTTTCATTCTTAACCATATTGGTCAAATTACAACCGCCTGAAAAAAATATCATCCTCTTCTTAGATGAACTGCCCTGGTTAGCCACAAAGCGTTCCGGCTTGTTGCAGGCGTTGGATTATGAATGGAACAGCGTCTGGAGCAGAATGAATAATTTAAAATTGATTGTGTGTGGTTCCGCTGCTTCTTGGATTTTGGAAAAATTAATTCATGCTAAAGGCGGGCTTTATAATAGACTCACCAATACCATTCATTTAAAACCATTTTCTATCGGTGAGAGCAGGTTGTATCTGGAGAAAAAGGGGATTCATTTAACTCCTGTGCAACTATTAGAGTTGTATATGGTCATGGGAGGCATCCCATATTATTTACGACACGTTGAAAAAGGTCAATCTGCCACGCAGATTATCAATTCCCTTTGTTTCCAAAAAGATGGTTTGCTGTTTTCAGAATTTAATCGTCTCTTTAAATCGCTGTTCGATCAATCGGAGATACATTATAAAATTATTCGTGAAATTGCAAAAAAAAGGAACGGCATATTACGAGACGACCTCCTTCAAGCCACAGGATATGCAAGTGGCGGTACATTTAATAAACGGTTGAACGAGCTTAAGGAGTCCGGCTTTATAGATGAGTTTATTCCATATGGTAGAAAAAAAAAGGCGTTTACCATAAAAATTATTGATGAATATACGCTGTTCTTTTTGACCTGGATTGATCCTCTTCAAAGTAAAAGCAGCACGATTTCCTATAACCCTAATTACTGGCTGAATATTGCCACAGGATCAAGCTATCGAAGCTGGACAGGGTATGCCTTTGAAGCGATTTGCATGAAACACATCGATCGGATATTGGCAGCTCTTGAGCTTGAAAACCTTGCCACCGGTATCGGTAGATGGCATTTTGTGCCTCCTAAAAAAAGCAATGACACCGGAGCTGAAATTGACCTGATAATAGACCGAGTGGATAATTGTATCAATATTTGCGAAATTAAATTTTCTAATAAAGAGTATCTGATTGATAAAAATTATGCGAAAAACCTGGCCAATAAAATAAGCGTGTTTCAGGAAAAAACAAAGACTAAAAAACAGATTTTTTTAACGATGATCACCACCTATGGGGTCAAGCAAAATATCTGGTCAGAGGAGTTGGTTGCTTCCACGGTACACTTAGAACAGCTATTTTAAAAAGGGCAAAATCAACCGAAAACAACGTCTGATAAAAAGTGAATATGTCAACTTTCAATAAAGGAGTTTTAAAATGAAACAAAAACCAATGAATTCATTCATAGATTTTTTTGCTAAATATTGGCTCAGTTTAATTGTTGGCGGTCTGTCAGTTCACAAATAGTACAGATATTAAATGGAAAATAATAATATAAGGGGAATATTATGTATTTAATGTTAACTTTGAATATGCAAGGAGGCCAGGGCTACGAAAGTAAATGGAGAGTGGAACAAACCAGGGGCTGGCCTTCTATGCCGTGGCTTTTAATAAACTCGCCCGTCAGCATTCATGCCGGAAAAGCATCGATAAAAAAGTTTCTCACAAATCTCCAGCCCCCGGTTTGTTCCACTCTCCTGTAATATCAAAAGTTGATGATATTAAATTTTGATATTTGAACTTCTTAATTAAATTCTTAGGTGAGGGGGGTATATTATGACGATAACTCATGTATTTCTTTTAATTTTTTTACATAAAATGCACCTTTATCCAAGAGATCAGAAATTAATGAAGTTTGGGATTTCAATAATTGGGTTGCTGTCTCTGTATCGATTCTTTCGCCTTTATAATAAAGATTATTATTATTATCAATATTCCGTAAATCGCTTTTCAATTTATTATGAATACTTACTATAGTATTAATGTTTTGAAAATATTTATGAATGTAGTCTGAAAGTTCGGTCGGCGATATTCTGTTGCTACATTTACAAATGCTGCATTTTTGATTACATAGTTCTATATTACATTTCATAATATTTTTTTATAAATGGTATGCTTTTTAAGTTTTTAAAATGTTACACGTCTTTGCCCTATCAAAAATCTGTATAACACAACTTGATAATTTAAAAAACATGAAATTATTTTAGGTAGTGTTCAGTTATGTCTGGTCTTTGATGAAACATTTCATGGCTTACAATTGATAATGCTTTTTCATATGAGACACTTCCCTTTATCTGAATTTTTTTAAATCTATCCCTGGCAAAGTTCCATCGTAGGCCATGCGATCCGGTATAGGGATAGTTTGATTGAGCTGTCGCAACCTTTAAAGTTTCTCTGTAACCTCACATATAAAAAAAATTCGCCCTGATGGCGAATTGTTTATTTGGTTTTGAAGATTCATATATGTACTTTTTTCAACATATTTTAAACCAGTTATTTGTAGCAGCCAGGAATCATAAACGCTCTAGCCCGATTTAAAGACACCTTTTCGGCCAGAATTAACCGTTTCTACACCGGTGCTCTGGCCAGAAATAAACGTTTTTGGGCCAGCATTATTCGTTACTGGCCAGAATTAAGTGTTTCCCGGCCAGGATTAAGTGTTTTTTATCCCCTGCTAATTCTGTTGTTCAGAAAAAAGATAGTGGTCTAATAAAAAAAAGTTTCGTGGATAATAGACCACATAATGGACAAATAAGTAAGTACTCGATAATACCGATAATCCAGCTATGCAAAAAGAAATCTCAGGAACAACAAGTTAGAGACGCCGCGGAAAAAGTGGATGGACCAGAGAGGCTCGGTGTGAGTGACGCTGACATAGATGAAGTTCCTGATGAACAAGTTAAAGACGTTATGCAAAAGTCTATGAACGAAGGCGAGACTTATGATAATTTGGCCAAAGCATTGCTATTCATATTAGCCAACTCTGCTCTCGCTGCCAAGCAAGATGCAGCGTCTGTTGCACTGGCGCATACAGATATTATACCCAATAAGCAGGATATGATGGCTCCTGCTCCAGATGTTGGTGTCGGAATCGCTCCTCCTCCCCCCTCTTCGTGATAAGTCACGCAGATCCAAAAGTCCACACTTGCAAACTGACAAAATCAGCATGGATAAGGAAAGGGTCTGGTGCTAATGGGGATAAAGCCACTGTCAACTTCGAATACTGTTTAAAAGGGAACGATTGCCCTCCTGCCGGACTTACTTTTGAAGTTCATGTACATCCTGGTGTTTCTGGGAGTGATGGCTTACATTATAAAACGGGTTCAACACTATGGCAGGCACTCAGCTCACTGTTGGGTTAAGAGGTCTTACACAAACTGAAACACAATTTAGGGCAGATGCAATTTCATGCCAAGATTATAAAATCTGGATCTCAAAGCAGGAGGAAGGGAAACCGCCAATTGGATTTTAACGACCTATGATGGAATCCAAGCATAGTGGCAGGACGGGGTACTGTTAATAAAAACCTGTAATCGAGGTCGGCCCTCAAAAGGTGTTGATTTTTATTATCGGATAAGAGATAAAATAAGCTCCAACCAACTAAGAAGAGCGGTTTCCCCGAAGTTATGGCCGCTCTTTTTTCTTTGAATATTGGCTGAATCGAAGAAAATATTCAGTAATTGAACCACTATCAAAATCAAAGCTACATAATAATATCAATTCACTGAAAATTTTTACTTTCGATCCGGTCTAATAAACTCAAGACAGGGCATTACCAATTCAGTTAATTTTTCTTTTTCCTCGTTGTAGGAACCTACAATGTCTCCTTTTTTTCGCTGCCGGATCATCCAGTTTGTAATGGTCATGGCATTATCAAACAATTCTTTTTGCGTTCTAAGCCCCATGGTTTTCATCATCTTTTTCATGTCTTCAAACCGTTCTTCCGGGATTTCAACATTGAATCTTTTCATTGTTTTACCTCATATTAATCAGGGTTTGAGTTTAAAGTGGTGTCAATATGAGTATTATATACTCATTAGTTGAGCTAATCAAGGTTTTTCATCGAAAAGTTTTCTTATCGCAATTTTTGTCGCAGGACTTTCGAAGTTCCTCCGCTGTTGTGGTGTTAAGCCTTTTGCTTTTTTCATTAGTTCTTTCTGTTCTGTTTCAGTGAGGCTGAAAAACCATAACTCTGCTTTGATGGATCGGCTTTGTGCTCTTTTTTCTTTTAAAATTTGCAGTTGTTTTTGTTGGTCCTGTAATAGTTTTTCCTCTTCTTCGATATCGATTTCAATTCGTGTCCTAAAATTTGTCGGTTTTGTATAAACGCCCCCAAGATTCTTCAGAGCACCTTCAAACCAGCTAACCGGGTTTTTTCCGGTTATTTTCTTTTCTTTCCCATTATGTGTCAGATCAAACTGGGCAAAACGTAACGACTGAAGCATTTGAAATTCAGAAACAGGAAATTGTTTCAACCATTCATCAATTTTTGTTAAAGTCAGATTACAATTTCTCCAGTACGATAAATCAGGATCGTTTTCAAATTCAGAAATTCCTGTAGTAGTTAGTTTTATAAAACTACTACTACATATATAAGAGGTTTCAGGTTGATCTTTTGACCTCTTAACTACTTGTTCACTTGACCTCTTGATCTCTCGCCCACTTGACCATTCAATCACTTGATCAGTTTCATCAATGCCGGATGAACCAAAAAGTGGAACGCATTTTTCAAGTTTTACCGTGCAGGTGGAGCCTTGTTTGATTCCATCATTTATGCTTCTGGGTTTTTTAATATATCCTTTTTTTATGAGTGAATTTATTCTATTTCTGACGTTAGATGCTGTCATTGAAGGCTTTAAGAGATCGCCTATGGCAATGCCTTTTTTACTTTGGACTTTAAATGGCCTGTTAAAATAAATAAAATGGAGTACCTGAAATTGTTCGAACGTTAAATCATGTGGCTTTTTTGGAGGATTAAAATCAGGCCCTGCAATCATGGGCACTTGCTCAATAGTCCTCTCAACCTCTTGTTCACTCGACCTGTTGATCTCTTGCTCACTTGCTCGCTCGGCCACTTGATTAAGCGATCGCTCACTTGACTTCTTGCTCACTTGATTAATCGATCGATTAGGCGACTGCTCACTTACCCTCTCTACCACTTGATTAAGCGATCGCTCACCTGATCTCTCGCTCACTTGAGCACTTTTTTCTTGTTCAGCGGCCACATAAACCGGTTCAGACTTGTTACGGTTAATATTTGCAGTGTTGACCTGCTCAAGTAAGTCTTTTTCCTGTCTACGTTCCTCGTCGCTGAGCCCTCCTTGCTCATTGATTCGATCAGCAAGGCTTTTTCGTTTCTTTTTGTGATTTTGATCGATTACCATTAATAATTTCTCCCATTACCGGAATAGTGACATAAATTCATTGGCAAGCGTTCTGTATGCAGCTGCCCCACGTGATCCTCTGTCATAGGACAGGACAGTTTTACGGGCAAATTCAGCTTTTTGAAACGGTGTGTTTACAGGGATTGTGTTTTTAAAAATATTTTCCGTACCAAAACGATTTTTTGCATCTTCAATAATAGCTCTGCTGATTGTAGTCCGTTTATCAACTTTATTGATTAACAGTTTTGTAAGTAGAAGGTCCTTATTCCCCTTTTTCTGAACAGATTTAATCAGCTCCAGGACTTTTCTTAAACCATCCAAAGAGTTTGAGCTACCTGCTTCCATTGGTACAATGCAGCAGTCAGCAGCATATAAAGCATTGGCGACAAAAAGTGAAAGGGTCGGAGGGCAGTCTATAAAAATGTAATCAAAATGATTAATTGCATAATCCCTGATGCTCTTCCGGATATAATAAAGACAATCCGGATAGTTTTTCATGAAATCAAGTTCAAGACCTGCTGTTTCATCAACATTCGGGATACAATAGAGCCGTGAATGGATCGTCGGATAGATGCAGTTTTCAATAAGTGGTTTTTCTGAACTCTCAAGATTCGGGTCCAACAGCTCATATAGACTGTTCGTGATTCTAACATTATCCGGAATCAGAACTTTTGTCGTATCCCCCTGAGGATCATTGTCGATTACGAGGACTTTTTTCTTCTTAATTGACAGTGCTGCACTCAGGTTACTTGCCAAAGATGTTTTCCCAACGCCGCCCTTATTGTTTGATATTGCACAAATGATTCCAGTCATGATGCCTCCCTTTTTTGATTGTGGTCGAGTTACGACCAGTGCTTTTTAAGTTACAATTACGGTTTAGTTTATCCGGCAAGGTGTTATTATTCTGATGAATTTAAAATGCAGATACGTTCATCATGTAATTTTAAACCTGCCTGTTTATATAATAGTAACCTGGTTAAATTTGATTGCAGTGGGGAGGATCATGGCTGCGTTTTTAACCTGTAGACTTCTCATTTTTTAAAAACCCCGTTAAAGAATAAGAGGTAGAATCATTTTTTATTTGGTGTTTTATAGCGCTGTCTATATTCCGCCAAATCGAGGTCCGACCTCGATTCGTGTGCTAAGCTGCAAATAGAGGCCCACTTCTACAAAAAGTAAAATCTAACCTTAATTTGTGATTTGATGAAACGTTTTCAATTGTGCACGCAGTGCGCGCACAATTGAAATATCAGTTTTAATCGAAGTCAAAGAACGTGGCGAGTAGGTTATTCGCCGGGTTGTTCTTGTACAGAAACATGGATTGATACAACAGCAGAGCAGGGTAAGGCAATAGCATTTTTGTTGACTGAGGGCAAAAGACTCGTTTGAATGTTTGTGACAAGTTAACGACAAGGTTTACGACAGGTTTGTGACATGGTTTGTGACACTACTTTGACATATGCTGTCACAAAGCCGCTTTCAGTTTTTGAAACGAAAAACTATTCGGTGGAAGATTTTGTGGAAGATTGAAAAATAGGGATACGGTTTTTCAAGGCTTTTCGATGATCGATAATGACACAGGTGAAAGTAGGTTTAAGTTTAAGTGGTTAATATTAAAGTAAATGCTTCATAATGGTTTTGTCTGTTCGACTCCCGCCGCCTCCACCAGCCTTCGCTTCGAACGAAGTGAGAACGAAGGCTGCCGCGTTGTAGCCCGAAGGGCGAAGACGGGCTTTTCATTATAGTAAAAGCGGTTCGAAGCTACGGCTCGGCACGCCTTTTATATACTTCGCCTCGAATGAAATGAAAACAAAGATTGATGACGTGCAAAAAATATCAACCATAATATATGCCAAACAAATTTTATTACGTCTACATTATACAATCTGAATTCGATCAAACAAAATTCTACACCGGCTTTACTGAAAACCTTGAATCCCGGTTAAAAGCTCACAACTCAGGCCAGTGCCAACATACCCGAAAACATAAACCCTGGCGCATTAAAACCGCAGTTGCCTTTACCGATAGACAAAAAGCAATTGATT
>JQIA01000521.1_pt1 | contig 19600 bp, 19 predicted proteins | sample 811431 | NCBI WGS metagenome assembly JQIA01 (sample SAMN02998118, study PRJNA258478) | marine sediment metagenome | biome: marine; feature: seafloor; material: sediment; isolation source: oil-polluted sediment collected from 3 locations (0.5 km, 0.7 km and 0.9 km)... | place: USA: Gulf of Mexico ...
TTTACTGATAGCGTCGTAAAAAGTCCCATCTACTTCGCTTTAGTGATTGTCCAGACTTTTGATGTACGACATGAACTACTTCAAGCCTGGTCAATCACTAAATCTTGTATATGGGCCCTTTTCCTTAGCTATCTAAATTCTTTTCACGAGAACAACATTTATTAAATTAACATTAAGATTTACAATACTATTAATGTGAGATATTGGTTTACTATTCTAAATTAAGTTTTAGTTACAGCAATAATTTTAATATAAATTTCTACTATAATGAGGTAATTATGTGCGAATCAAATGTATATATTAGAAAAGACGACCAGGAAGAACTTGTCATGGAAAATGTTGCATCAATACTACCTGTTGAGAATGGTAAATATCTCTTGAGAGGGTTGCTGGGAGATAGCTGTGAAGTACAAGGTGAAATTGTTGATATAAACCTGATGGCGCATAAAATAATTTTTGTATGAGCAGTCTGATTCAAAGAGAATTTTTTTTCAAAAAACTTGTTGAGATAAACGATTTAAAATTATTCAAAGAATGGTTTTTTTATAATGGGATGCTTTTTAATCGTAGTGAAAAATGGTGGGGAAGGGTGGGCAACAGACCTTCACATCACGAAGGTATTGATATAGGTTTTTATAAAGATACAAACAATACAATTCAACCATTAAAAAACCCTTTCAGAATACCTGTTGTTGCAGATGGAATAGTTGTAGAAATCAGTGATGATGATTTGTTGGGTAATTCAATTTTTATCCGTCATGAGATTTTTGATAAAGACAAAAAAGTGCTTCACTCAGTTTATGCACATTCAACACCAGTCGATGAACTTGAAGTTAATGACAGGGTAGAGAAAGGTTTTATTATTGGCTCTGTTACTGATATATCCAGTCGCGATTTAATGATCTCTGCTCATTTGCATATGTCTATGATTTGGCTTACGGAAAATTATCCTAATGAATTACTAAAATGGCAAATACTTCCTGACTCAAAGGATGCTGTACTTGCTGATCCATTTGACTTTCTTGACTGCAGATATTCAAACAACAACTATCAACCCTAATATCGAGTTATACACCTATGCAAAATGATTTTGAGAACAGATGGGTATGTACACTGAAGCTTACCCCACCGGCATTAAAGGATAATACTGCAGATGCAGAACGATTGCTCGCCGAATTAAAAAAGACCTTAAATGCTGAAGATATAGATATAGACCTGAAACTTTTGAAGAAATTATCTTTTCTGCTAAGAGAATACGATTTTCATATAAAATGTATATTTTTTAAAGAAAGAAAAAGATGGCTTTTAATTGATGTTAAATCGGCCCTTTATGAAAAGATGATTGCAGGTGTTGCTGCTGATCTGGGGACAACCCGGGTTGTTTTACGCCTTATGAATCTTGAAAACGGTGAAGTTCTAGGTGAATCATCCTTTGATAACCCTCAGATAAAAATCGGCCCCGATATTTTAACCAGAGTTCACTTTGCTAAAGAACAGGAGGGGCTCAATAAAATCAATGAATTGATTATTGAAGGGTTTAATTCAAATATTGATGATCTCTGCGAAAAGTCAGATTTAAATGCCTCCGATATTTACTTGATGACTGTTGCCGGTAATACGACAATGACCCACCTGTTTTTAGGTATTGATCCATATTGGATAATAAGAGAGCCTTATATACCTGCCGTAAACAGACCTGGTTTATTAAGCGCTTTGTCGCTTGGTGTTACAATCAACGAGAGTGCCTGTGTTTATGTTTTCCCAAATATCGGTAGCTATTTTGGGGGTGATCTCATCGCAGGTATTATTTTTTCAGGAATGAACAAAAAAGAGGAAACGGCAATACTTGTTGATGTTGGTACAAACGCTGAAGTTGTTTTAGGTAACAAAGATTGGCTTATTGCCTGCGCCGGAGCAGCGGGACCAGCCCTTGAAGGAGGCGTTTCCAGTATTGGAATGATGGCAGGCCCCGGGGTAATTGATCGTGTGGTTGTGGATGACAACAACAACTTTGACATTCATACAATTGAAGAACTGGAACCTTTAGGGATTTGCGGTTCAGGATTTATAGATCTTGCCGCTGCATTATTTCAATCCGGGGCAATAGACATCAGAGGAAAAATTGTTCCGGAAGCCTGTGGGAACCGTTATAAAGAAATTGATGAAATGAAACACTTTATTATTGTGCCTGAAGCCGAGTCTAAAACAGGGGATAACATTTCAATCAGTCAGGCGAGTATTGATAGTCTCATTCGTTCAAAAGCAGCCATGTATACAATTCTGGAGACAATAGCTTTGAATGTTGGAATGAGTTTAAGCGAGCTGTCAACTTTTTATGTGGCAGGAACCTTCGGTTCATTTATTAACCCGAAATCAGCTATAACAATTGGAATGATACCTGATCTGCCTCTTGAAAAATACGAAACTTTAGGCAACAGTTCTTTAGGTGGGGCCTCACTGCTACTTGAGTCAAGGAGATATATAGATGAGGTCGATCAGATTAGGGGCAGCATCACTTACGTCGAATTGAATGTGGATCAGGGTTTTATGAACCGGTTCAGTGGTGCAAAGTTTCTACCTCACACAAATCTCGACTTATTCCCTTCAGTTAAGGTCTGACATTTTTATTTCATTCACCACTGTTTACGAAGTGATCCTTGAGATGACTAAGGCAAAGACCCATATACGCTGCGAAGCAAGTGCCCTTGGGGTACAATATTTAGCGTCTGCTTGATGGGTTTAATTCTTAAAACCTTCTCAAAAAAGAGATTTTGTTTCAAGTTCAAGGCATGGCCAAATATAAAAATCAGAGTCGTAGCAGCGCTACATCGAGGATTTTTATATTTGGACTAACGCAGAAATTGTAACAAAAAATTTTTTTGAGAAAGTTTTAATTTTTTCCGTAGATTCGTTTTCGTGTATATCTGAAAAACCCATCGTCTTCTTCAATCTGAATTGTTTTTGCTTCATGTTTAAAATACTTTTCACGAAGCGTTGTTAAGGCCGTATCAAGCTCTGTACCCTCTAATTCCTGAGTTATCTTTTCACGTTCATCCATATAGGTCAGTCCGTTATCCCAGCGACTATTTTTTTTATCGTCAATTTGTTCGAGTTGTTCTATCTGAGCCTGTGTAAAGCCCATTTCATTTCTAATGTTATAAAGTTCTGTTTTACGATCTTCGGGTGTCATCTCTTTTAATTCATTTTGAACAGAATCAAGGCTGAGGAACACCTTAGCAATGAGATCTTTGCTTTGAAGAATATAGGCTTCAGGGGTATTTTTGTAGACATCTTTTAACGTTTGCTGATAGTCATCCAGCTTTTCATAAATTGTTGAATCATTCGATTTCTTCAAACGGCTTAACAGATCCTGCATATCCTGTTTTCTTTTGTCATATGATTCAACTTCTTCATTCCAGATTTCTTCTGCATCAACCCCAAACAGCTCATTTCTTTTTTCCCAAAGAAACCCGCGTTTCTCAATAATATTCATCCCTGACAACAACTGTCTGTTCTCTTCTTCCCATTTTAGGTATGCTTCCATTGCTTTAAGGGTTTTCATAATCTCATCTGCAAATTTTGGGAAGGCACGTTTAAGGATTTTATAAAAGAGGGCAGCTCCTTTTTTTGGGAATTTTTCTAATAGATTTCTTTTGATTTTTAAAAGGAGGACCTGGGTACTTTTCTCAGAAATGGTTTTACCGTACAAATCTTTTAATTTTACGACGAGTTTATCTTCAAAAGATTGCTGTGAATTAGGTGTGGAACTATTATTGTTAGCAATATTGCTGTTATTTAATACTTTTACGGTTTTTTTATCAGAATTTTGAAGACTGGAATCTGCTGGCTGATGGAAATAAAGTGAATACGATATTATACCTGCAATAAACACTACAACAGCAATAACAACACCGCATATTGCGCCAATATTTTTAATGAGTCCCGTTTTCAATAAAATTCTCCGTTTTATAAAATAATGATGATAAAAGGGGCATAGAGATTAACTCATATGCCCCTTTTTTAGATATTTTTTTATAACAACAATAAATTCTTCAGGTCAACTGATAAATAATTATAGTTTGTCCTGTAGTACAGGCCAGATTAAATTGGCTATTTTCAACGATCCGGAAGTTGCAGGATGAATTGCATCAGTAATAATGTCGTTGTTGTTAATTACACCTCTTGGATCGATAAATGTACAATCAATATTTGCATTGTCACATGCATCACTCAATCTTTTATCACCGTAATCAACAGCTTCCTCGAGATTGTCCAGTTGCATGAGCCAGGTGTCTTTTGTGTGATAATAACCAAGGAAAATAACGTTTGATACACCGTCAGCGCCCATATCATTCAATAGGTTGACACCATCAACATATAAATCATCTATGTAGTTTTTACAGCTATTTGACAGACGTCCCCACTCGTACCATTGAGTTCTACAGTCATAGGGATCAAAAGCGATCGCAGGTAGTAAAATATCGTTTCCGCCGCCATCCATTAATATTGTATCAATGTTAGGATCATCGTTTTTAGCTGTCTGATACTGACTTGGAACTGAAGGAGCAAGTACTCCGCCATCTAATTCAGCACCGGATACCGAATATCTTCTGAATGTTTTACCTCCATCATTATCATGTAGAAAACCCTGAATTTCACCGGACAATGCAAATATTGAATCACCAATATTTACAACGTTGTTGTGATCTGCATTTGTAATCCATGGTACACTTGCTACGAAACCGCAGCTGACAAGTGATAACACAACAATAGTTATCCCAAAAAACTTAATAAATGGTTTTGACAATTGATTTTTCACGCTTGCTCCCCCTGAGAATTTTGAAAAGACAATTAATTAATCTGATTTTGTATTCTCCCATAGAATAAACAGCGTCTGACAAAGCTATATTGAGGTGAAACGACAGCTATGCAGAAACAAAATAATATGGGAAAATACACCAAATAATCCGTTCGTTCTGTAAACTATAAATGTTGTAGTGAACATAGTTATATTTTCACACTTATTAAGCTTTAGCAATACTGAAAATCTACCTGCTCAATACCTGTAAAAAACAGGTATTTCATTTATGTTATATAATAATATCAGATGATTGTTTGTACTAGTAGAGTGAAGGAGTTGAATATAAAATGGTACTGTCGTAAAAAGTACCATTTTATATTCAGGTATGATTAGATTTTTGTGAATAATTCTTTAAATTTATCAAGTTTATCAGCTGAAAGATTGAATACGAAATTACTTTTAGATGATGTGCAAATCAGGTCTTTATCTTTTTCAGATTGATAGACAGATAAAGTGTTTGGCTTGTTAACCGTTGTAACAGTGACGGAGTAGATCGGTTTGCTGAGAGCATCTTTTTTCAAATCAGCCACAAAGTTGTTACACTCCAAATTTGAGAAGGCTTTAATAAATGCATCAATATTAACCTTTTCTTTTTTATCACCGGTTGATGACAACCAGTATTCTTCACGTTTAGGAACTGGTTTTTCTGCAGAATCTTTCTTTTCCACATCGATTTTAACGTCATCAATTGTTTTAGTAAATGAATATGTTTTATCTTCATCTGTTATTTTCACTGAGTAAGCAGCTTCAGGTTTAAAGGTAAGTATTGATTTATCAACAAAGTTTTCCTCAGTTTTATCGATAATTGATTTTAGGTTTTGAGCAGCGTGATAAACATTCTTATTACTATCAAGCTTTACAAATGTATGTTTGTATGAACTCGCTGTTTTACCAATATCGATCTTTCTGACTACCTTATCATTTACCCAGGCTGTGACTGTCGATTTTCCTGCGTCATCCAGTTCATATCTTGCATAATTGCCTGACTCAGAAATCAGTGCAGTCAGTTTTATTTCTTCAAGCATTTTAAGGACAGGTGTTAACTTTGTCTGATCAGCAGGAAATTTATTTTGTCCAACAAACCAATCGTTATCTTCTTTAGAAATTGAAACTATCCCATCTTTTTTTGCGATTTCAATTTTTGTTATTTTAGACTGCGTTATTGCCTCAGGTTGAGGCAATGTATAGTGTGTACTGTCTGAGTTTTGAAAATATAGATAAGCTCCCAGGGCAATTATAATGATAGTAAGTATAATATATTCTTTTTTCATCGTAATAATATCCTATTTCTGAAACATCATTTGAATGTTATTTTTTCTTGATCTTCTTTTTAACCAAACCAATAAACCGAAAAAAACCACTAAAACAGGTAAACCGGCAATGTTAAATGTTTTAACTGCCATTTTTGCTGTTGGGCTTACTTTATCAAGCGGGTTATAGCTCTGTTTTTTACTTCTCATTACAGCGATACCGTCTCTGCCATTAACCGTATCAATTGCATTCATAACGAAAGTAGCATTTGGACTTGTGCCACCTTCATCAAGTAGATTGTCCTTCAACATTTCAGAAGAGGTCACAATAAGAATTTTAGCGGGCTTACTTTTTGAGATAAAACCACCCTTACTGGTTATTGCAGAAAGATCTTTTTTATCTTTATCAGTCTCACCTTCTTTTGCTTCAACCTGTTTTTCAGGAATGTCTTTTCCTGTAAAATAACTTGGGAAGCTGCCCTCAAGAAGACAGGATAGTGCGTAGCTTTTCATTTTATCTTCTTCAGCAGGAGGACGCATTGCAAAAGGATTCAGATTTATATTGTTTTTCATTTCCCAGGATTTATCAGAAGATGAAAAGAGTGTATGAGCCTTAATACCGGCTTTGCTTAAAGCTTCTTTATCAAAGGAGACAGGCGAAACTTTAACTGTCAAAAGACCGTTGATATTGTTCATAAATTTAAGATCTTTATTCATGTATTTGCTTTCAATCTGAGGTACAAAATAGAGTTTTCTTTCGCCACCGCCATATTGTTGTGGAAGAGGGCGTTTATAACAGTTCTCATCCAGCACATATGACTTTTCAATTGTTACACCGTAATGCTTCAATAGCTTCTCAAGACCAGTGTTGATCGGTTTAAAACCAGGCCCCTGTGGCATGCCAAACTGTTGTTGTGGCTGTTGAACTTCTTTGAATGAATCAATAAATAAAGCAAGGTTTTTACCGGCCATCAATGCCTGGTCAATCTGGTATAGTTCATAATCGGAAAAATCCTCTGTCGGATTGGCAATAATAAGACTGTTAATATCACTTGCAATACCATCATCTTTAATATTGACATCCTTTACGGTATAGTTCTGGCCAATAAGGCTGTTGAAGTTACCCAGCTCACTTCCGCCCTGATTCATCATCATGCCGGGTGCTGCAGCACCGGAACGGCTGAGTGTGCCGTGGTCTGCAAGATAGCCAATTTTTTCGTTGATATTGATAAGTGAATCGATACCTCCGTTTAAAATTTCATCAAGCTGATCCATGTCAATCAATTCATATTGAGTCCCGATAATGGGAATTCTTATCACGTTAAGAACAGGTATCTCAATGACTTTGTCCATGTGTTTCATTACGATACCAATGCCGCCTTCGCCTGCTTTGATGCCATTATTCATATCGTTCCATTGCAGTGACTGAATATTATATTTCTGTGCAATCTCGGAAAGGTTGTTATCAATTGATGGATCAAAATACTTATATTCAAGTCTGCCATAGTTCTTAAGATTGATTTTTTCAACGGCTTCTTTTATTTTGTCCGGTAAAGTCGGCAGTTCATTCAGTCTCATAAAGGGTGCCACCTGCTTTAAACTTGAAGAGAGGTAGAGTTCTATCTGAATTTTATCTTTAAGGGCAAGCAGCGCACTGATCTTATTATTCAGTTTTTTCATCGCCATGGTCAATTTATATTCAAGACCATCTACAGATGTTATCGCCGGTATTTTTTCTATGAGATCGCCATGAATTAAGACGATACCCATAAATGCATTTTTAAACTTTATTTCATCCTGTTCAACAATTCTAATCTGGACAGGATTAATACCGTAGCTCTGTGCAAGCTCTTTGTTCTTTTTAGACGTTTCATTTTCATTTGCACTTGAACTGATACTGTAGAATTTATAATTGAAATAATTATTGGAACTGATTTCATACTCTTTCAGTAAATCCTGAAGATATCTGTTTGTATTGTTGTGTGGTGCAGGTAGATCTTTTGTAAAAAAGACATTGATTGTCATCGGTTCACTTAATGTTGAAACAACATCTTCGCTGACTTCTGAGATCGAAAATATATCATTTTTAGTAAGATCGACTCTAAAAAAGAGTGTAGAACCTACTACATTCAAAAGTACTATAATAATAAAATAGATTAAAAACTTAATATGTTTTTCCGGTCGTTTTGTAGACGCCATTGTATTCTCCTTATTTGTTCTCTGTCATTGCAAGTACAGAACTATAAAGCGCAATAAAAATAACACTTGCGAAATATAAAATATCACGGGAATCTACGATTCCTTTAGAAATATTCTGAAAATGAAAATCCGCACCAATAAACCCGACGACATTAACTGCTGCTTCCGGAAAGAAAAAAAGCATTTTATCAATCAGGGTTAACGAAAAGCAGATGACCATACCAACGATAAATGCAATGATCTGATTTTTTGTTAAGGTTGATGCAAAAAGCCCAACAGCGGTAAATGTAGATCCTAAAAGTATTGCGCCAATATAACCGCCAATAACTGGTCCCCAGTCAAGTTGACCCATGAATGAAATCATCACAGGATAGGAGAGGGTTGGAAGAATGATTGCAAGGAGAAAAGCAACACCTGCCAGAAATTTTCCAAGGACAATATCCTTTAAGGTTACCGGCATTGTATATAACAACTCATAAGTTCCAATACTCAGTTCTTCAGAAAACAGTTTCATTGTTATAGCGGGTATTATAAAAGAAAAAGTAAATGGCAGCAAAGAGAAAAAACTTCTCAAATCTGCCTGATTCTGTAGAAAAAATGTCATGAAAAAGAACCACCCGGTGACAAGAAGAAATATCGATATAACGATATAGGCTATGGGTGATACAAAATAATCTTTAAATTCTTTTTTGAATATATTTTTAATCTGCTGCATATTAACTCTCCATTGTCAGGTTTCGGAAAATGGTTTCAAGTGTGTTGGACTCCTGGTACATTTCAAGTAATATCCAGTCATTGTTTTTTATAGTTGAGTAAACATTTTCTCTCAAATCGGTCTGAGCGTTACAGATAATCGAAATTTTAAGGAGATCTTTTTCGTCAGAATTTAGATTAACAACATCTGATATACCGGCGATTTGAGTAATTTCTTTTTTGGCGGATTCAAAATCTGCATTTTTCAACGATATTGAAATGGTGTTTTCACCTTCGGCTGAGTTTTTAATCGAGTCGGTTGTACCGTCTGCAACAATCTTCCCCTTATTAATAATAATAATCCTGTCACAGGTTGCCTCGGCTTCTGACAGAATATGAGTTGAGAGGATAATTGTTTTTTCTTTTCCGATTTCTTTAATAATTTTTCTTATTTCAACAATCTGGTTCGGGTCTAGACCTGAAGTCGGTTCATCAAGAATCAGAATTTCCGGATCACTCATCATTGCATGGGCAAGGCCAACTCTTTGTTTTAAACCTTTTGAAAGTTCACCGACCGTTTTATGCATAATATTGCTGAGCCCGCAAAGGTCAGACAACTGCCGTAGTCTTGACAGTTTTGTATCCTTCGTTAAACCATGAATTTCAGCGACGTAATTGAGATAATCATAAACAAGCATGTCCTGATAAATAGGGGCAGACTCAGGAAGATATCCAATTAATTTTTTTACCTCAAGTTGATTTTCCGATACAGATTGACCTTTGATATCGATATCACCTGATGAGGGTTGGAAATAGCCGGTCAGCATTCTGAGTGTGGTCGTTTTTCCAGCACCGTTCGGCCCTAAAAGGCCAATGATTTCGCCTTTTTTAATATCAAAACTGATGTTATCTACTGCACAAAAGCTTTGATAATACTTTGTTAATCCCTGAACATGGATCATACTTTGAAACTCCTTATATCTAACAGTTAATTTTTAACTCCTGAAAGCGGCAAATCAGAATTCAAATATATGGAATATTTGAAGTAATATTTCTTACACTAAAAGAAAAATAATTCAAGGGGAAATCTAAAAAAAATAGAGTTTAAATATTCTCTTAAAACAAGGAATGATATGGGAAATACAGCAGATGGCTTAAAAGGTGAGTTTTGAAAAATGTTCTTTAAAAGTGCATTTTCAGAGTTTAATTATAAGCGCCTGCTTTAAACTCTTTTTTATTGTTTGTATCAGTATTAGATTTAACAATAAAATCAGATGAATCTGTTTTATATTTTTGAGCAGACAATGTTTTTAATTGTTCCAATGTGGAGAAAGGTATTGTTGTTGAAGCAATTTTTTTCAATAAAGATGAATCACTTGTACTAAGTGGTGTGTAACTTGTGAAGGTCACCTTTGTAGAGTTCGGCCCTATCTGTTCCAACACCCATTTTTGTTTTGATTCTACAACCCTGATAAAGGTTTCTTTTTTCGGTATGTCTGACTGGTGTGAAGCGACACTTGTGATAATGACTTTCCCTTTATCCCAGCTCACATCAGTTGTTGAGTTGATAACCATATCACGGTTGGAAAAGGGCCAGGGAATGTCAAACTGATAGTATTGAGTCGAGTTATCCGGAGAGGTCTGTTTAATCATTTTAGATGATTTGCAGTATTTAACCCATTGTTTATGGTTTTTTACATCTGCAATTATTGAATAGATTGTTTTAATCGGGCTATTAATTACACAGACACCCTTATAGGCTTTAGATTTGGTGCCAGCAATATTTTTCTGAAAATTGTTAATACCCTTCAGCTTGTTAACGTATTGCCAGTCAGTACTTACGTTGTCAGAACTATAAAATGGTATTAAGAGGTCCTCATATGGAGAAGCAACTGATGAATCAGATGTTTTGAAACTGTCAGCAAATATATGTGATGGATGCAGAAACAAAACAACCAGAACAGACACCGTGACAACTAAGTTGTTATAATTCTTTTTGTCCATACGAATACCTAATATAAACAGATAATAACAAAAATTTATTCACTAAAAAAAACATTGATCACAATCACTATGATTTGACCTTAGCACGAAAAAAATTAAAAAGAGAGAGAAAAAAAATGAATTATGCCTTTCCGTAATACCGTTTAATTAGAAAGCCAGACTGGGGTTGATTCTCATCTTTTGATTTTGAGGAATTATTTTTTTCAAGAAGCAGATCGAGTTTATTTGCCATTGTGTCCTGATCAGGTGTTTTGTTTGAGGGGATAGCATGATAGGATTTATTTCTGTAACGTGTTGTTTTTTCTGAAGAAATTTCTTTCCATAAATCTGGCTCATTGTTTTCTTTAACAAGATTTTGCAGCCAGTTGGTAAAACATTCTTTTTGCCTGGCCCATGTCCCAGGGTAATCAGTTCCGACGTAGGAATTTTCAGCAGGGGAGTAAACTGCGTAGTGTGATTCACCGTGCATGTCAAATGAATAGAAAAAATCTGTATCGGAATAATGAATTTTTGATATATTTGAATCTGTAAAGTATTTGCTAATAACATTTTCCCATACAAACAAAACAGGATCAAGTCCCGCCTCCTTTATAAGGATGAGGATTTCATTTTTCTGAGACTGTAAAAGGATGTTACTTATCAACTTTTTTCCTCACAAATATTTATGTTCGTTATATGTCAAAATGAAACATTCAAGTCAAGGCTGACATATAAAAATATTGATATTTAATTTCCAGTCTCATATATTACCATTTATATATAAGCTGCCTGAATGAAAACCACTCATTTTAATTGAATACAAAAGAGTTCAAAAAAGAGAAGGATATATATGATGGAGAAACCTTTTTCTACGCTCGACATTACCAGAATTCTAAAAATTCCACGGGAAAGACTCCGCAGCTGGATGAAAGAAGGATATATTAAACCGTCTGTTCAGGCTACCGGAAGAGGAACAAGGGCAGAATTTACGATTCGCGATGTTTATGTTGTTGCGATTTTTGAAAGTCTGTTGAACAGAGGAATAAAAAGAGTCGTTGCATCGATGCTGATATCACGGCTATTAAAGGAAGATAGGCAGTTGTCTCAGGACTATTTTGTCATAAGGCATGGTGCAGATAAAGAGAGTATTCAGATCAACACATTTTCAGCAAAAGCTTTAGGCGTAGACCTTGCAACTGGTGGCATGTACAGACCCATGAACCAGTATGACAATTATATGCAAAAAGATAAGGCCGGTAACGCAGTTCCGTTCATGCCTTTTAATCAGAAAAATCAGACATCTGTTTTTAACTCTACCGATGACTGGGATAGTCTGATAATATTAAATATCACTGGAATCAGGGGTAGAATTGATGAGTCAATAGTAAAAATAATAAAATAATCATATTTTTTAAAAAAAATATTTATTTTTTTGAATAATGTGAACTGCTATGAAAATATATAAAAAACAGTAGTATATGTAAAGCCCCCCAGACCCTCTCCCGATTATTTCCCCTAACTTTCTAAAGTTTTGGGGAGAATTCCCGATAAAATGAGATATTAACGCTATAGACAGCAATCCGAATTTTTACTTATATGGAACTTAAAGATACCAAAAAACAAATGTGTTTTTTTCTTTCCCGGAAAAAAAGCATCGTGAAGGTTGTTTAAACCGCTAAACGATCTCACAAACCAAAAAACCGTTCTCATAATTACAGGGGGTCAATTATGAATACTAACGCCGTGACAACTGAAAAAATCTGGTTTGATAACTCAGACTGTAATGAAATTATTTCACAGGAAAACACAACCTATAATCTTCGTGAAATGAAAGATGAAAGAAGAGAAGGTACTCGTTATAATGTAGCTGAGGGAACTTATGCTGTAATTGAAGCAATCAGTCCTCAAATCTGTCAGATTTTAAATGTAAGTTCAACAGGAATGTCCTTTGTATATTTTAAAGGCGAAGAAGATGTTGATTTTATTTTTGATAAACTTGACATTGTAGTTTTAGGAAGTGGTTTTTGCCTAGAAAATGTATTTTTTGAAAAAATTTCCGATTTTGCAGTTGAATCGGTTGATACCTGCGGTTTTGGAAAAAGAATCGCAAATATTAATTTTATCGATCTTGACGAAAAGAAAACTGAAAACATCAACGAATTTATTTTAAACTTCGTTAATAAAACGGTGAATTAATGATTAAAATATATATTCCAGAGCTGTTGATCATTGAATGACAACAGCTCTGTGATGTTATATTCCACTCCGTCAAACACGAAAAGTCACTTCTCATAAAATATAAAGACAGTCTGAGCTAATGGTTAGGCTGTTTCATCCGCAATGCTTTGAGATGGATAATCGTCTTGCTTGTTACCAGAATTACTGATATTATTATGGTGCGATCTGATCAAATTTCCTTAACTGGTTCTTAAACGTATTTTTGATATTGAAATCAAAAACAGCAGTACCTGATTATATACGGTGACTTTCTATAATAACCTGCTTCGTTTTTGAAAGGAGGAGAGTATGATAAATGATACAATGAGTAAAATCGAAAAGAAAATTACAAATTCTGTCCACATTACTGATGACAATAAAAAAGAATATCTTTCAATGCTTTCTGCCCTCCGTGGTGAAATTTCTGATATTTCTCAATCCGAAAGCGATAAGGCGGAAACCATTACCGGTTTTGCCGGGGTAACAGCTCATGAAGCGACTCGGGAAGAGACAAACCCGGAGTTGTTAGAATTATCGCTCGACGGCTTGAAAAAATCTGTAGAAGGTTTTGAAGTCTCAAATCCGAGACTTGTATCAGTAGTAAATTCTTTTTGTTCGCTCTTATCCAATCTTGGTATCTGATTTTTCCCTATCCATGACTAGACCCCAACAATGGTTTGCATTGACACTCTGCAAACCTTTTTGTTGCTCACCAATCAAGAAGTAACAATTGGATATCAGGGAACTTTTTGTATACGTTTTCCCTTGAAAATCAGATCATGAATGGATTGATGAACATTATGGTAGGGTCGATCGGGATCATCCAATGAATCCATTCCTGTTTCAAGAGATACCGGAATCATTCTAGAAATTAACGTTTCCAGATTACTTTCAGAGTTTTTATTAATCAAATCCTGAAACATCCGATTTGTTTTTTGAATCATTTCTTCTGTTAACTGGTTGATGCTGCTTTTGAACTCTTCACCTGTGACGGGATGTCTGTATGTGAATCCTGAATGAAAAAACGGTGTGTAACAATTCAGGCCGTCCATATAAAACAGGTTTTTATGATCCTTATATTTATCAGGTTGAATATAAGCCAGGAGGGAAAGGGTTAAGCAGGCACATTTTTTTGAAAAAAGATTTTGGATTTTACCATGTCTTTTTAAGGTTTTTTCAAGTTCAGCCCTGAGTGTGAAAGGGATGTCAAAAAAAAGGGCCATCCATCTTAAAAGATCATCCCTGTTTGAGGTTACAGCCCTCAGAATATCACTTATAGATTTACGGTTTCCGATGATTTTCTTTTGATAAAAATAACAGTCGAGCAAAGCTTCAAACTTTAGGTGTCGTCTTGAATCTGACCCGGAATAATATAATACAAAGGGATGAAACACAATGTCTGAAATCATATGTGAAAATGCACCGCAAATAAATGCAAGAAGAGCTGGTGTAGGTGAGGTGTCATATTCTTTTGCCAGGCGAATAAACGGTAGTAATGTGTTGTTTGGGGGGATACCATGAACACTTTTACCGGTTTTGAGGATCATCTCCCCGCTATCGGTGTTGTGGGCATAAAAAGGAGTATCGTACATGACGGCACCCCACAGATACTCACCTTTAAATTCGTCGAGTATCTTTTTTACTTCGGTGTTATTTGTAAACTGGTATGCTAATTCTGCCAGTGCCCAATGAGATAATTCTTTTGGCATATTTAAGACTCCGGTTAATGATAGGTTGCCATAATCCGATTATATCACTTTTCCCAATAAACTATCCACCAAAGAATTAGTAACTGCACGATTCGTGCTCTATTTGAAGACTTTAATATTGATAAACATGAAAAAGTAACCTGATTAGTGGCTCTCTGTTTTTAAACAATTATGCCTGTCACTATTCTGTAGTGACAGGCATATGAAAATCTCAATCACCATGTCAGTTTCCAGTTTAAGGAGAGTTAACCTATTAGAATCATTCAATTCATAATTTTCATACCATCAAATTCAACAAGCTCTCAGTCTCGTCCTCCTGATCATTTACGTTAGGAGATTGATTCAGATATTGCTGAACAAGTGACCCCATTCCGATTCGTATTTCCTGTTCATCAACAACGCCATCTTCATTTAAGTCAAGAGAATCGAAAAATTCTGTAGATTCTTCACTATCTGAATTCAACAGAGAATCAAAAAGACTCTGAGAAGAGCTCTGCTGAACACCGTTGCCATTCATCATCCCAGCGAGGCCGGGTGGCGGACCTTTTGGACGCCCGTTTTTGAACTCATCCTGGCTGACCAGACCGTCGCCATCAGAGTCGAGTTTTGAAGTGATCTCACTTGCATCAACTGACTGACCCAGTTTAGCAGAGAATCTTTCTGCCATTTTATCAAGTTCAGTGACATCCAGTGATCCATCTCCATTCGCATCCATATGTTCGAATGGGTTCTTTACCTGCTGCATTGAATACATCTGAGAGGTGCCCATTAAACCCCCAATGCCATTTATCATTTGTATCACCTCCTTTATAATAGGTTAGCTAAATGAATAACTGCAAAGGGAATGCCATTTTTTATATTACTGATAATTAAAGAAATATGAGTTTGATATTTCAAAAAGGGTGGTAATCTTTTCTTAATACAGGAAAAATCTGCCCATCTGGAACAATTAAATTTTAGAGTTAAATTGATAGACAATTATAAAGTATCTACTATTAAATCATCTTATGCTGGCAGGTTGTTTCTGTATTTATCTATAAGACTTTACATGTTACAAATTGTTACAAACTGATACACCGGTGAAAAGCTTTCGTCTCTATTTGCTGTTAGATTTTAATCAAAAAATAGTCAGAACGATTAACGTATTTAACAGGAGGCAGTAAAATGAAAAAAGGTATTATAACAGTTTTGATGATTGTCGTTGTTGGTGGGATTCTGGTAACCACCGGATGCAGAAAACCGGGTGAGAGCCGGTCTGATTATATTATTGATGAAATTGCAGATAAACTTGAGCTTACAGAAGCACAGTCTGAATGGCTGGACGGATTTAAAGCTGACCTTAGGGCCGATATCGACCAAATGAAACAGGAAAGGGAAGCAACACGGGAATCTATTAAAAACTCTTTTATCGGTGGTGTGCTGACTGAAAAAATGCTGAATGATGAAATCAAAAAGCGATGTAACCTGTTTCAGGAGAAAACGCCCATTATTGTGGCGAAAATAGCTGAAATTCATGATAATCTCACTCTTGAACAACGAAGTGAACTGCGTGAATTAATGAAGGATTTTCATGATAAAAAAGAAAAATGGAAAAAGGGCTGCAAATTCTTTAAATCAGACGGATCACATATAGAAAAAATTGTCGGCCATATTAGCGAAAAAGTTCAGGATGAACTGGACTTAAGTAATGAGCAGATCGAGTGGCTTGAAATATTTACAGCGGGAATCATTGAAGACCCGGCAATTAAAAACTTAAAAGAAGACATACAGTCAGTTAAAAAACAGGTTATCGAAACGCTGATGGCTGAATTTGCAAATGAAACCTTTGATACAGAAAAAATAACAGAATTCATAAAAACAAACCTTCCGCTTGAGCAGGTAAAAGAGCTTCCAATTGCTGCCAAACTGATAGAGATTCAAACTAACCTGAACGCTGAACAACGTGTTGAACTTGTTGCCATGATCAATAGGCATAAGGAAGAAAGAAAAGGTTTTTGGAGTAAAAGACATTGTTTTTTTAAAAAATAATTATTTGTAACATTTTGACGGGAACAGTATCGCCAGATCGATTCAGATAGGCTATACTGTTCTCTTGTCACTTATAAAATGATTAGACAAAAGATGTAATTGTCGGTGAGCAGCCGGTTATACAAAAAAACAACAGGCGATATATGACAGCAAATATTCTCGTTATCGATGACGATGAAAAACTGAATCAACTCCTGATAGATTATTTTAAAGGATTTGGCTTTACTACCAGTGTTGCGACTCACCCTGAAGAAGGGTTGACCATAATTAAAAACCACACGCCTGATATTGTGATTCTGGATGTTATGCTGCCCGATATGGACGGTTTTGAAGTTTGCAGAAAAATAAGAAAAAAATACACGGTTCCAATTATTATGCTGACGGCAAGAGGAGATGTTACAGACAGGATCGTCGGCCTTGAAATCGGAGCAGATGATTATTTATCAAAACCGTTTGAACCCAGAGAGCTGGTTGCAAGAATTCAGACAGTTTTAAGGCGGAGTACAAAAACTGACACCAATACCGAACTTAGGTTTGGTGAACTGGTGATTAATTTTGAAAAGAGAGCTGCTTTCCTCAGTGGCGCGAATATCGATCTTTCAACCAATGAATTTCTGGCCCTTGAGTTTCTGGTTAACAATCATGGGAAAGTTTTAAATCGTGACGAGATTCTGGAAAAATTAAGAGGGATTGAATGCGAAGCCTTTAATCGCTCAGTTGATATCACGATGAGCAGGCTGCGTCAGAAATTAAAGGATGATCCGAAATCACCGGAGTATATTAAAACAATCTGGGGCGCAGGCTATATGTTTATTGCTAAAGAGACTTAAAAAATCTGGTTTTACACGAAAAAGACATCGTCAATCAGGGACTTCAATAATCAGGATTTTCGTAATAATAGAGTTTAACTATGAAACTGACAAAACCATTCTTTTTTCTCTTTAATTCAGTTTTTTCAAAACTGTTAATTATTTTGATTATCACAGGGGTATTTATTAATATCTCTGTTCTTCTTTTTTTCAAGTTTGGTTTTAGCGATATTTACAGAAAACCTTTCAGGCAGAATATTAACGAGCATATTCATTATCTTATGGAAGATTTGGGAAGTCCCCCTGATCGCGAACAGGCAAAGTATGTGACTCTAAAATCGGGATTTGATGTTTTTTATAAGAGTGGAAATGAGACCTGGACAACAGCTGACGGAGATCTTTCCTTTGAACAGATAAGGAAAAAATTCGATGAAAGGCGTCTTAAAAAACATCATTTTGGAAAACATTTTTCAGATGACAAAGATGATCTTCTTGAAAAGAAAGGAAGAAAAAAAAATCTGATATCCTATCTTGAAACAAGACTTACAAAAGTGTCTGATGAAAAAGATAGGAAGGTGTTAAAACAAAGACTTTCCCGATTGAAAAAAAGACCGGGAATTAAACTTGGCCTTGTCGATAGGCGTCTGATGGTTTTATATGAAACAGAAAATGAAAGCATTATTTTTTATAAATCAAAAGTATTCTCCGATAAAGCTACGGTGGCATTTGTTACTCTTTTGACAGGTCTTACCTTTATTGTTCTAATTTCATGGTTTATGATCAGAAAAACACTCAAACCGATTAAAGAGCTCTCCAGTGGTGTTGAACATGTTAGTCAGGGTGACCTCTCATTTCAGGTATCACAAAACGGCAATGATGAACTGGGCAGATTGTCAGGTGCATTTAATGAAATGACTCAGCAGATTAAAAAAATGCTTCATGCAAAAGAAGAACTGTTGATTGATATCAGTCATGAATTAAGATCACCGGTTACCCGTGTAAAAGTTGCAATGGAGTTTCTACCTGAATCTGAAGTTAGAAAAAGTATTAATGATGATATTCTTGAAATTGAAACGATGATCAATGAAATCCTTGAAAGTGCAAGGCTGACAACAGAGCACGGCAGACCGGAAAAAGAAAAAACCGTCATTAGAAAATTACTTCATGACATCATTGAATCAGATAAGGGCTACCGGCAAAATACAAATATCGTTATGATTCCTGAAACCATATCTCTTATGATTGACCCGGAACAGATAAAAACCGTCATCAGAAATGTTCTCGATAATGCGATAAAGTATTCTGATAATGAAGATAGCAGTATTGAAATTCGGTATAGACAGAAAAAAAAATACGGTATTATTGAAATTAAAGACAATGGCCGGGGGATTCCTGAAGATGAATTGCCGTATATATTTGAGCCCTTTTACAGAGTTGACAAATCCCGCTCAAAAAAGACCGGTGGTTACGGGCTTGGTTTAAATCTCTGCAGAAATATCATGGAAGCGCATGGGGGAAAAGCAGAAGCTTCAAGCATTAATATGCAGGGAACGTCCATCTTTTTGTATTTTCCTGAAGATTAAAAGCAGGGCGGTTGAATTTTTTTGTTTTCTTACAATGAAACATTAAGGGAATCTCCAGTCACCACTTTCAATGATGTTGTTGAAAGAAGCGTGATTGTTAATCAAATATGCCCATGCCCAGACAGCATTACCAAAACTGTTTTTTACCTTAAGTGCGACTCTTGTATAGAGTGAACTGCTTTGTCCAAAACCTCGGAAACCTTCAATTTATCAAGAATTGAAAGATTTTCTTCCACATCTTTTAAGTGGTACAGTTCACCCCTTACAG
>JQIA01000522.1_pt1 | contig 19593 bp, 13 predicted proteins | sample 811431 | NCBI WGS metagenome assembly JQIA01 (sample SAMN02998118, study PRJNA258478) | marine sediment metagenome | biome: marine; feature: seafloor; material: sediment; isolation source: oil-polluted sediment collected from 3 locations (0.5 km, 0.7 km and 0.9 km)... | place: USA: Gulf of Mexico ...
GGTCTCTCATAAGGTCTTTCCATTCGTGTGTTTATTCTATTATCCCCTGATATCTGAAAGTGCAAGGGCTGCATAAGTTCGGGCTGGTAGGTCAGCGACCTATTGTGATTTGGTTGAACTCTGGTAACGATAAAGAAGCTTCGTGAGCAGCATTTTCGACTTCCAGTATACGATCCGGCCATGTCACCTCCCTGGGGTAAGCCTTACTGCAAGCCGTTATGTTACTGGGTATTTATGCTTTGCTACCAATGGTGGTAGTGCTATCGCGCTACTCTTCTTTTTTGGACTAGGCGTTCGGGATCGGGAGGCAGATTGCGCGAGTGGACACAAGTCATATGCTTTGTTGGTAGGTTTACAGCAGGTTGCGAGAGTACAAGTTAAGGCTTTGTAGTTTAATCACGAATGGTTCAACGTGTGGTTTGGTCGGTCTGATATAGTCTCGAAATGGTTAGTTATGGGGCATGTCAATCGATGGGACTGGATAAGATACACATTCTTGAGGAGTATCGTACTGGTGAGCAGGACTTGGTAGAGTCGTTCTATAAGCCCTGTTTAGATGAGGCTAATTACTATGATCGGGCAGTAGGCTATTTTCGGTCAACAGTTTTTTTGCTCGTTGGATCCAGTTTGGTTGAATTTGCCAAACGAGGTGGCACGATGCGATTGGTTTGCTCGCCTGTTTTAACGAATGAAGACTATGAAGCCATTAGTAGTGGTTACCAGTCTCGAGATATTACGCTTGGTGTTGCCTTGGTTAGAGATTTAGACTTTCTCTATGGTGATGAGCTACTACGGACAAATACTGAGGCCTTGGCTACATTAATCTCTGTTGGTGTCATTAGCTTGAAGATTGCATTCAGACCGGAAGGGCACGGTATCTACCATGAAAAAATGGGGGTTTTCAAAGATAGGAGTGGAAATATCGTTAGTTTTAAGGGCTCTGTTAATGAGTCTTGGAATGGTTGGCATGATCGTGGTAATTATGAATCCTTTGATGTTTATTGTTCTTGGGATGGAGAAAAAGAAACGGTGCGCGCAAAAAATAGCGCCAAGTATTTTGAGCGGCTATGGAATGGCGAGCTTAATGCTGTTGATGTGGTTGATTTTCCTGAAATAGCGAAAAATAAAATTCAGACAATTGCTAAAGAGCGTGTTGATGATATTGATATAACAGCGCTCTATAAAGTAAAAAATGCTGAAGAAGATCCGCAGCAGAGTTTTACTAAACGAAAACCATTACCCCATCAGTTAGCTGCGATTGAGGCATGGGTCGCGCAGGAGCGACGAGGTGTTTTTGAGCATGCTACGGGTAGTGGTAAAACCTTTACAGCCTTAACAGTTTTGAAAGACCATTTAGGGGATGATGGTGTTGCTCTTGTATTGGTTCCTGATCGTTTATTGCATAAGCAATGGAGTGAAGAGATTAAGGAAGAGCTACCAAATACAACAATACTTAAAGCTGGCGATGGGCATAACCGTTGGCGAAAAAACAAACGACTACGCCAGTTTACTCAACCTGGAAAAGGCCTTGGTGCAAGAATTGTGTTAGTAACTATGGCGACGGCCAGGTTGGTTGAATTCAGAGAAGGACTGTGGGGTGGGGATCACCTAATGGTAGTGGCAGATGAGGTGCATGAAATCGGTAGTAGAGAAAACTCTAAAGCTCTGACTATTGAATCAGGACCACGGCTTGGTCTCAGTGCTACTCCTCGTCGTTATGGTGATCCTAATGGAACGGAACAGATATTCAACTATTTTGGTCCGGTGGTAGAGCCGCCATTTACATTGATCGATGCGATACAGCAGAAACGATTGGTTGAATATGAATATCATCCTGAGCCAATACGGTTGACGGCGGAAGAATCTGACGCTTGGGAAGTGGCTACACGAGAAATATCACAGGAGTATGCTCGCTCTAAACGGGATGATAATGGCATGCCAATCATGAGTCCGCGAATACAAAATATGCTGATACAGCGTTCGCGTATTGCAAAAAAAGCTTCAGCTAAAGTCCCTTATGCCGTAAAAACCCTCGTCGATAATTATGTAGAAGGGCAGAGTTGGCTGGTTTACTGTGAAGACCAGCATCAATTGGGAGATGTGATGGATGCCTTACGGTCTCGTGGTCATGAACCCTGTGAATACCATACCAATATGAAAGGGGATGCAGCGGCATCTCTAGATTGGTTCAAGCGTTTCGGTGGCATTATGTTGTCGATTCGCTGCCTAGACCAGGGAGTAGATATCCCGAAAATTTCTCACGCAGTGATCTTGGCGTCCTCCCAAAATCCTAGGCAATTTATTCAGCGAAGAGGTCGTGTTTTACGGGTCTGCCCTGGTAAATATCATGCAGTAATTTATGACGCGGTGGTTGTGCCAATTTGCTTAGATCAAGAGCCCGGTCAGATGTCACTTTTGAAAAGTGAATTGCAACGAAGTATCCAATTCTCTGAAATGGCGATGAACCGCTCAGGGGCAAATAAACTAATTAGCATCGCCATTGATTTAGGGATAGACCCTCAAGAAATTGGCTTAGCAGATACAGATGGAATAGAAGAGTCGGGAGATAATGATGACGATTAAGAGTGAACCTCTAACGGTATTACTTGAGGTTAAGGCTGCCATGGATACCACGCTTAGTGATGAGTTGGTGCGTGCCTGCTACCAGTTACAAAGCGACCATCAGTACGATAAAGACCGAACAACCATGAAAAAAATGCAAGCTTTGGTTGAAGAGGTGCTAGTACGTGACGGGGACGATCTACTTCTATGAAACTAAAAGAACTGACTATCAATAATTTTATGCCCTATAAGGGTGAGCAGACAGTTGGCTTTCCACAGCACGACACTCAAAATGTGATGTTACTGTTTGGTGACAATATGCGGGGTAAAACCAGTTTTCTCAATGCTATGCGTTGGGGCTTCTATGGCAATGCTGTTGGTAGACATCTACGTGTTATCCCAAGGGTAAACCTAGTAAATATCGAAGCTGCTACCGATGGCGACTGGAGTATGTCGATTATGCTCAAGTTTTCAGATGCAGGTAAAGACTATGAGATACGGCGTCGCATCGAGAAGAAAAATCATGTTTCCCAACCTAAGCACGATGCTGATTTTGAAGAGAGTGTTGGCTTGCGTATTGATGGTGCCGCCGTCTCGGGTGATACGATTGAAAATCAAATTAATCAGGTGGTCCCTGAAGAGATCTCTCGTTTCTTCTTGTTTGATGGTGAGCTGTTGCAAGAGTATGAAAATTTGCTGGTCGAAGAGAGCGAGCAGGGTGATAAAATTAAAGAGCACATTGAGCAGGCGCTCGGTGTGCCGGCGTTAATTCATGGGCGAGATGAATTCAGTAGTCTGCTGAAAGATGCGCGGCGTGCACAGGCTAAAGATGCGAGGAAGAACACTGAGCTTAAGCGTTTTGCTGAACAGCAGAATCAGTTGGAGATAAAACTGACGTCGCTCGAAAAAGATCTAAATGATTTATTGAAACAACGTGTGGTAGTTGAGAAACAGGTCGACGATATTGATGATGAGCTTAAAAATACGGAGGGTGTACAGAGGAAAAAAATAGAACTCGAAGGGTTAGCTTCTGAGCGAAAGGCAGCGGACAAGCAATTATTGAGTTTGGGGGACGAGCAACGAGAGCTACTTAAAACCGCGTGGTTAGATGTATTACATAATAATATGTCCCCTTTACTAGAGACGATTAAGGTCAGAAGGGATAATCTACAAGCGGTTGCGGAGACTAAAGCTGTGCTGAGCTCGCAGATTAGGACACTGCAGAGAAGTATTGATGATCCAACTTGTGATACCTGTAAGCAGCCTATCCCTGATGATAAAATTCAGCCAATTCGTGAGAAGGTTGCGAACCTTCAAGCAGAGGAGGAATTATCTGTCTATGACCCTGAGGAAATAAGGGTTTTAAACAGTAAAATCGAAAAGTTATCTGTTATTCGTTCCGCAGGAGAGGGGCATCGTCTGCGCCAGAATGAAACAAAGCAGCGACAACTACAAGTTGCACTGATTCGGGTTGAAACTAAAGAAGATGAGCTTGAAGAGGAAATTCGTGAGTTTGATACTGACCAAATTGTACGTCAGCGCGATAAGCGTGACTTGTTAAAAGCACAATTGACGCGCCTGGATAGTGATATTGAAAAGACCAAGGGGGGCCTTAATAAAAACATCAAAGAGCAAGACCATATCGCAACACTGATTTCGAAGAGTGCTGGTGGTCAAGGCCAAAAGAGTTCGATTCGAGTCAATATGTATCAGGAACTTGAAGCAATATTTTCAACGGGAATAGATCAGCTCAGAGATGGACTGCGTGAGGACGTTGAGCGTCACGCCACTGCAGCCTTTGCTGAGCTGACCACGGAAGAAAGCTACAGCGGGCTACAAATAAATAATAATTATGGGCTTTCCATCGTCGATGAAGCCGGGCGAGTACTTAAAGAGCGAAGTGCGGGTGCCGAACAAATCGTCGCCTTGTCGCTCATTGATGGACTCAACCGTACTGCTCGAAAGGCTGGTCCCATTGTTATGGATACTCCGCTGGGTCGACTCGACCCGAAACACCGAAGTAATGTCTTGAAATACCTTCCTAAAATGGCAGATCAGGTCGTACTGTTGGTTCATGAGGGGGAGATTGATCCTGATAGAGATATCCAGAACTTTGCCGATTTTATCGGCGCCCGCTATCAAATTGAGCGTATCTCGGCCACCGAGTCGCGTATCGTAAAGAGTGATTGAAATGGATGAACCAAGTCGTATAGGCCTTACAGCCACAACTGGAGCTCAGCTCGAAGAGCTGCTCGAAGAGCTCAACCCTGGGCAGGGCACAGAGGGGGTTAAGTTAATTAAGTTCGATCTCTACCGTCTAGCTGTCGCGTTGGGCTTGAATAAAAACGATCCGCCTCCACAACTGATGGAAAAAAGCACGTCCAGCCTAAGGGTGGCTGAGCTTGACCCCGATGGGGTGCTATATTTAGCCACTGAACATTCCGAGCTATTACCCAAGGGTAGTTCCGTCTATGAATTCGTGGAACGTTTGGCCGAGTCAGGTATCCGCGAGTTCTACAACTCCTATCAGACAATGGGCCAATTACCACTCGACAAATATTTCGACGAGTAAATTTTAGCTATGACAGCATTAAAACTTTATTTCGTCCTTGTCCGCGAAGATTCATCCGTGGAGGTTAGTGTGCACCGTGATCTGGCAACCATGTGCGGCACTTGGCAGGAGGTAGATCAAGACGGCTGCGTGGGTATTATTCATGTCAGTTTTATCCGCCCTAAAATTAAAAATACGGAATCGCTATTGAAACACCGAGGCAAGGTGTTAACGAGTGAAGCGGCCAAGTGGGCACTGCCTGAGGAATACCAAAGTTCTATCGCTGTTGTTGCAGAGATGGTTTTGTCTGCGCAGACAGTGCCGTTGCATCAGTTAGTGAAGGGCCTTGGTTTTGATTGTCTCGAACCTAGTGCTGTTTTTCAGAGCTCGGTTGTTTTGAGTGTGCAGGGAGGGCATAGCATTGCAGAGGCTGCTCTTCTAGTACTGAATGATTCAGAACGTCCTTTAAATAAAGAAGAGATATTTGCTCGTATTATCGAGCGAGATTTATATCGGTTTGGTGCCGAAAAGCCTGTCAGCGTACTGGCTGTTGAACTCAATAGACATACCCAAAACACAGATTATTTGAGGCCTGTATCAGAGCCGCTATTTAGAAAAGTGAGTGATGAGCTGTTTAGTTCTCTCGAATTCGTCTCTTCTGAAGAAGAGGGCGTTGATCCCATTCTACTTCGATCCGTTGATTACCTTGATCTGACTGTTCGTTCGGCCAACTGTATTAAAGCTGAGGGTATTGACTACATCGGCGATTTGGTTCAATACACCGAAATGGGGCTGCTTAAGCTACCGAACTTAGGTAATAAGTCGCTGAGAGAAATCAATGATGTATTAGCTTCCCGGGAATTGTCTCTTGGGGTGCGCCTTGAAAACTGGCCACCTGGTAGCCTGAAGACAGAAGGTGAGTTGCTGAAGACAATAAGTTTAGACAAAACTTCACCGACTGAAATTAAGAATGAGCTCGCTTCAAGAAGTTCATCACTGGGGGCGCCCTCGCTTGCTGATATTGAACTACTTGATGATGCTGATCAACTTCGACTTATTTCTGCTACATCGCTGAAAAGTCACTTTGAGCGTGCTTTGTCGAGTTTGAAAGATCGAGACCGTCAGGTCATAGAGTACCGAACAGGATACAAGGGCACGGCTATGACTCTGGAGGCTGTAGGTGAAGTCGTAGGGGTGACTCGTGAGCGTATTCGTCAAATCCAAAAGAAATATATTACCAAAATTATCAAAGCCGAATTATGGGACGATTGTATTGCATTAAAAATCGGCCAGCTATTAATTGACCGTAGCGCTCCGCTCTATATTGAAATGCTCGAAATAGAAGACCCTTGGTTTGAAGGTTTCATGGGTAATTATCAGCATCTATCAGCTATCATCGAGCTGTTCTCTGAAAATGAGATTCGCATTATTAATATTAATGGAGCTAGCGTGGTTTCTCGTATTAAACCTGAGGATTGGGACGAATGCGTTAGCCATTTTCGTGGAAGTCTTCGAGGCAAAGCAAAGGAAGGCGTATGGACTAGGCACGATATTGATATGACATTTAACGCGGGATTGTCAGATAAGGGCGCGCCGGAATTGGTACCTCTGATGTGGGGTGAGTTTGAAGATGCACTGCAATTTGAGAATGAATCAGGTGAGGCCAAATTACTGACCTTTGGTGTTTCAGCGGAATCAGCCGTGCAGGCAGTGATGTTGCAAGCTGAAAGTCCCTTACATTTTGCAGAAGTAGCAGTGAGAGCGACTAAATTGTTGGGCAAGCCGGTGGATGACCGTCTAGCCCAAAATGCGTTGATGAGACAAGGTGCAAAGCTTTATGGCCGAGGTATCTACGGCCTAGAGAAATTTAATCCGATCTCACCACGTATGTGCGATAGCATACGCATAGTTGTGTGTAATTTGATGTATGAAGGCCCACGGATGAAACAGTGGCATGCCAACGAAATATTGACCACGTTACAGGCTAAGTTTCCAGCGCTGCCGAAGGAGCTTGATAATTACATTCTAAATATTATCCTCCAAGGTTCGGATAGATTGGTGTATCTGAACCGGATGGTCTGGGGTCGTATGGACTCCAACCAATCAGTGAGCGACCGTGTTGATATGGCAGACGCGTTCACGCAAATTCTTGAAGAGAATGGTGGCCCACTTAAAGGTAAGGAGATCAAACAGCGGCTTGCAGATATTCGCGGTGTATCAAAAAACCTCCAGTTGCAGCCCACAGAACGTATGATCCAGATTGGCCCCGACTTTTGGGGCCTGATCGAGCGAGATGTTGGTGGCCTTGATACGGAGAATACGAAGAAGCTAGATTTCCTTTGTCAACAACTGAATGAGCGGCAGAAGGGTATTCATGTCTCTGAAGTTGAGCAATTTGTGGAGGTCAGTGATGAGCCCGATAATTTGCCCTCGGCCTATGCCTTGCTCAACTTGGCACAGCGTGATGACCGTCTACATCTAGGGCGTTCGATGTTCTTAGGTTTGGCCGAATGGGGTGGTGATACTCGCCGTTTAAATATTGCCCAAGCTGTACGAAAATTATTGGCTTCTATGGTTGGGCCGATGACGATAGCGGAGATTAATGCGCGGGTGGAAGATATGATCGAGATGCCGGTCAGTGGGACGGTGACTGGAGTGCTGATTGATGAGGGTGCTGTTTATAATCAGGGGCTTAGGGTGTGGAGTAAAGCTTAAGAAATAATAAACGGTAAGAATTGTACGGCGAGCTGTTGTGAAAGCTCAAAAATCATAGATTTGGCGAATTATATGGCGAAGAAAAATATGGCAGTGGATGCTCTAAAAGTTAAATATAACGATGTGTTATTTTATGTTGCGGTGATTAGTTCAAAGAAATTGTTTTCTATTTCTGAGGTTTCAAGGGCTGACGAGAATCCAGAGGATGGTTATCAGAGGCTTCTAGGTAAAGCTAGAGCAAAGAAGATAGCTGAATATATCCGTGAGGGCAATGTGATACCAGGTGCTTTGATATTGAGCGCACAAGATGGTGCAGTTAAAAGATATGATAATGCAAAGAAGAAGCTGTATATATCTAGCGAGCCAAATAGTTTTTTTGTGATTGACGGTCAACACAGGTTGTATGGCGCATCTCAATACGAAAGTGATATCCCAATACCTGTTTGTATTTTTGATAAGCTGAATAAAATACAAGAAGTTCAATATTTTTTAGATGTAAATGGTACTCAGCGAGGGGTGCCAAAAACTCTTCAGCTAGAATTAACAAAGTTTACTGCTGAGCCAGAATCAAAAGAAGCTATGTTGATTCGTCTGTTTGGGGAGCTAAATGAGGAGCCTGCTTCTCCGTTATCCGGAAAACTTTCGGGAACTAAAAGTGTAACTGGGAAATTGTCTCACGTGCCGTTTCAGGCAGGAGTTGGAGCTGTGTGGGATAGCCCGCCAATGAATACATTTAATTACGACCAAAAAAAGACGGTTTTGATTAACTTTTTATCGGCTATGGAGGATGTTTTAATCGATGAGTTTGGAAGTTCGGCTAAATTGACCAACGCTGCATTTTTTCAAGCCTTGATGGCTGCGTTTATAGACGCTTCTAATATATCTATGTATCAGCATAAGAATTACAAGAAGACATCTTTCAAGTCGGTGTTGTCAAGTGTTGCTGAAATAAACTTTGAAGATTATTCGGGTACGAACAAGAAGGTTATAAATGAGCTTGCAAGAGTTATAAAAGGAAAAATTAACAAGATATCCACTTTGCCTGATGATCTTTTTTGATGCCAATCAGTATGCTTAAAGACATTGTCGTGGGCCATTTGAATTCGATAGACTTCAAGCGCCCCGGCACTCATTACTCTCATTCTGTAAGAGGCTGTTTAAAAGGTGTCATGCTCAATGGTGGCGGTGTGGATATCGTTGTCCTTGATAAAAGTACTTTTAGGGTAAGTATTCAAGCTGACCGTTACTATGAGTCACTTGCGTCTGACTATTATTTTTCTTTGCAGAAAGTTACTAGGCAGAGAGAATCACTAGAGTTGATGTTGGAGAATGACGGCCCAGGAGCATGGATGTTGGTTACGGCATACTACCAGGCTTTTTATGCCGCTATTCAGATTTCACGTCTGTCTGGCCTATATAACATGTCAATTGATTCGGTTTCGATGGGCAGATTAAATAACCTAAATGAGTCAAATGAAAGATTAACTCAGAAAGGTGCATATCTTGGATGCGGCACTTATCTGGATGTCGATAGTAATTCTATATTTATTAATTTTTCGATAAATGGCGTTAAGCCACATCAGCTGGCATGGTCAAATATATCAGGTAGCTTAAAAAAACCTGAGGTTGCGAGGCTTGCTGAAGGTCAGCGATTATTTAGGATAGATTTTTTTAAAAAAATAATTGATAAAACGCCGAATGGCACTTGGCCAACCCCGAGCTCGTTGAGAAATGATTGGAATTACTCGTTGGTCGATGCGTATGACAAGTCATCGGATATAAAAGCGAAGAAATTGAAATATATTATTCAAGAAAAAGAATTCAATAGAGCAAAGTCATGGTGTGACCAAAAGAAAAAAAATGTTGGTGATGAGGACTTTATGGCCAGCTTGGGATATGTGTGCATAGTCCTTGAGAACGTTATAAATAATATTTCTAGTCGTATATTGGGTGATGTGTGAAAATAAGATTCCGGTTGTTTTGGCTGTAATTTATAGTGTGTATAGATCGCTAACGGTGTCTATTTTCTTAGCTAAATAAGATATTCCTCTATGAAGGTGGATCTTAAAATGTAATTTTAGAGATTCGTCATCGCAGGAAATTGCATCATTTACCAAGCGAGTTTTTAGTAACGCCATGTATACCTCGCTATATTCTCCAGCAAAAGTCTGCCAGTTCATGTCGATTGAGCTATCAGTCTTGATGTCTTCCAGTGGTGGTACTGATTGTTCTTGTAACGAGAGGCAAAAAGCCCAGCGACAGAGGTGATTCCACTGTTGAATGCCGGTCTTGGACTTAAGCTTACTGAGTTGTTTCTTACCTTTTTCGGAAACATAAACATGATCAATGGCCATTAGAAGTACCCCTCGGTGATGGTGGAGGTCTGTATTGGCTCCTGATACTCAATGTGATATTCGCGCCCTATATATTTACTAAGGTCGTTGCGGTAGCTCTTATCGATCTCCTGGTCGGTGGATAGTAGAATGACCTGATGGCTGGCTTTGGGGAAATAGTTACCAATCAGTTGTTGTCGGTGCTTGGAGTCTAGGCGGCCCAGAGGTGTGTCGATGATGGCAGGTAGTGGCCGCCCAGATGCCTTTGCAAGGCCCCATAGAATGGATATGGCTAAAACCTGACGTTCGCCAGCACTGAGACGGTTGCTGGGGATCGGGTCAAGTTTTTGATCGAGTAGAATAAGCTGGTAGCTTTCTGGTTCGATAGTTATACGCCTGACCAATTTAGATTTATGTATTAGTGAAATGAAGCTGTCGAAGATCAGCGATTCTAAATGTTTGATGTGTTTTTTCACCATGGCCTGATGAAATTTTTTCAGTATGGTTTTAACACTATCGACATTTTTAATTATGTTTCGATCAAGTTCAGCAGCGAAGTTATTCTTGTTATCAGAGAGCTTTAGGTTGCCCAGCCTGATTTCCGCTTGTTCAGATTGGCGCTTAACCAGTGATAACTGGTCTTCGAGTATGCTGTGTTTGGCCTGTTCTTGTATTAAGGTGGTTGCACGTTTACTAAGCTGTTGTTGTATGTCGGCGATGGTGGCTTCTTCTGGGACGGCGGACAAATTTCGTTCAGCGTTGATACGCTGTTCTTCAAGTACTGTAAGTTCTTCGTTCACAAGTCTATTTTCAAGTCTCGATTCACGGAAACATTCGGGATTAAGACCGCTGAAAGCTTCAGCGGGTGTGTCGAGATAAAAGTCTTTGGGGATTTCTTTTTCTTGTGTATTGTTTTCTTTTAATAACTTGTCTTTTAGTAGTTTAATACTTTTCGGATCGGCTCCATTTTTCTCTAAGTGTTTGATAAGTTTGCTGTCGCGTTGATCTGTTTTACTGAGAAACTGTTTGATCTCGCGGCCGCGGCTTTCGGCGTCGGCTTGGTTAAGGCTCTGCCATAGTAACTCTTCGACTAGAATCAGGGGGGCAAAACCTTCAGCCTGTTTACGCAGCTTCGATTTTTTATGATCAATGTTGGCCTCAATGCTACTAAGTTTACTGGTCATTGCCTCACGTTGATCAAAGAGCTCGCCGCCAGCGCTGCGATAGCTTGATTTGAGGCTTTTGATTTCTTTGCTGTAGTTGTCGATAGCTGTTGAAGTGCTGGCAAGGTTGGCGGATAGACCTTTTTTTCGGTTCTTGAGTTCCTGTAACTCGGTTTCTTGTCTAATGGTGGCGGCTTGGTCTCTAGGTTTTGTCTTGTTTTTTTTACTGGAATTAATGCCTGTACGTAGGAGGGCATTTAAATCGGTGCCGAGTTTGTCAACGATGTCGAGTCCTAGTAGTGAGGTGATGCCGGTGCGGATCAGGTCAGCTGAACCCTCCGGGTCAGCGAGGGCCTCAATTTTTTCACCATCAAAAAAGAAAAGACTGGAAATACTTAAGGGTATAAATTCGTCGACATATTCATACCACTGTTCAGTCATCACTGGATCGATGTTCCCATTGTGAATAACTTCCATGCCTTCCTTGATAGTTTTACCCACAGAGCGCCAGAAGCGTTTGATTTGATAGGTTTGTAGTTCACCGTCGACGTGGCTAGAAAATGTAAGCTCTAGCGATGCGCCCTCTTTTGCAGGGCAATGGCGATTAATGGTCTCGCGGAGGTAATCGTCGTAGCCCAGGTTCCCGCGGTTCGAACAACGGGCAAACTTGCCATAGAGGGTGAGTTGGAGTGCATCGAGAAAGGTGGTCTTGCCGCTGCCGTTGAAGCCGCCAAATAGAATGATTGGTTTATTTTCCGACTTGGGTGACAATGCGATTTGGTGTCGGCCTTTATAGATGCCGAAATTGTGGATGATTAATTCTTCAAAAATCATGAGGCGCTTACTTCTGTAAATGTTTCTTTATCAGAGGCGATGATATATTCATCAGTGCTATTATCCTCTTCGAGGCTGTCATCGAGTGAGGTTGCCCGGCGTTGAGCAAATTCCAGGGCTGCTTTTTCGGTGGTGAAAGCAGCTTTCTTTAGTGACTTTCGCATTTCATCGAATAGCCCTTTACGCCTTACAAGAGTGCGGTTTTGGTGCTCTATGTGCAGTAATTCTCTGGTTAATTGATAAAGTACGCCTTCGGGGTCGCCTTGCTCATTACAAAGTTTTTCAAGTAGCTTTAAGTCGTCAGTTTTGAGGCTTTGGCGTTCGTCAATGTTTTTACCGGGGTAGGGCTTGCCTGTAACCTTTTCATAAATACTTGGGATGGTGTCTTCTATCTCATGTTTCTCTGCCACCCAAATTCGTCGGATCTCCTCGAGGTCATCTAGCCCTATCAATTCAAAGCCTTTGGCTTCTGTTGGTGCGAGCTCATGGATAGCTTCTTGTGCCTCTAGTAAGGCTGCCAGCATTTTTTCTCTGTGGTGTTGTCTGTAGGGGCCATGTACTAATTGGTTGTTATAGAGTGTGAGGTTACCGTTCATGCGCCGGAAGTCTCGGTACTCGCGTTTTTCATTGTTGACACTCAGCCACTGATTTCGAAAATCTAGGATAGGTAGCATCCACTCTTTTTCGTCATCATTGTTGATCATCGCTTTCATTGATTTATCTTCTTCCACTAAGGTGCAGACATAACAACCAAAGCGGCTATCGCCACAGCTTGGTGTTGATGTATCCACTACGAGTGGGCATTCACCGTCTTCAGTGGCGCCACTGTACATGCCAAGTAAGTCGGTATTACGGTATCCCCAGGGATTTTTAACTTGAGTTAAGTATTGCCAAACATCATCGTTGGTCCATTCATTAACTGGGGTGTAAACCCATGCGCGGTCTAGGTCTTTGGAAACGCTGAGGTTGGCATCTTTCCGCGTGTTCTCTTTTTGCCAGGTTACAACCTCTTTCTTCGTGCCATCTTTCAGGGTGATGAGCTTGGTTTTTTTCCCTTCTTGGAATTTTTTTGCATTACTTGCCCGGCTAGCGCCTTCTGCGCTGCGAGTACCCAATACCAAAATAGCTTCGCCATTTTGTTGAACGACATTGTTAATGAAGTTGTTTGAGGGGCTAATTTTTAATCGGCTGGTACACCAGCGAAATTTAGGTCGCGGAGCGGGATAGCCCCGACCAATCAAGTTAACCCAGAATCGATCTTGAATTTCAGGAGTTAATCTGTGAGGCTGAACGGGGAAGTCTTTATGGAGTGTTGCTACAGAATCTCCCATTGTTTTGAGTGAATTCTCTACCCAAAGTGCAACAACGGGGTTTTCGACTAGAGTGTCGGTGCTGATTACATGCACTGGTTTATGCCAACGCTCGGGCTCGAGCTCCTGTAAGGCGTACCATACTAGTTGCAGTGTGGCGGTAGAATCTTTACCACCGGAATAGCCTAGTACCCACGGTATTTCATCACTGAGATATAATTCTTGAACCTGCTGGCTGAGATTGGCAATTGTTTTTTTAAAACCGTGCTCTTTAAATGCAGTTTTACGTTCTTTGGCTTTACTACTGGCCATTGTCGCCTCTATTAAATGCGTCTTCGAGTCTTTCTTCCTCAGGGGTGAGGGGAAGCCCTATTTGTTGTTTGAGTAGGTTGGTGGTTAGTGCAACGTTTGAAGAAGATTTTTGGATTCGCCCACCGAGCATGCAACGGCCCTCCCATGTATCACTGTTAGAGCGCTTCCAATTCAATTCTTTGAGTAGTTTTAGTTGCTCTTGTTGTTGGCTCCTAGATAGTTCAGTTATCGCTCTACCGAGATTACCTAATGCTTGCAGCACTATCGAGTGGCTATGGACGTAGGTTTGACGTACCTCTCCTGATGTCAGATTGCCCTCTTGGACTTGACTCCATTCAGGAATGTGTCGGTAAACTTCATTCCAGTAGGAGCAGCATAGATTGATAGCTTCTTCGGTATTTTCATATTCCTGCCCGCTGATAATGGCTATATTAGCGGAGTGTATGGCGCTAAGAGTAAAAAGCTTACGTGAGCGAAGGGACAGTGAGCTCTTCTCCATTTCCACAATATCTTTGAAAGCTTTACTTTGTGTTACAACGGCCTTTGACATGATGGCCCTTTCATCACGGTGGTCATATAAAATGCCAATCGAAGGGCTGGTACGAATAGCGTAACGGTTTAAGTCGGCAAACATTTGCTGGCAGCGCTCAAGCCCTCGGTCGACAAAAAATACTACGGATATAGTTTCGTCTCCTAATTCGGGGCGTGTTTTGAGGGCTATTTCGATAGCCGCTCGGCGGTGTTGCCCATCGTTGATGATGAATTGGGAGTTCATATCGATCTTCAGGCTGCCTACGCGGCTGGCTTCACCTTTTTCTCCCATCGGTTCAAATTTTACTAAGCCGTTAACGGAGGCTGTGATCGAGCTAAATACATAATCCTTTTTATTTTCTATCAAATAGCTAGCCATTTCGGGTACGCGCGCATGATTTAGTATTCGCTGTGCGCGTAACTCGGGTACCAGCTCTTCCTCGTCAAATAGAAATATCTTTGGAATGAGCCTTAGCGGGCACATTGAGACATAGTATTCTCGGCCGGCCTGTATGCCCCGGATGGCGGGGAATACATACTCAAATGAAGTGTCCATAATGTTTGTCTTAACTTGATAGTTGTTTGTATGTATGCATACAAACAACTATAATATCGGTTTGCCGAATACCTCGCAATAGTTGAGTGGAAAATATTTATGGCTACTTACTTAGATTGTAATGCTACTACCCCAATGGAGCCTCAAGTTATTGAAGTAATGAGGAAATATATGGAGGTTGAGTTTGCAAATGCGGGTTCTCGCACTCATGAATATGGCAATACCGCTAAGTCAGCAGTGGAGGATGCTCGTGCACAGGTTGGTTTGGTAGTAGGCGCAGACAAGAGCGAGGTTGTCTTTACCAGTGGGGCTACAGAGGCAAATAATTTGGCAATATTGGGTCTTGAGGCTCATGCGGTTGAGCTAGGCAAGCGCCATATTGTTACTTCTGCCATTGAGCATAAGGCGGTTCTAGAACCGATTGGGCAATTAGAGTCTAGAGGGTTTGATGTCACCTATCTGAAACCTAATGAGAATGGCTACATAGAAGCAGCTGAGCTGGCTAAGGTGTTAAGACCGACGACCGTCCTTGTGAGTCTAATGCATGCGAATAATGAGACAGGTGCTATTCAGCCCCTTGCAGAATATGCTGATGTGTTGGCAAATCATGATGCATATTTTCACGTTGATGCGGCGCAGACTTACGGGAAAGAACTAGATGCACTTCGTAATGTGCGTATTGATTTAGTTAGTTGCTCTGCTCATAAAGTATATGGCCCCAAAGGCGTTGGTGCATTAATCACACGTCGGAGAAAGTATAAGCGACCACCATTGATGCCCTTAATGTTTGGTGGCGGACAGGAGCGCGGGCTTAGACCAGGCACGTTGCCTGTGCACCAGATTGCGGGCTTTGGTCGATCCGCCGAATTGGCGATGGCTGATCACCAGGCTCGTAGGGAAGCCTGTTTGAAAATCAAGCAAGCAGCGTTATTTGCCCTTCGGGATCTGCAGCCAATCTATCACGGTAAAGATATGGTATTGGCATCCACATTAAATTTTTCTATACAGGGCGTTAATTCGGAAGCCGCTATAGTTGCACTCAAAGGAATAGCTGCTGTATCCAATGGTAGCGCGTGCACTTCTTCAAGTTATAACCCTAGTCATGTTCTTGAGGCAATGGGGCTTGAGGAGGATGAGGTTTTGGGTGCCTTACGTTTCTCTTGGTGTCATCTGACAGGCGATATTCCATGGAAAGAAATAGCGGGTAGGTTGAACTCGCTAAGATAGGAAATCTATTCTATGGGCTAGCGGTTGTAGTTTCAAACACCGACATAGGGTGTTAAAAATTCTGTGTGTAGTGGTTAAGTAAATGTAAGTGGACCATAAAACCCCATCTGCATTTCAACTGGGTTCCCTACAATGGGATATTCCACGGCATAAGCGATAGGTGAAAACTCTCGATTTGCAGCTTCTAATAAACGTTCTGTACATCGGTTTGCTGAGGCCAGTGAGGTGTTGTCCTGCACCTGGTGGTCGTGTAGTACTCTTTCTGTAGCATCTTGTTCTAATAAGATTGTCGCAATTACGGCATATATTGCCGAACCTAATATTGCCTGACACAGGAGTAGGGCGGGGGGTTGCCTTCGTGACAGGCGTGATGCGCTATCTGTCCTCAATCCTAGGACTTGGGACGGACGGGTTTAAATAAACATGAAAAGTCAAGATGTAGGTTTGTTGATCAAATTAGTGTCCTTACAAAAACAAGAGTATTCGGCAGGTTAATGATGTTGTAAGCAGTGCTTGGCCGGATGATTGGCGCAAGAGACTGGTATCAGTGAGTCGCAAATTAACACCTCACTTAATCGCTGTATATTGGTAGGCTTGGCTAAAAGAGATCGTCAATCAGGTGCCCCAGAACAAACACAAAGGCATTATTGTCTACGGGCATAAATACGTCTTTCCGGCGAAAGCTGGCGAGTTAACAAGAGGGGAGAACCTCTTTCTCAGCCCCCGTACTTCATGAAAATTAATGAGTGCCGGTGATCTCCCCCTGGTTTGGCCCGATGCCCACGAAAGGCTTGTCAGTGGCCGCCGAGCACAACATTCATCGCACTATTAATCTAGCTCGTGCATAATAAATCATAGCAAAACACCTATATGCATAAAAAATATGCATACTGCATAAAAAAACAGAAGGTAAACGGTAAAGGGAGCACGGAATGAAGATCGGCTATGCTTGGCTGGCTGAGCAGCCAGACCTTAAAGCACCTATGCCAACACAGTACGCCGAAGTGCGTTCGGTAAGCCGAAAAGAGCTTGTCGGGGTCTGTATTGCAGTGCCTGCATCCATGGCCCCAGCCAGCGATAATCTGCTGGAACACATACTTTTCGCGCTCAAGCATGAAGGCATCAATTTAACGATCCTGGCGCAGGCATTGCCGCTACTGCCTGAGCTAGCCATGCGCACCGCCTACGATGCCAGCCCCACCAGCCAGTTTCTACGCAAGGCCTGCTATCTGTGGGAGCATTTCACCGGGCAGCCAATTCAACGCCAGTATAATGCCTTACGCTCAAACTATGTCCCCCTGTTTGACCCCAAAGACTACCTTACTACCACCGGCAGCCGCGACACCCGCTGGCGCATCCTTTTTAATGGTTTGGGTAGCCTGGATTACTGCGCGACAGTACGACGAACCTCCGAGTTGATGGATTTACTGGACAAGGACCTTCTACAACAGGCCGCTGATTTTACCGATGCATTGCCCGCCGATATCCTTAATCGCACACTCACCTGGGCCTACCTCGATGAAACCCGAAACTCTTACGCTATTGAAAACGAACTGCCCGGCAGTGATAAAAGCACGCGCTTTGTTAGCCTGTTGCAGCAGGCCCACAAACCCCATCATCTAGATGAACAGTACCTGGTGGAGTTACAAAACGCGGTTATTAGCAACGTCTACAATCAGGCTGCCTCATTCCGTGTTAAACAAAATTATCTAAGCAACAGCCTGCGCGGCGCGTTGGGCGTCACCTACATACCGCCAGCGCCAGAGATGTCACGGCAGTTGATGGAAGAGCTCATGGCCCTAGCCAATACGCCGCCAGAGGGTATAGATCCACTGGTACTAGCCGCCATCATTTCTTTTGGGTTTGTCTTTATTCATCCCTTTATGGATGGCAATGGCCGCCTGTCGCGCTTCCTGTTTCATCAGGTGTTGTGCCAGCAGGGTGCGCTCAAAAATGGCTTGTTGCTACCCGTATCCGCCGTGCTTAAGCAGCAGGAATCTGCCTATAAACAAGTTCTTGAGGGCTGCTCCGATCCCACCCGCGAATTCTGGGATGTCACTTATATCGATGAAAACCAGATTGAATTCGGTTTTACCGGCCATTCCTCGCTCTATCGCTATTGGGATGCGACCCCATGCGTCACTTTTATGGCCCAGGCCGCTGAGCAGGCCATCGAGCAACATCTAAAAGAAGAAACCCGTTATCTCAAACGATACGACCAACTCTATCGGCGGATTGATAACATCTATGACATTGCCAATGCCGACCTTGGCAACCTGGTGATGTTCTGCCTCGACCAGCATGGCAAGCTCTCAAACAAGCGTCGTAAGCAATACCAGTACAAAGTCCCTGAAGGCACCTTTGACGCCATGGAGCAGGCCTACCAGGAGGTCGTCGGCCAGGCAGCCCTGAGTAGATAAGGGCCCCTGAGTAGATAAAGAGCCCTGGGCGAACACCCAAAACACTCTATCGAGTCGTGGGGCAGGATCTGGTGCGGGAAGTTGAATTCTGCAGGCCTGAGATGCTTTCCTATAAGAAAAACATGCGTCCCTGGGATTATTAACTTGGCAGTTATATAAAAGTTAGGGAGTTTATGCGTAAGTTGTAAACTCTGATAACTTCGCTATAAACCTAACGATGGCCTCAATTACAAACCCATATTCATCGGGTACTGGTACTGGTACTGGTACACAACCCCCGAGTTTGCGGGGCGTGAAGTCCTGCGCGAGACCGTGCGGATTGCATTGCAGCGAGTACGTCTGGGACGCCCGGCAAAAAGTATACTGATGGTGGGCCTGCGTGGTGTTGGTAAAACAGTGTTGCTCGACCGTATGCGGGATGACGCCGAGGCGCTTGGTATACAGACTCTGCGTATTGAAGTGACTGAGGGTCGTTCTTTACCCGCTATTTTGGCGCCAGCCTTACGTGGAGCACTGCTGCGTTTATCCCGTAAAGATCGAGCTGCAGATCTGGGTCGGCGTGCACCCAGAGGATTATCAGGCTTCGCCAGTGCGCTGAAAGTGAAGTGCCAGGACATTGAGGTTGGGCTGGATCTTGAGCCAGAACCGGGTCTTGCAGATAATGGCGATTTGGAGCTTGATCTGCAATATTTACTTGAAGCAGCTGGCCTGGCTGCGAAGTCAGCTGATACGGCGTTGGCCATTTTTATCGATGAGATGCAGTATGTTGAGGAAGAACAGCTAGTAGCCTTGGTTACAGCCATGCACCGTATGTCTCAGAGACGCCTTCCGGTTGTTCTAGTCGGTGCTGGATTACCTCAGCTACGGGGCCGCATGGGCCGCGCGAAATCTTATGCGGAACGCTTGTTTGATTTCCCGGAAATAGGGCCACTTCCCTCTGATGCGGCACGGACTGCCATTGCTAACCTGGCTGATGCTGAGGGGATACTGATCGATAGTGGCGTGTTGGATCGGATTGTTGAGGCAACCCAGGGTTACCCCTATTTTTTACAGGAATGGGGCAAGCATGCCTGGGATGC
>JQIA01000523.1_pt1 | contig 19591 bp, 19 predicted proteins | sample 811431 | NCBI WGS metagenome assembly JQIA01 (sample SAMN02998118, study PRJNA258478) | marine sediment metagenome | biome: marine; feature: seafloor; material: sediment; isolation source: oil-polluted sediment collected from 3 locations (0.5 km, 0.7 km and 0.9 km)... | place: USA: Gulf of Mexico ...
TTTATATTCCACCGATTTCATCGGTGGCTATTCACATTCAATCCTTTCAGGATTAAAACAACCCCAACGGGGTGAAACATGAATAGCCATAGGTGAAACCTATGGAATGCAAATTGATTAAAATGCTCTCTGCGTAACATCAGTTTCTAATTAAAATACTATTAAATTCATTATTTCTAACTTTTACATCTAAACCAAGTTAAAATACTTGAATATTTTTAATTAAATTTCTAAAATTCACCTATGCCAATTTTACAGGTAGCAATTCCCAAACCTTTATCTAACTATTTTGATTATTTGCCACCAGTTGGGATAGATATAAATCAGTTAACACCAGGAATTCGTCTTCAAGTCCCATTTGGTAATTTAAATTATATAGGTATGCTAGTAAACATTACCAATACCAGTCAATATCCAATTAATAAGCTTAGACCAGCAATAAGGGTTATTGATTTAACCCCAATTTTATCTGCTGACGATTTAGAATTACTAAAATGGGCAGCCAATTATTATCATTATTATATAGGAGAAGTTATCACAACTGCCTTACCAAGTGCTTTAAATCAAGGTATGCCAGCTATAATAAAACCTTTAATTGGTTGGAAACTAGCACAAAATGATATTCAATTAGCCAATTTACCTAAAAATGCCATTAAGCAAAAATCTATTTTAAATTTATTACAACAACATCCACAAGGTTTAACACAAACTTATATTAATAGTTGTTTATCTAACACAAATTCTAGTTTAAAAGTTTTACAACAAAAAGGTTTGATAACTAAAGAATTAATTAATATAATTCCTAATAAAAAAATTACTAAATCTTCTCATCTACAGCTGAATCAAGCTCAAACCAGAGCAGTTAATCAAGTTTGTGCTAATTTACACCAATTTTATCCAGTATTGTTAGATGGAGTGACTGGAAGCGGTAAAACTGAAGTTTATTTGCAAATTATTCAAGAAGTTTTAAATAAAGGTAAACAAGCTCTTATTTTAGTTCCAGAGATAAATTTAACTCCTCAAACTGTCAACCGTTTTGAACAACGTTTTGCTATCCCAATTGCAACTTGGCACTCAAGATTAACCAAATCAGAACGTTTGCATACTTGGTTATTAGCTAAGAATGGTACAACATCTATCATAATAGGTACTCGTTCAGCAATTTGGATTCCTTTGGCTAATCCAGGTATCTTTATAGTTGATGAAGAACATGATTTATCCTATAAACAACAAAATAATTTCCGTTATTCAGCTCGTGATATTGCTGTAGTACGCTCTAAACGAGCTCAAGTACCAGTATTGCTTGGTAGTGCTACCCCTTCACTTGATAGTTTATTTAATGCTGGTTGCCAACGTTATTTGCATTTTAAATTACCAGAACGAGCTGGAACTGCAATTCATCCTACTTATCACATTGTTGATATGCGTCACCAGCCACCACGAGAAAGTTTATCTCGACCGCTAGTAAGAGCTATTAAACAACGTTTAGCAGCTAAACAACAAGTTTTACTATTTATTAATCGGCGTGGTTATGCATCTACCTTGACTTGTTATAAATGTGGTTGGGTAGCTTTTTGTCAACATTGTGATGCTCGGCTTGCCTATCATGAAACTAGTAAAAATCTTCAATGTCATCATTGTGGAGTAATGCGGCCGTTATACATTCAATGTCCAGAATGTAAACATACAAAGCTTTATTTACTTGGTCAAGGTACTGAACGAATTGAAGAATATTTACGTATCCAATTTTCTAACTCAAATATTTTACGAATTGATAGTGATAGTGTTAGCCATAAAAATGCTATGGAAAAGGTTCTGGAGCAGATTCATACTGGTGAAGTTGATATTTTAATAGGTACTCAAATGTTGGCTAAAGGTCATCATTTTCCAAAAGTTACTCTAGTAGGCATAATCAATATTGATAGTGGGTTATACGGTTCTGACTTTCGTTCCAGTGAACGTATGGCACAATTATTAATCCAAGTTTCTGGTCGGGCTGGTAGAGCTAATGAACCTGGGGAAGTTATTATTCAAACTTATCATCCAGAACATCCTTTATTGGATAAACTAATCCATCAAGGTTATCCAGCATTTTCTCAAGAAGCTTTAAAAGAACGTTATAAAGCAGCATTTCCACCTTATACTTATTTGGCCTTATTACGTGCCGAATCAACAGACAAACCACCATTAGAATTTTTAGAACAAGCTAAAAAATCAGCTCAGCAATGTGAAAACGTTCAATTATGGGGCCCAGTAGTATCACCTATGGAAAAAAGAGCAGATTGGTATAGAGCTCAACTATTATTACAAGCTTTGCAACGTAAACATTTACATAATTTTATCAATCAATGGTTACCTACTTTACCTGCTTCTAATAAGAAAAAAGTACGTTGGTCATTAGATATTGATCCACAAGATTTATTTTAGATTTTTATAATTTAAGGGTAAATATTGTTGAATTTTAAATTAAACTGCTTAGTGGTTAATCAAAACCTACTTTTAGTAGGTGGTTGTTCATTTAAAATAATTTCATGTAAAAATGATATAAAGGGACTTAAATTATTGAGATTTAAAAATGAGATAATAATTTAATGTCAAAAAATAACTACATTATAGGTCTTCTTACAAGAAGTTTTTACTATAATTTAGCATTCTAAATATTATTATATTAAAATAATTTAATCAACTAAATAATGTTTTAAATCAATTTATTATATAAAGTGTTACTATATAAACAAAAATAATATTCAACATAATTACCATTAAATTTGTGATAAAAGTTTGCGATTATTTTAAAAATAAACTATTCTATAGAACATGGTGTTCTTGAACATCAGGATTTAATATCACATTTTTAAACAGCGTTTGAATTGATGGATAGTTACATAAGTTCCTTATTTTTTTTGCTAAAAAATGTAGTATATTAGTTTACAAAATTTAGAAATAACAAAGGGTAAGTATTAGGTATGAACCGTGGTACAGTAAAATGGTTTAACGACTCTAAAGGTTTTGGTTTTATTTCACCTGAAGATGGTAGCAAGGACATATTTGTTCATTTTTCAAGTATTCAAAAAGAAGGGTTTAAGACTCTTAATGAGGGACAACAGGTTGAGTATGAATCAACCGACGGCCCAAAAGGCCCTCAGGCAACTAAGTGTTTTCCTATTTAAATAAAATTACGTAATGTAATTCCCCGTAATCCATTAGATTACGGGTTATAAGGAAAAGTATAAATTGTGTTCTACTTGTGCAGTTCCATTACCATCCTCATAATCTTCCACATTACTACGAATTTGCCCCGTACCTGCTTTTGCATCATCGGAATGAGATTCTAATATTACTGCTATATTTCCCGGAATTTTGGTAAAACCTACAAATAAAACCATATTAGTAGATCCTTGAGCCCCATTATCATTTGTAGGGTTAGTTACAGAAGATGAATCACTTGATATTCCCATTAAACCATTAAATGCATTTTGGGGTTGTTGTTGTAAATCTCCTGGAACTCTTTCAACTAAATTAGCAGAACGCAAGTGTAACCATAATTTACGTGATTCATCAGTATTTGTATTTGTATTTGAAGCAAAGTTACCATTAATAACACCATTACCATCACCTTTAATTGAAATTCCAAATCTACTCACCGCATCATCATCTCCTGGAAGCTGATGATAATTCTCTCGATAAATAGTAATGGCTCTAGCAATACTACTAAAATTATTTTCGATATTTTTAATTTTAGCATTTGTTATGAGTTCAGTACCTTTAAGTACCGTACCCATAAATAATCCTATAATTATTAATACGATGGCAACTTCAACTAAAGTAAAACCATTTTTTATTTTCATAGAATTTTGAATACCAATAAATAGATAAATTATAGGGTATACTTAGACAGTTATAAAATAAAATACATATTGCGTATCACTTCATCATCACCATAATAACCATCAGTATCTTCCGTGGTGCCTGCTCCAGTTTTATCAGCTCTAATACTACCACTATCTGGTTTTTCATCATCAGACCGTGATTCAAGTATGATAGCTATATTATTAGGTATTTTAGAAAATCCTATATAAGTTCTTCCTTCAGCGATATTTAATACTTGTTCTGAAGAAACTCCTGTAACTCCACTAAATGAATTAACTGGTAAATCACTAGTACCAGCCTCACCATCTACCAATCCTGCCGAACGTAAATGAGCCCAAAGAAGTCTGCTTTCCTCCTTTTCTGTGATAGAATCAAAAACACCTTCAATATTTCCATTTCCTGGTTCACCAGTTGATTTTGCTGTTTCAAACCTTTTCTCAGCCCGACCATCGTCACCTGGCAAAGCTCGATAACGGTCTTGATAGCTATAAATCGCCGCTGTCACCCCACTAAAATCATTCTCTAAATTTTTAATTTTAGCATTGGTTACTATTTCTTGTCCTTTAAGAACTCCACCTAATAATAATCCAATAATTACCATAACGATAGCAATTTCTACTAAAGTAAAACCATTTTGCTTGTTCATTTCCTTAACCTCCATAATCTATGGTATATAGTATATATTTAAAACTATTTAATCTGTTTTTCTAAAGCTAATAACTTTTCATTTAAAAATTTTATCTCATTAAAATCAGTTAGTTGTCCGCTAGCAAGCATGCCTCCTACTATTAAGCGAGCTTGTTCTAATTCTCCCATATCTTCTAAAATAAAAATTTGCATTTCCTTTGCCCATCTAGGCATACTAGGAGTTGCATTATCAGATATAGCCTGAGCATATTTTAATGCTAAAGGTAAGTTTTTTAGTTTATGTTTAGCAATTACTGTAACATGAGCTAACCATGGCCATCTTGTATTTGGATCAATGAAAAATTGATGATAAACAAATTCTAACATTAAATATTGTTTTTTAGGATTTGGAACACTGGAGTACAAATGACTTGCTACTAATAGTGGATACTGACTATTTGGGTCAAGAAGCAATATTTGTTCCAGCCATTGTTTTAATTTATTATAATCAAGCTGTTGATATGGTAAAAAATTTCCTGTTTGAGTATCAAATGCTTGCAACCATAACATTAATAATTTAGCACCAACAATCTTATCCCCGAAACTAAAAATATGTAATAATTCTGATTGTGGTGGTGAGGTTAACTTTTGTATTTTCGTATTTGGTGGAGGTAATTGATAATCCCAAATGATTTGTCCTCCTAAACTTAATATTAGCAATATTATTATAATTTTAGGAATATTTTGCACAGAACGTTGTTGCTCACTCATAAGTTCTTTCTATAAAGATCAAATAAACTCATTGTGATCAACAATATAACATATATAATAGTTTGCAGCAAAATTTCTATTAGATTATTAAAATTACCAGTATGATAGACTAACCATTCAGACTGAGTAAAGTTTTCCAAATTTGGTAGTAACGTAGCTAATAATTCGATTAAGCTATTAATCAATTGATCTATCCATGATTGTGAATTTAATAATGTACTTTGTGCCATTAACTGGATAGCAATAATACTACGTGCCAATATATAAAAGCCTAATACCATACTAAAAGCTTGAATAGTTTGGTGAAAAGTAAGCACACATAGTAAACTTACTGCTGTGATTATTAACAGTTCACAAAATAAAGATACACTCCACAATGCCACTTGAATATAAGGTACATAATTTAATAACGCAATCCCAAACAATATAGCTGTAACTAAGGCAATTAATGCAAATCCACTGAATTTACCAATAAAATAACGACTACGTTGTAAAGGTAAAGATAACCACAAATATATAGAGTGATTATTAAATTCATGTACCATACTAGTAATTACAAATAGACTAACTACATAGATCGCACTCAAACGTAAAAAAGCTGCTAAAACACTGCTTTGGTATGTTACTGTTTCAATTATTGTTATTTGGCCTATGAAAAGACTCAATCCAAACCCGATAATTAATAATATTATAATAACTGCAAAAAAACGAGTACGCAATGCTTCCAATGTTACTAATGTAGCAAGAGTAAAAATTTGTTTCATTTGTCAAAGTATTTTTTATTTTTAAGGTAAATTCACAATGTCTTCTAATCTAACTTCTATTTCACCTAAACATGAACATCGTTTACTTGGTTTGTTATTAATATCTTTACATATCGTATTATGGTGGAATTTTTTTGATTTTCCAGAAATATTATTACGAATTAGTCTATTAGTTCATTTTGGTGTATTTATCCTATGGCAACCATTATGGAGTAGATTAAATGCCCATGGTATTAAATATAAAATATTTTTTATAATAATAATTTGCATATTTTTAATTTTTCCTAATATACTTTTATTGCTTCTATGGCAAATTGTTTTATTGGGATTACTTGGAGGACGTGATTTAGTTAAACCAATTGATAAAACTATTAATCTAGTAGCGATTATATTTTTAAGTATAGAAATATTATTTATTGCTTTTAGTCGATTATTTATTATTGACGAGCAAGTCCATCTATTTACCACGGATATTTGGTTTCAATATGGAATATTGATTATTCCAATATTATTTTTATTAATCAGCACTGATGATAGTCGTGAACATCGTTATTATATTAATTTTTTTCATGGTTTAACAATTTCAATGACAATTGTAATCCTAACTTTAGGAAGTTTAGTTATCAATTTAGCAGGCCAAGTGATTATTCCTCTGGCAGTTTTTCAGATGACATTAGCTACAGTCTTATTTATTTTAACGATAAGCTGGTTATGGGTTATGCTAATTGGTGAAGAAGGAACAGAATCTCTATGGACAAGACATTTATATAATATTGGTAGTTCTTTTGAACAATGGATAGAACATCTAGCTCAACCAATTCATCATAAAAATCTAACTCCTCCAGAATTTTTACAAGCTGGTTTTGAACAGTTATTAACTTTACCTTGGGTTACTGGTATTGCTTGGCATTCTTTATACGGTGAAAATATACTAGGAAATGTAGCATCTCAAAAAATCGTTATTACAGTTCAATCATTAGAAATTACAGTATATGCTCGTTATAGAATTAGTGCTAGTCATGTTTTTCAAATTAAGATTTTATCTCAATTATTAGAATATTTTCATCAAACTAAACGGCGTGAAGCAGCTTTTGCTCAACAAGCTCATCTACAAGCTATTCATGAAACAGGGGCTAAACTTACCCACGATATCAAAAACTTGCTACAATCCTTACATGCCATCACTTCAGCAATAGAAATTTACCCTCCTTCAAAACATGACGATACTCAAAGATTATTACAAGGCCAATTACCACATTTAACCCAACGGTTAAAAAGAACATTAGACAAATTGCAAAAACCAGCTGAATTTTCTTATTCCAATGTACCAATTAATTTATGGTGGAGTAATCTACAAGCTCGTTATCGTAAAAGTCAGATTGATTTTCATACTAATATAGATAATGAAAATGCTCTTATTCCAGAAGATTTATTTGACAATGTAGCCGAAAATTTACTGCAAAATGCTATTATGAAACGTAAGCGAGAACCAGAATTAGAAATTGGAGTATCGTTATATATTAATCAACGGAATTTACAATTAACAGTATTTGATAATGGTAGTAAAATACCAGATGAAATATTTGATAATTTATTTAGCCAACCAGTTCCTTCTAAAGATGGTTTTGGAATTGGTCTATACCATGTCGTTAAACATTTAATTCATACTGGTTACGACTTACAAATTATTGAAAATGTCACTGGTAATGTATGTTTTGAATTAACCAGTACTGAACAATCATAAACTTTGAATTCATCCATTAAAGTATATAAAACTATGTCTGAAGAAACTAAGATTCCACAGTTACAACTTCGTTATGAACAAACTACTGCATTGTATGCTTCTCAATTTGTTATAAGTACCAATGGTGAAGAAGTTATTATCAACTTTTCTTCTGGTGGTTTACCAGATAAAGATACTTCTTATTTACCTGTTCACACTAGGATAGCTTTAACTGCTACTGGAGCAAAAAACCTAGCTAATTTAATTAATCAAGCTTTATCAGAAAGTAATAAAGTAACAGTTTCCAATTTATCAAATAAAGTTATCCATTAATATTATATACTTAATTTATATAACAAGGAAAAACTAATTTCGGCTGGGTAGATAACTCAGCCTACTTCATTAATAACTTTGTATAACCTCAAGTTTATTAAAACAGGTATTTTTCTATAAAGTTAGAGTCAAAAATCAGTAAAATTTTGATTTCTAATTATCTAATATAATGAAATTTAATATATTAAAATGTCATGGTTCTGACAATGATTTTATCCTCATTAATGAATATGAGGAACTATTATTTACTGAACAGCAACGTATTATATTGTCGAAATTATTTTGTGATCGAAATAATAGTATAGGTGCAGATGGAATTCTATTTTTTCAAACTAGTGATATTGCTGATGGAAAAATGCGGATGTTTAATCCTGATGGTTCAGAAGCAGAAATGTGTGGTAATGGTCTAAGATGTATAGGTAGGTTTGCTTGTGAATTATTTGATAAGAATTCTGTACTAATTGAGACTTTAAAAGGAACTTCTCAAATATTTAAAAATACTGATATTTATTCATATATTCCAACTTATCAGGCTGAACTAAATACTATTTCTTTAGCCAGTAAAAAGATTCCTATAATAGTTGATACAGAAACATTAATTAATCAGCCATTCATTATAGATAATTTCTTATTTACAGCTGTAAGTATGCCTAATCCACATTTAGTAGCAATTGTTAATGATATTTCTGATTCTGAACTAGAAAAAATTGGTAAATTAGCTAATCAATTACCAGATAAAATTCCCAATGGTACTAATGTAAATTTTTGCAAAATTATTGATTCAAATTCAATTTATGTTAGAACTTATGAACGTGGAGTTGGTTTAACTAATTCATGCGGTAGTGGTATGTCAGCTTCTTCATTAGTAACTTGTTTATTAGAACATAATTCGTTCAATAAACCAATTGACGTCTATAACTATGGTGGATTAGTAACATGTACACCAAAACGTATGGATAAAGATAAATATTCAGTAATTTTATCAGGCAATGCTACATTCGTTTTTAGTAGTACTATTGAATTTAAATTTTCAAACCTAACTAATATTACTCAATATTTTGGAAAAGTTTTTACAGATGAAATTCAAAATTATGGTAGATTTATCGAATATTCTACACAAAAATATTCAAATATTTTAAATAACACAAGGTAATTCTGTGATCTAATATTTAAATTATTTTACAATGATTTTAGATTCCATAATTTACTTAAAAATTATTATAATTTGGGTTGTATTTTTATGAATTGGTATGGCTTATACACTCTTTTTGGCAAAGAAGTTTGGCGTTTTACAAAAGTTGGTACTCAAACAATTCTTGCTCCTATTGTTACAGTTTTACTTTATTTACTAGTATTTGGTTCAGTATTAGAAGAACATATTGAAATTTATGATGGAATTAATTATACCGCTTTTCTTATCCCTGGTCTAATTATGATGAGTATAATTCAAAATGCTTTTGCAAATAGTTCATCTAGCTTATACCAATCAAAAATGACTGGTAGTTTGGTATTCATATTATTACCACCTTTATCTAGTTTAGAATTTTACTTAGCATTTACTACAGCAGCAATATTACGTGGTTTAGTGGTTGGAATTGGAGTATGGATTGCAACCTGTTGGTTTGTAATATTACCAGTGCATAACATATGGATATTACTAGCTTTTGCTGTATTAGGTAGTTTAGTATTAGGAGCTTTAGGACTCATTGGTGCATTATGGGCTGATAAATGGGATCATATTTCTGCTTTCCAAAATTTTCTTATTTTACCTTTAACTTTTTTAAGTGGGGTATTTTATAGAATAGATACCTTACCAGAATTTTGGGAAAAAACTTCTTATTATAATCCATTTTTTTATATGATTGATGGTTTTCGGTATGGTTTTTTTGGTGTTTCAGAAATTAATATAAATACCAGCTTATTTGTTGTTAGTATATTTGCAATTACTGTCAGTATATTTTGTTTATGGTTATTGCGTATTGGTTATAAAATTAGATATTAATTCAGATATTTTCATGATGAGATGCTACAATTTTTTACAAAAAATATAACTATAGCTAGCATCTTATAGATTATTGTATAGTTTTTTTAAAATATATTAACAACTTAAATATTGAAGGAAAGATTACTGTAATTAAAATTATATTACTGAAACCAGAAATAATTCATAATTAGTTTTTTATCATAAATTTGACAGGAAAATTAATTATTAGTTATTGTCAAAGTTTAGGTTATAATGTAAATGTATACTAGTTAAATCATTAAAAGCAATTTTAGCAATATAACTATTAATTAAAAAAATGCTTATGTAAAACATCGGGTAACTAATCTTAATCCATTATATCCAATGGTTTTTTGAAATAATGATTTTAGTTAATAAAAATATTATTTAACTAGGTGATCTAATAATTACTGCTTGAAAATAAAACAAAGTTGTATTACACTACTTAAAATTTTTCTAACAAACATCTATAATTAAGTGACTAAAATTAGGAACTAACTTATGTCATTTTTAAATAAATTATATTTATTGGGGATAATAGTATTTATAGCCAGTTGCCAAACTATGCCACCTCACAAAGATTGTTATGTTGCTGATTTAAAGCTACGAGGTTATTACAGTGGGGATTGCCAAAATAGCAAAGCTTATGGTAAGGGTATTGCGATTGGTAAAGACAAATATGAAGGTGAATTTATTAATGGTTACACTCATGGACAAGGGATTTATGTTTGGGGTGATCAAGCCAGTTTTACCGGCCAGTTCATTAATGGAATACCACAAGTACCTCATGTTGGTTGTTATGTCGCTGACCCTCGTTTACGAGGTAGATATAATGGAGAATGCAAAGGAGGTAAAGCTCATGGTCATGGCAAAGCGATTGGTATAGATGTCTATGAAGGTGGATTTATTAATGGACTCCTTAACGGTAATGGAACTTATATTTGGTATAATAAAGACCGTTATATTGGGCAATTTAGAAATGGCAAAGCTCATGGACGTGGTGTTATGAAACTTATAGATGGAACTCAAACAGCAAGTGAATGGATTAATAATCAACCAGTTAATTGATAGAGATTTTAATTATGGACAGACCTGGTCAAGATAGTTCACGTTATTCTTGGTTTTTTAGAATATTTGGTAAACCTAGAGAGGAAACTAAACCTACTCCTGTTCCAATTAAACCAGAAAAAATAGTAAAAAAGCCTATTAAACAACCTATTGCTGGAAGTTTTGAAACAACGTTTAGTCATAATAACCAAACCATGCTAGCACAGCTTAATGAAGCTCGCCATTATCAAGCTATTATTAAAGATGTATCTCGGCGTTATAATATTAAGCCAGCTATAATTTGTGGAATGGGTTCTCGTGAATCTCATTGGGGAATGGCACTTAGACCTAAAGGTCCTGGCGGTAGAGGTGATTTTGCTCGGAGAAGACCAAGAGGTGAACGTCGTAGTGCAGAACCACCAGATGGTGGAGGTTATGGGCGTGGTTTAATGCAAATAGATTACGATTGGCATGAGTTTGCTCGTACTGGTAAGTGGAAAGAACCTAGAGAAAATATTATCTATGCTTGTGTAGTATTAGATAGAGCTAGGAAATTTTTTGATAAAAAAACTCAAGGTTTGAGTGAAGAACAGAAATTACGTGCTATGATCGCAGCTTATAATGGTGGAGCAACTGCTACTTTACGTTCCATTAAAGCTGGAGATGATGTTGATGCTAGAACTACTGGTCATGATTATTCTAAAGATGTACTTGATCGCAGTGGCTGGTTTCAATTACATGGCTGGGATTAGTTAATAATATAGATATTCTATATTAAAAATGCTGAATTAAATAATGATATTTGAAATTACATATGTGGAAGTTACTAATATAATTATGGAGAACAACTTATGAGTGCTAAAGGGCAGTCTATACAAGACCCTTTTTTAAATATTTTACGCAAGGAACATATTGCGGTTTCTATTTATCTGGTTAACGGTATTAAATTACAGGGGTATATTGAATCTTTTGATCAATTTGTATTATTGCTAAAAAATTCAGTTAACCAAATGGTTTATAAACATGCTATATCTACTATTGTGCCTACACGTCAAGTCAGAGTTCCTTATGATACTGAACAAAGTGATGAAAAACCAAATGATTTGTAATTTATAATTATGTTTGAAAGACCACATGGTGGTGAACGTGCTATTTTAGTATTTGTAACTTTGGCCAATTCAACAAATTCAGCAGAAGAGTTTGCTGAATTGGCTCGTTCTGCTGGAGTTTCTATAGTATTTGAATTAGCAGCAACTCGTGATAAACCTGATCCTCGTTCTTTTATTGGCAGTGGTAAATTAGAAGAGCTTAATGAATTAGTGGTAGCACACCAGGCTGAAGTAGTATTATTTAATCATCTTTTAAGCCCTGGTCAAGAACGTAATTTAGAGAAAGTTTTACAATGTAAAGTATTGGATCGAACTGGAGTAATTTTAGATATTTTTGCCCAAAGAGCATCCTCTTTTGAAGGTAAGTTACAAGTTGAATTAGCTCAACTAAAACATCTTAGTACTCGGTTAATCCGTGGTTGGACTCACTTAGAACGACAAAAAGGTGGAATTGGTTTACGTGGCCCAGGGGAAACCCAGTTAGAAACTGATAGGCGTTTAATTGGAGACCGAATTAAATCTATTAGTAAACGACTAGATAAAGTTAGTCAACAACGAAAATTAGGTAGAAAAGCCCGCCAACAAGCTCAATTACCAATAGTATCGTTAGTAGGTTATACTAACGCTGGTAAATCAACTCTATTCAATCATCTTACTAAATCAGATGTTTTTGTTGCAGATCAATTATTTGCCACTTTAGATTCTACCTTACGACGTTTAACTTTACCTAATAAAATGCGGTTGGTTTTAGCGGATACTGTTGGTTTTGTGCAACAATTACCACATGATCTGATTGCTGCTTTTCGTTCTACTTTAGAAGAAACTTTGCAAGCAGATTTATTATTACATGTTGTTGATGCTAGTGATCCAGAACGTCAATTACGGATTGAACAGGTTAATCAGGTTTTAACCGATATTGGTGCTGCTGACATACCTCAAATCTTAGTTTATAATAAAATCGACCGTTTATCTGACTGTCAGAGTCACTGTGATAAAGTTGGGAATATGACTAAAGTTTGGTTGTCTGCATTAAAAGATACTGGAATTGATATTTTATATGAAACCTTAGCTGATCAATTAAGTTCGGACACAAATCATTGTCAAGTTCGTGTACCGGTAAATGCTGGTGATTTACGAGCAAATTTATTTAAAAATGCAGTTATATTGCAAGAACAATATGCAGATAATGGTGATAGTCTATTGGAAATCCAGATAGCAACCCAACATCTAAATTTTTTAACTAAAACAGATTCTCGATTGCAATTAGTTAAAACATAAATATTCAACAAAATTATTAGGGAGTAAATATGGCTTGGAATGAACCAGGTGATAATAATAAAGATCCTTGGAATAAACAGGGTCCACCAGATTTGGATGAAGTTATTCAAAAGATACAAAATAAGTTAAGTGGTATTTTTGGTGGTGGCAGTAATAGTGGAGATGGGGATAGCAGTTATAGTGGCCCATCTATTGGATTGGTGCTGATATTGATCATATTGGTTTGGGGATTATTTGGAATTTACACAGTACGACCAGCTGAAGTTGGGGTGGTGACTAGATTTGGTAAATATCATGAAACTACTCAACAAGGTTTAAATTGGCATATACCATATCCGATTGAACGAGTTCAGACAGTTAATATCCAAGAAGTTAGGCCGGTTACTCATAAAGCCTTAATGTTAACAAAAGATGAAAATATAGTTGAAATTGAGGTGATTGTTCAATATCGTGTTGTCAGTGCAAAAGACTATTTATTTAATGTTATTGATCCAGATGATACCTTACTTCAAGCTACTGAAAGTTCTTTGCGCGAAACAGTTGGTATTAGCAAAATGGATGGAGTTTTAACTAGTGAGCGGACTAGAGTTTCAGCTGATACAAAAAAGTTAATTCAAGAAATTGTTGATCGTTATAAAACTGGTTTAACCGTAATCAACGTTAATATGCAGAATGCTCAACCACCAGCTGAAGTTCAAAATGCTTTTGAAGATGTTATTAGAGCTCGAGAAGATCAAGAGCGGAGTAAAAATAAAGCTCAGGCTTATTTCAATGAAGTTATAGAAAAAGTTAAAGGTGCATCGGATAAATTACGTGAAGAAGCAGAAGCTTATAAAGCTCAGGTTGTTGCTCGTTCTGAAGGTGAGACTAAACGTTTTTTAAGTGTTTTATTTGAATATGAAAGAGCTCCAGAAATTACTCGACAACGTTTGTATTTGGAAACAATGGAGTCAGTATTAGCTAATACTAGTAAAATCATGTTAGATGTGAAGGGTAGTAATAATTTGATGGTATTACCATTAGATAAGTTAATTGGCAATTCTGGTAATAGAACAGCAATTCCAACTCTTTCTAATTCTCCACAATCGGTTAAAACCCAGAAACCTAGGAATAATGTTCGGAATGATGCACGCAATAGGGGAGAACGCTAATGTATAAAGCAATTGCCTTTGTTTTATTGCCTATAGTAGCAATAGTTAGTTCTTTTTCAATATTTACCGTTCAAGAAACTGAATTGGCTTTGATGTTACGGTTTAAAAAAATAGTTGGTGATGATTTTGCGCCTGGATTACATTTTAAAAGCCCAATTCATAATGTTCTAACTTTTGATAAACGGATTCAAACTCTTGATGCTCCACCGGAACAATTTTTAACCGTTGAAAAGAAAAACTTAATCGTTGATTCGTTTATAAAATGGCGAATTGTAAATATTGTTACCTATTATAAAGCAGTTAGTGGTAATCAACAACGAGCAAGAGATCGGTTGGGTGAAATTATTGCCGATGGATTGCGGAGTGAATTTGGTAAACGCACAATTAAAGAAGTGGTGTCTGGTGATAGAGTTGCAATCATGGGTATCATCACTGAAGGGGCTAATTTAAATGTTCCAAAATTGTTAGGAATTGAAATTGTTGATGTACGAATTAAACGGATAGAGTTACCCCCAGAAGTTAGTAATTCGGTATATCGACGAATGGAAGCAGAGCGGGAACGAGTTGCTAAGAAATGGCGGTCTCAGGGTGAAGCTGATGCAGTAAGAATTCGAGCTAATGCAGATCGGGAACGGATAGAAGTTTATTCTAAAGCAGAACGTGATTCTGAACAAATTCGAGGTAAAGGTGAAGCTATTTCAGCAGATACTTATGCTAAGGCATATAATCAAAATCAAGAATTTTATACTCTATATCGTAGCTTGAATGCTTATAAAACAGCTTTTAGCAGTCGTAATGATATGTTAATAATTACCCCTGATTCTGATTTTTTTAATTATTTTAATGATTTAAACGGTAAAAAATCATTTTATCCTATATCTACTACTACATCTACACCAAAAGTTAGTACTAAAGATACTGAAATAGAAGCTGTTTCTAATGTTTCTGTACCAAAATTTAGTACTAAAGATACTGAAATGGAAACTGTTTCTAATGTTTCTGTGCCAGAAGTTAGTACTAAAGATGCTGAAATGGAAACTGTTCCTAATGTTTCTGTATCAGAAGTTAGTACTAAAGATGCTGAAATGGAAACTGTTCCTAATGTTTCTGTACCAGAAGTACCAACTAACATTATAAATAATGAATTAGATTAATATGTGGGAAGAACTTGGGATTGCCATTTCTTTAATTTTTATAATTGAAGGTATGTTACCTTTTTTGAACCCAGCCGGATGGCGTAAAACCTTACGCAGAATTAGCGAAATGGAAGATAAAACTTTACGTACAACCGGTTTGTTAAGTATGATATTTGGTTTGATACTACTATATTTAGTTAATTAATTGTTATCAGAGCTACTAGTTAGCTCTGTAACAGAATTCTTTTACTAATGTTTGAATAAATTAAATCTTGTTGTTTAAATTGTTCCTTTGTTAAGATAGTTTCTACATATGGATGTAAATTTGCGTATTCAACATCAGAAAGATCTCTTGAAGTTAAAACTATTATTGGAATAGAATAATTTTTTTGTTTTAAATGTTCAATAAATTCAAACCCATTCATAACAGGCATATTTAAATCCAATAAAATTAAAGTTGGTTTTTTATATTGCAAATATTCTAAAGCTACTTTCCCATTTTCTGCAGTTATAACTGTTAAGCCTTTATCTTCTAACAAAATTGTCAAAAATTCACGTTGTTCTTCCCCATCATCTACCACCATAACAACATTGCCTATATGTTCACCAATATGATTTTTTCTTAACACTATTGGTAATTGACTATGAATAACAGTTTTGTCAAGACAATCTACTGCTCCTCTAGCACAACTTTTCTGTTTATTAATATTAGTAGACATCATAATAACTGGTATGCTAGTGAGTAATGGATCGTTTTTTAATTCTGCAAGAACTTCCCAACCATTTGGTTTTGGCATGTTTATATCCAATAGAATACAATCTGGACATAATTTATGTACTAATTTAAGACCTTGTTCCCCATTTTTAGCAACTGCTACTGAATAACCTAATAGACTTAGATTTTTTTGGAGTAATGTACGAATAACAATATCATCATCAATGACTAGAATAATACCTTTTCCAGTTAATACAGGTTCTGATTCATCCTCACTTAACTGATTATCTAACTTTATTTGAGCTTGAATTGGTAAAGAAATTATAAAACTACTGCCATGACCAAATTCACTTTCAACCCAAAGCGTACCACCAACCATTTGGACAAACTTTTGAGTAATAGCTAATCCAAGTCCAGTTCCTCCATAACGACGAGTAGTAGATGAGTCAGCTTGAGTAAATGGTTTAAACAATTTCTGTTGCTGCTCAAAGGTCATACCAATACCATCATCAATGATACAAAAAGTTATCCAATCATTATCACGTTTTACTTCCAAACTTATATTACCATGTTCGGTAAATTTTGCGGCATTACTAATAAGATTTAATAACATCTGCCGTAACTTAGTAATATCAGTATGTATTTCACCTAAATCATTGTCATAAAGAGTGACTAAATTATTATGTTTATTCCCAATTAAAGGTTGGATAGTGGCTACAATTTCAGTTAACATTACATTCAGGTCAAATGTTTCTAAAAATATATCCATTTTACCTGCTTCAATTTTAGACAAATCTAATACATCATTAATTAATTCTAACAAATGTTTACCAGCACTATAAATTTGTTTTAAATCCGGAACATATTCATCCATTTGACCTAAATCTTCAGCCGTTTCCTGCAACATTTCGCTATAACCAATAATTGCATTTAATGGAGTTCGCAACTCATGACTCATATTAGCTAAAAATTGGCTCTTAGATTGATTTGCTGTGTCAGATTCCTTACGTGCTTGTTCAGCAACATCCAACATTTTTAATGCTTTCTTATTAGCTTCTTTAAGGTCAAGATAAAGTTGTAAGTTTTCTAGTCCGCTGGCACATTGATGAGCCATTATATAGATTAAATCTAAATCAGATTGAGTTAAATGATAGGTATTTTCTAAGTAGACAAAACCAATTGGTTTTTGATTAACTTCAAGTGGAATTAGCAGAGCATCTTTTGGTAATGGGTTTTTAGGAGTTTCTCCCATAATTTGAGCTAAACACATTTTCCTAATTTTCTTTAATTCTTTTGGTTCATCATTATTAGAGAATTTACCAGTCCCAGCCTGAATTGTAATTTGTTTATGGTCATCAGCAGTAATTATAAAACCATTATTCACAGTGTATATCATACTGTCTTCGCCTAAATTACATAAACCGATTAGTTGACTAAGTACGCCATCGAAAAATTGATTTAATGATTGAGCATGATGAAATTTTGGAACTGCTTCTAGGATTTTTTTCAGCCCCATACGGTTAGATTCAATAGTTAGCAAGTCACGATAAGATTTTAAAGCAACCCGCATTGTAGTATATAATTTGTCAGCTCTTAATTCAGTTTTACTTTTATAATCATCAATATCATAACGTTCAATCACTTCTCTTTCTGGAGCCATTCCTGGCTGACCAGTGCGGATTATCAGTCTAATCAAAGAATATTTTAGTTTGTTACGAATAAAATCTACTAATAGTAAGCCAGCATTGTCTGTTTCCATAACTACGTCAATTAAAACTACTGCAATATCTGGTTCTTTATTTAAAATATCTTGAGCTTCAGCACCAGACATAGCTTTTAATATCAGTAAAGGTCGACCTGCAAATTGAAAGCTTTTAAGTGCTAATTGAGTCATGGTATGAATATCCATTTCATCATCAACTATTAATACTTTCCAAGGTGGTAATTTAACTTGATATTTTTTTTCTGTTGTTTTTAATTCAGAGGTACTACCATCTTTTTGTTTTTTTAGGAATTTCATTGTTTTCTATTTATCGAAAAATTAATATTTGTAATTAAGTTTTGAAAATATATAATCCAGCTTATTTGAGATTATAATTATTTTGTGTATCAAACGTAAATATTGTGATCATATACATTAATACAAATACTACACTTCAGATAAAATATAGGATCAGGGTGACCGCATTAAAATTTGCATGAGAGAGTTAAGGATACTGATATTAACCAATTCCAAAATACTCAATTTTTACAGTAGAACTTTTTGATTGTATTTTATATAAGTTAGGACTTACGCATTGCCAAATTAATAAAAACATTATTCTTAATAAAATTAGATAATTAAAATAAATTATAAAGTAATTTTTTTGTGAATCTGGCAATCAAGATGTTTAATACTAGGCATAAAATTTTGAATAAAGGTAGAAATAACTTCATTAAATAAATTTCTCTGTAAACTATAACAATTATCAATAAAATCAGTAATACGCAAGTATTGCAAACGTACATAACTACAAATGGATGCGAATATATGATTACGTATGGCTGTTTGTGAACGTACTTGAAAATGTTCAATATGACATACTTGTTTTATAACACGATGATATTGTTCAATTTGCCAATGTTTATCATGAAGGTTAATGAACATATTTCTATCAAAAAGCTGTTTGTCATCGGGTAAGTACACTGCATAATGTCGTTGTTGGTCTTTTAACATCGTACGAAATACTTTGACATACCCAAAGCAATCATACTTCTAAACCATCTTCTGGAATCTCCAATTTTTGAATTTGTAGGAATTCACCTTTTTCAACTGAAACAGTACGGTTACTTTCTATTGCGAACATAAATCCTAATTGATATTTTCTTATCATCTTTAGATTACTAACACAACTATACCAACTATCTCCTGTTACAAATTTTGGTTCAATTCCCCATTCTAATATGTCAGTTAACATCTCTTGGAAGTAATCATTCTTGGTTTTACTTTCTGATTTATCATAAATTCTATAATTTATTGGTAAACTATTACCTTTTGGGTCTGTATAATACAGTGTAATCAAGTT
>JQIA01000519.1_pt1 | contig 19576 bp, 17 predicted proteins | sample 811431 | NCBI WGS metagenome assembly JQIA01 (sample SAMN02998118, study PRJNA258478) | marine sediment metagenome | biome: marine; feature: seafloor; material: sediment; isolation source: oil-polluted sediment collected from 3 locations (0.5 km, 0.7 km and 0.9 km)... | place: USA: Gulf of Mexico ...
TGCTCGTTCTGCAACTTTAAAAGCCAAACCAAAAAAGATTTTAAAATCAGATGCAAAATTGATCAGAGAAACTTTAGAAAATCCTAAAATTATTATTAATAATTTTGAAGCTAATTATATATTAGAAAATGATTTTTTTACTAAAGCAATTAAAATGAATTTTAAATTTTCCAGAAGTGGAAGTGTTACTATTCACGTACCAGAAGTTTCATTTCAAAAATACTTACCTGAAATTGATTTTGAAAATAAATTTTATGAAATAATCAGAAGTGTTTACTCAAAAATTACTGATTGGAAATATACCAAGCAAAATATTTATCAACTAAAAGATGATAAAATGAACCAGATATTACTTGATATTTAAAATGGATTTAATAAAATTTACAAAACAATTAAGTAAATTGGCAGAAGAACTTTCTAATTCTCATCCAGAAGAAGATTATAATAATTTAGAAAAGATTAATAAACTTTTACATTATAATAACAAAGAGTTTAGTAAATTGGTTCAAGAATATTTCTTTGAAGAAATAGAAAATTTTCATATATCTTCATTTAAATATTTTGAGCTAATTGCAAATATATGTTTAAAAAATAACCTACATTATTTAGCCAGAGAATTACTTAACTATTTAATTATACATAATGTTTTTGAAGAAAAGTATAGTTATAATATCTTATACTTTAGTATTCAAATTATTATTGAATTCAGTTTACATGATTATGTAGATATTGATAGTGATGCTGAACGTATAAGAATATATTATAAAAATGAAAGCTTTCCTATTAATATGAAGCAGATTGAAGTTGATACACGTTTTAGTATATTGAAAATATTGCATGAAACCTATACTTTTAAATTAAAAGATGATAAGAATGCAGAAAAACAGAAGATTATAAGAAAGTATAATCAAATAATTTCTCAAATTCGTGCTGAAGATAAGAATTATATAAAAAAATACCGATGGTGTCGTCTTTATGCCTTGCAAAGTTTAGAGTATAGACAAGAAATTGAATATCTTTTTAAAAACAAACCAGGTAATGCTGAAGAATTTGAGGAAGTGTTATGTGAATATTATAATATATTGCTATGTCCAACATTTGGAAGAATTAGTTTTAATGAACAAAAAATAACTTTTATAAATGAAGGAAATGGATGTATCGAAAAACCAGTATTAGGGATATGGCAAGATAGTAAATTCATAACTGAAATAAAAGTTAACAGTACTTGTCTTGCAGGAGATAATTGTACATTTTATTTGGATAAAGAAAAACAATCTAATATATTAAAAAAAATAAATCGAAATGGTAACAAAGTAGAATTACATTTAAACTTTAATAAATTTGATAGCTCTCCGTTTAAATTGATTTGTTATGAAGATATATCAGATTTTTTAAAAGTATTGCAAGTTTCAAATCTATCTGACGATTCAAATCAACTTTTAAAAGACATCATTGATAAATTAATTAGAATGATGGAAAGAAAAAATACTAAAAAGATTGAAGACTTACATAATGATGAATTGACACATTGGTTAAGAGATAAAGGATATATAGCATCTGATCAAACTAGGACAGGGCTATCAAATTCAAATGCTGGTAATGCTGGTGAAGTCGACATTATGATTAGAACAGAAAAAAATGGTACTCCTGTTTCTATTATAGAGGCCTTTAGATTATTAAAATTTGATACTAATAATATTGTTTCTCATATAAGTAAACTATTACACAAATATGACACTGCCGGACATGAAAAAAATTACATTATTGTATATGCTGAACATGAAAACTTTTCTGAGCTTTGGGAAAAATATTTTAATTATGTTAAAGATAAATTAAATGAGCATAATAAATTTGAAGGTAGATATCTTTTAGAAGATTTTGAAGACACTGGAAAAGTATTTAGTGAAAAAACTGATATTAAAGTTGGACTAGCCAAACATAAAAGAGAAGGTAATATAGTGGAAGTGTATCATATATTTGTAAATATGTATATTTTTTAATAATCAAGAAAATGACACAATTTAGTTTGATATAATTTTTAAAATCCTCCAACTCAACATAAATTACCAACTATTCTACCTCAAAATATTTTACCAAAATTATCATAAACCATTTATATATAGGTAAATTATGTAAGAATGGTAAGCTATTAAATATGGAGAAATTGAAAAACTATTGGGTAAAGGTGATATGTTAGTTAAAACACCATCTTATAACCAACCAATACGAGTACATGGAGCATATATTAGCAGAGATTATATTCAGGCTGCTATCCACCATTTTACCGGAAATTAAATCATGCTTATGTTTTTTATTTAATCATGTTTTATCATTTAATCCGTTAAATCGTGTTCAAAAATAATTAATTATCTGAATCAGAATTCACAAGATTAAAAAATAAAAAGAATTTAAAAGCATTAAAATCAAATTAGTTTTGATTGTAAATTCTGTTAATCCTATAATTCTGATTCAGACATATTTATCCTTAAATCATGTTCAAACGCTTCTTATCCCAACCAATTTGCATCTCCAAAAACAAATCTGTTACAATCTAATTATTATTTTAATGGTAAAAAATTATGCAAAAATTACAAGCTATACACTATGGGGAAGTTAAATTAATCCTCGGAATAAAATGTGACGGATATGTTCTGTCTGATGGTACGGCAGTTATGAGCTTACGTGGAATTACCAAATTATTAGATATGGATCATGCTGCCCTAGTTTGCATGGTGACTAACTCAGTAAAAGTTACAGCTAAAAATAGTCCATACCAAGTACGAAACATAGTCACTTACGCATAGCTGTTCGACCATTAAATACATACTTTTTATCAAGTTTTTTGGAAATAGTTCTTGATGTTTATCCAACCTACAATTCAAATTACCTATCTTTTATAACTCGTAATAACTCATCCACAGTAGTATCACCAGCTAGTAAGCGTTTAGTAGCATCTTGATAAATAGACTGAGTATTGACATAATTTTCTAATTCATGTTGACCAACGCTATCATGAATCATATTGCGTAAGGTGCTATCTATGCTAACTAATTCATAAATCCCTGTACGGCCTAGATAACCAATTGAATTACAATTAGAACAACCTTGGGCTTTATATAGTTCAGGAGCTGTGGTTAATTTTAATTCACGCATTTCCACCGCATTTGGAATATAAACCTGTTTACAATGTTGGCATAATAAGCGAACTAAACGTTGAGACATTAAACCTATAATACTAGAAGCTAATAAAAATGGTTCAATACCCATATCTCTCAACCTAGTAATAGCACCAATAGCAGTGTTAGTGTGCAAAGTAGATAGAACCAAATGTCCAGTAAGACTTGCTTGAATAGCAATCTGAGCTGTTTCGACATCCCTAATCTCTCCAACCATTACCACATCTGGGTCTTGACGTAAAATAGCCCGCAAACCACGAGCAAAGGTCATGTTAACTTTAGTATTAACCTGAGTTTGGGCAATGCCATCTAAATAGTATTCTATCGGATCTTCCACTGTCATAATATTACGACTATGATCATTTAGATAATTCAGCATGCCATATAAACTAGTAGTTTTACCAGAACCAGTAGGGCCAGTTACCATAAGCACGCCATAAACTTTTTCCAACAGATTTCGTAAATGAATTAATATATCTGTTGACATGCCAATTTGCTGTAAATCTAAACGACCTGCTTGTTTATCCAATAGCCGTAAAACTACCCTTTCTCCATGTCCAGATGGAATGGTAGATACTCGTACATCAACAGCTCGGCCAGCAATTCGCAGTGAGATTCTACCATCTTGTGGTAAGCGTTTCTCAGCAATATCTAATTTGGCCATGACTTTAATACGAGAAATTAATAGTGGAGCTAAAACTCGTCGAGGTTGCAATATCTCTCGCAATACGCCATCAGTACGAAATCTTACCACTAACCTAGTTTCAAATGGTTCAATATGAATATCGGAAGCATTTTCCTTAATTGCCTCTGATAACAAAGCATTAATCAACCGAATTATTGGAGCATCATCCGCAGTTTCTAATAGGTCTTCTGGTTCAGCAAGTTGTTTTGCCACTTGGGATAAATCCAATTCATCACCCAAGCCTTCCATCATTTGGCTGGAAGTTGCTTCATAATTTTTGGTGAGTAATAGATCGAATTGCTCTGGAGAAATTGCTTGGAAAGATAGTGGTATGCTTAGGAAACGTCTTACTTCGATTAATATTTGCTGAGTTATATCTGGACGATGATATATGGTATTAGGTTGGGAAAATATGATGCCGTGCCGTTTAGCAAAAGTAAAAGGAATAGATGGGTAATTCATGCTTAAGTATTCAGCTGGGCAATAGTAGCTCGTGCTTGAGATAAAATAGTATCGTAATGAGTTTCTAAAGCTGAATTTGTACCACGTAAACCAGCTATTACTTTCATAGTCCAATCTAAGTATTCTTGTCTACGTTCTAATGACCAATCACAAGGTGGGGAATGAGCAATATCATAAATATTACAAATTTTATCAGCTAGTTTAATCTGTTTGGCAGCAATAGATTTATTAGGAGCAGTTTCAATTTGTTTAAGTTTCCGTTGTTGTTTGGACAGATTTTTATCATCGGTAACTTCTTCTACTAGAGATAGAACTTCCTTTCCAAATTGTTCTAATATTTCCTGTTCAGTAGCATCAGTATCTTCCAATGTATCATGTAATAAAGCTGCCATCAACGTAGTTATTTCTCGTATTCCACCCACTTTCCACAAAGTTGTTGCTACTTCAATGGGATGGTTTATATAAGGAACTGCTTCACTATTTTTGCGTCGTTGATGGCGATGCTTTACAGTTGCAAATTGTAATGCTTCTAATAATAAGCCGATTTCTTCTGAGCTAAATATCTTTTTTAGATTCATCATCAATCACGATATAGCGAGTTAGGTAAAAACTTTGGCCAATTACAAATACTAAAGTCAAACCTAGCATACCAAACAGTTTGAAATTTACCCAAGTGTTAGTATCAAAATTGAAGGCTACAAATAAATTTACGATACCTATTACAATGAAAAAAGCTATCCAAGCAAAGTTTAAATTTGTCCAAACTTTATCGGAAGAAACAGTAATTTGTTTATCTAACATACGTTGGAGTAAATTTTTCTTACCAATAAACTGACTACCAAGAAACGCTAATGCAAAAGCCCAGTTAACAATGGTTGGTTTCCATTTAATAAAATTTTCATCTTGCAATAATAAAGTCAAACCACCAAGCACCAGAACTAATACTAATGTTATAAGGTGCATGTTCTCGACTTTGCCATTTTTAAACCAATGCCAACCAACTTGAACAACTGTTGCAACAATTATCACTGCCGTCGCAGTATAAATATCATAAACTTTATAGGCAGCGAAAAATAATAAAATAGGTAAAAAATCGAAAAATAGTTTCATATTGATTAATTTTAAAATTGAGATGCTAGAGTATGGGAGCTAAAATTTGGAATTACAAGCCTCATATAAGATTACCTACAAGTAACAGTTTTAATAAAAGATTTTTCTATCAATTATATAAAAATTAATGTACTTTTAATCACAGTTGAATTTCATTAAGAATTTATACTCCTCTACTGCGATATACACGAGTAACGCTACTTAAACGTCTGATATGACGCATAATAGCAGCAAGATGATAACGACTTTTTACCGAAATACAAAATTTAAGAATACTGCGACCATTAATATTTTCATTAGCAACATGTTCAATGTTACTTTTCATATTAGTAATACAGGTCGCTACATTTGCCAAAACCCCTTGTTGGTCATTTACTTCAATTTTAACATCAACTAAAAACTCTCCTTCAATGTCAGCTTCCCATTCAACTGGTTGTAATCTCTCAACTTTATATTGGATAACCTGTTTACATGCAGCAGTATGGATTACAATTCCTTTACCAGTACTGATAAAACCAACTATATGATCTCCTGGAATTGGATGACAACAATTAGCAAAGTTTACAACAATATTTTCGGTACTTTTGATAATTAATGGTTTAGGTTTATTAGTTGCTGTTGGTAATGACGGAGTTGGATCAAATTGACGGGCTACAATTAAGGCCATACAATTACCAAATCCAATTTCAGCCAATAGAATTTCCATACTCTTACATTTAAAAACGTTTAATAAACTAGTAATTTGTTTTTCATTAAAATTGTCTACATGTAAAGAATAAGTCGCTAATTCTTTGTCCAACATATGCCTTCCTAAGCGGATTGCTTCGTCATGCTGGAGATTTTTTAAAAAATGTCTAATGTGACTACGGGCTTTAGCACTAACAGCAAAATTCAACCAGCTAGGATTAGGTCTGGCCCATTTAGCAGTAAACACTTCTACTGTTTGGCCACTGGAAAGTTGGGTTGATAGAGGAAGATACTGACCATCAATTTTAGCAGACACACATTTGTTACCAACATCAGTATGAATCGCATATGCAAAGTCAATAGCAGTTGCATTTTTGAGAATCTGCATAATCTCTCCTTTAGGAGTAAATACATATACTTCCTCTGGAAATAAGTCAGTTTTTACATGTTCTAAAAATTCTATGGAATCACTTGCTCGTATTTCTAGTAATTCCCGTAACCATTCGCTAGCTCTTCGATAAGAAGGAGTTTGATAATCATTTTTGTTGCTAAAATGTTCTAAACCATAGGTTGTGATTCCAGTTTCTGATAGTTTGTGCATTTCAATAGTACGGATTTGAGTTTCAATCAACATACCCTGTGAACCAAACAATAAAGTATGAATAGACTGATAACCGTTATTTTTTGGTATCGCAATATAATCTTTAAAATACTCAAATATCGGTTTATATAAACTATGTACTGCTCCAAGAGCAAGATAACAATCTGATTTATTATCAACAATAATTCGTAATGCACAAATATTCATCAACTGCAAAAAAGTTTTGTTAGGTGAAGAGGACTTTTTCTTGTTACACATATTAAAATAAATACGATACGGATTACGTTTACGTTTATAAACTTCAGCCTTAACAGTATATTTAGCTAACTGTTTTTCAATAGATATTTTAATAGTGTTAAAAGTTGCAAAACGTTGATTATGAATTTTTTGCAATCGATAAGATAGAATTTGATAACGTTTAGGATATAAAGCCGCAAAACTAAGCTCTTCCAATTCAGATTGGATAATATTAATTCCTAAACGATTGGCAATAGGAGCATATATTTCTAAAGTTTCTCTAGCAATACGTTGTCTTGCAGCAGGTCGCATTGCTCCTAAAGTTCGCATATTATGTAAACGATCAGCGAGTTTAACTATTATGACTCGAATATCACGATTCATTGCCAATAACATTTTACGGAAATTTTCCGCTTGAGCATGTTCTCTGGTTTTAAATTCAATGGTTGATAATTTGCTAACTCCATCAACTAATTCAGCAACTTGTTTACCAAATTCTATTGCTAATTTTTCTTTGGTAATACCAGTGTCTTCAATAACATCATGCAACATTGCTGCACATAAAGTTTGAGTATCACTATGCATCTCTGCCAAAATATAAGTTGCTGCAACTGGATGAAAAATATAAGCTTCACCTGATTTACGCACTTGACCATTATGAGCTTCAGCACTAAATAAATAAGCACGATAAATCTCCTTGACTTGTGAAGTATCAAGATATTTATCTAGTAGTTTACATAAATCGCTAATGAATATTTTAGTTGGAGGATTGACTAAGACCTGCGGCATATTAATTTAGAAAGTTATTAGCAAAATTTTAATGGATAATGAATTTTCAAATAGGAGTAGACTGCTTGATTATCTGCGTAACCTAAGCTAATTAACAATTAGAGATATTAATTTATAGGTTTAAACGATTGTTCTTCTAAAAGTTTATCAAAATTATCTGCATTTATTTTACCTTCAGCAATTTCTCGTAATGCTATTACAGTTGGTTTATCATCATTTGCTGGAACTAATGGAGTTGCACCCATAGCAATCTGCCGAGCACGTTTACTAGCTAATAAAACTAAATCAAACCGATTATCAACATATTTTAAACAATCTTCTACGGTTATACGTGCCATTTGTTTTCCTAGGTATAAATAGTATATTATTGGAGGTATTTAAAAATTTAAGAAAAATCTACAATGAAAAATCTAACAATCTGGGTCAAGGCAACTCGGCCTCAATTCTTTACGGTTATTATTTTACCAATTTTGTTGGGTACTGCTATTGCTTGGAATTTACAAGGGATATTCTCACTAATTTACTTGGTTTTATCACTATTAGCAGGTGTATTTTCTCATGCTGGTATCAATGTTCTTAATGATTATTTTGACCATTTAAATCAAACTGATGAATTTAATCATTCTCCACTCACTCCATTTGCTGGTGGTAGTCGTATGATCCAAAATGGAATTTTAACTGTCACAGAAACATATTGGTTTGGATTAATTTTAATTTTAGTAGCAATTCTTATTGGTTCTTTTTTAGTGGCAATGAAAGGATTACCATTATTATGGATAGGAATCTTTGGTATATTATCTGGCTATTTCTATTCAGCCCCACCATTTTCATTTATTGATAAAGGCTTGGGGGAATTATTAATCGGTTGTAATTTTGGAATATTAGCTGTATTGGGAGCTTATTATGTACAAACTCAAACTTTAAATTGGATTGTAATTATTGCATCATTACCTTTAGCTTGTTTAGTTACAGCGATTCTATATATTAATGAATTTCCCGATTATAATGCAGATAAACAAGCTGGAAAAAATAATTTAGTAGTGCGTTTAGGACTAATATCTGCCCGATCTATTTATTCTATCTTAATATGGTTAAGCTTTTTTACTATAGTTATTGGAGTAATATCTAATAGCCTACCTTTATTTAGTCTAATTAGTTTGCTCTTACTACCATTAGGATTTTTTGCAACTAAAGGACTGTATAATTATTATGATAAGCCAATTTCTCTTATCCCAGCTATTAAAAATACCATCATGTTACACACATCAGTCAGTTTGGTATTAATTGTAGCTTTTTTATTATAAGTTGATAATATGTTTAGTGTCAAGTTGATTGGAATAATTAAGTGGGCGACCGTATTAAAATTTGCATAGTTATGGATACTAAGAAAAGATAAAAAATCAGAGTATAAACCATGACAAGAAGTATAGTAATTTGGAAACGAAAAGAATGGTTGCAAAAGTTTTATAACCCAAACTTATAATCTTAAGTATTTGGCAACAAATTGGTCAGTTATTTTCTTAAATTGGGTAGGTAAAATACTGTCAACTTGTTCTTGGATAAAGGTTGGTATTTCGCCATAAAAAGCTTGAGCAATTCCTCCAGTAATGCAAGCAATAGTATCACTATCACCACCTAAAGAAATTGCATTCCTAATTGCATCTTCGTAGTTATTAGACTCTAAAAAAGCAATGATCGATTGTGGTACTGTACCTTGACAAGATACATCGAATTGGTATGTTGGCCTAATTTCATCCAAAGTAAGGCTTAGATTATAATTAAAATTGCTTGTAATAAAATTCTTTATAGTAACTTTATCATTGCCAGTTCTTCCCAAAAAAATGGCAGCAGTAGCTTGAGCTCCTTTAATACCTTCGGGATGATTATGAGTAACTTCAGCACTTTGTTTAGATTTTTCTAATACAATATTTAAATCATTATAAGCAAAACCTACTGGACTTACTCGCATTGCTGAACCATTACCCCAACTATTATAAGGCTCATTATGCTCAGAAATTGCCCATTGATAAAAATTTTCTCCATAACTAGCAGTTGGAAAATTACGAAAATATTCTTTAAGCTTATCGACATAAGAAATATTATTTAAAATACTATCTGCTAATGCTACTGTTAATATGGTATCATCAGTAAATGTACAATTAGTCGAAAACAATGGAAAGTCCTTAGTTTTAATATTTCTAAATTCATAAATTGAACCGATAATATCACCAGCAATTGCTCCAATCATTTATCATCTCCTGTTATATTAATGTTTAATAGTGAAATAAGCATTGACATTCTAATTATATGTATTGATAATTACACTAAATGTAAAAATAATCAATATTTACAAGTTTTACTTTAATGCTAAATAGATCAAACTGCGATAAAAACAATTAAATGACAACCAAACGCCTTAAAATTCCACCAACTAAAAGTACTTTATTAACTCTGAAACGTAAAGTAATTTTTTTAGAACTAGGAGTATCACTGTTAGAGCGTAAAAAAGAATTATTAACTCGTTTAGTTTATGAACGTCTTAAACAATATCGTGAACTACGCAAAGAATCTAAAGCTATATTAAAAACCGCTTATTATTGGCTAGGGATAACTCATACTCGTATGGGAAATGGCTATTTGCAACAAGTTGCTATTGGTTTAAACACTCCTTTTAATATTAAAATTATTCCTCAAAGTAGTATAGGAGTTCAATATCCAACTATCACCACAAATTCACTGAATTTACAGCCAGTTAGTTTAATGGGAACAGATACTAGTTTTGATGAAACTCGTCATCACCTTGCTAATATGGTAGTTTTACTAGCAAAACTTGGAGAAGCCGAAACAGCTTTATGGCGTTTATTAGAAGAACAACGTAAAACTCAAAAACGAGTCAATGCTCTCAAGTACAACGTGATTCCTAAATACCATAGTACCATTAGTTTTATTAAAGATACATTGGAAGAAGAAGATCGTAATACTTTATTTCAAATTAAACTCTTAAGAGAACAAAACTCATAGTTAAAACCTTTGAAAATTACATAATAGTAAAAATAGATATCTTTCCTAAATAAAGATATATAATGTAGAATGAATTGCATAAATCACACATGTCTAATGTGACTCGAAAGATGTAATTCGTAAACTCATTACATCCTAGATGAAGCAGACAAGGCATGCCTTGTCTCTACGTTATAATATAATTTATGCTTCAGTACTTACTACAACCATACATGATTATCATGATTAATAACTTTCGTTATTTAGGAAAGATGTCTAATATAAGTATTATGTTAGCTTTACATAATTATAATAAGATTTATCTTGTAACTTGTTAAAAGAACATGGTAAACTTTATTGCTATTATGGTTTTTTGTCAAGGATGTTGGGACGCATAAAATTGTTATAATTAATATATACTATTGAAACTCAGGGAATTTTTTAATGATAAAGAATATACTAAGAACTTTGATAATTTTCATAAGTGTAAGTGTTTTAAATATAGCCTCCGCTGATGAAGATAAAGAGCCTATAGAAATAACTTATGTTGAATGGGCTAGTGAGGTAGCTAGTGCTAATGTAATTAAAGTTGTGTTAGAAGAAATAGGTGAAGAAGTTGATATAATTCCAGTTACTACAGCAGCTATGTGGCAAGCAGTAGCAAGTGGCGATGTTGATGCCCATGTAGCAGCTTGGCTATATACTACTCATGCTCATTATTTAAATGCGGTTAAAGATGATATAGAATATTTAGGGCCTAATCTTGAAGGTACTAAAATCGGGCTGATTGTACCTGAATATGTAACTATAAATTCTATTTCCGAACTCAATGCTAATATTAAGAAATTTAGAAAACGCATTATTGGAATTGATCCAGGAGCTGGATTAATGAGCAAAACTGAACAAGTAGTAGAAGAATATGGATTAAAAAAATTTAAATTAGTTGAAGGCAGTGGGGCAGCTATGACTGCTACTTTAGGGTCTGCTATTAAAGATAATGAATGGATAGTTGTTACTGGTTGGACTCCACATTGGATGTTTTCTCGTTGGAAATTAAAATATTTGGAAGACCCTAAAAATATATATAACCCTAAGGATGAGCGTGGAGAAGAGCATATTGGCACTATTGTTCGTAAAGGTTTGAAAGAAGATAATCCTAGAGTATATAAAGTACTAGATAATTTTATCTGGCAGCCATCCGACATGGAACAAGTAATGATATGGAATGAGAATGAAGATGCTGATCCTTATGATAATGCTGTACGTTGGGTAAAAGAAAACCGTGATAAAGTAAATAAATGGATAGCTAAATGACGATATATAGAGCCAAATCTGGATTCTTTAAAGGTATGAATCCTACAGTAGCATTGTTTTCAAAAGCAGTTATTGTTATTTTTGTGGCTTTTGGAGGAATTTGGACTGAAACAGCTTTCCAAACGTTTAATATTATAAAAACCAGTATTATTTTTGGACTAAATTGGTATTATATAGGAATAGTTGCATTTTTCTTATTTTTTGTCATTTGGTTGATGTTTAGTCGTTATGGCGATATTCGTCTTGGTGATGATGATGAAAGGCCTAGTTTTGGCTATTTTTCTTGGTTTGCAATGTTATTCAGTGCTGGGATGGGAATAGGCTTAGTATTTTGGAGTATTGCTGAACCAATTTATCATTTTCAAAGCAATCCATTTATTACTGAAGGCCTAACTCCTGAAGCAGCTGAAGTGGCTATGCGAATTACCTTTTTACACTGGGGATTGCATCCTTGGGCTATTTATGTAATCGTCGGATTATCTTTAGCATATTTTGCCTATCGTAAAAAACTCCCACTTACTATTCGTTCAGCCTTATATCCTATTATTGGTGATAGAATTTATGGACCAATCGGCCATGCAGTTGATGTTTTAGCAGTTTTTGGAACTGTGTTTGGGTTAGCTACTTCATTAGGGCTTGGCGTACAACAAATGGATACCGGTTTATCCCATCTATTTCAATATGATTCCTATTCTACTATTGAAAGTACTGCTAAAGAGACGTATACATTGGAAAAATGTAGTGGGGTTGCAGAAGTAGAGCAATGCAATGAGTTGGCAGCCAAAGAATATCCCAAACCATTTCCATATAGTTTAATATTGATAATTGTAGTTGTTACTTTAATTGCTACTTGGTCTGTAGTGTCTGGAGTAGGTAAGGGAGTCAAAATCCTCAGTGAGTTGAACCTAGTTTTAAGTTTGATTTTACTATTATTTCTATTGATATTTGGCCCTACTCGTTATTTATTGAATTCTTTTTTGCAAAATACTGGGGATTATTTATCTGCTTTAATACCATTAAGCATGTGGACTGATGCCCATAAAGACACTGGCTGGCAAGGTGGCTGGACAACTTTTTATTGGGCTTGGTGGATAGCTTGGTCACCATTTGTTGGAATGTTTATCGCACGTATTTCCCGTGGACGTACTATTCGAGAGTTTATTATTGGAGTTTTATTAGTTCCAACCTCTTTAGCTTTTTTATGGCTTACTGTATTTGGTAATACTGCATTGTATCTAGAATTGATGAATACTACGGTAAATGAATTCGGTAACACAGTATCAGCTATCGGCCAAGCTGGTATTATTGAAGCAGTTAATAATGATGTTACCATCGCATTGTATACTACATTTGAAAAATTGGATGCTGGTATTATTGGTACTTTTGCTTCTGGAATAGCGACCATACTAATTGCTTCTTATTTTATTACCTCTTCTGATTCTGCTACACTAGTAGTTTGTACCATTTTATCAGTAGGAGATGAAGATCCACCAATCATGCATCGTGTATTTTGGGGAATTGGAGAAGGTACAGTTGCTGGAATATTACTTATTCTAGGAGGTTTACAAGCATTGCAAACTGCTTCTATAACTGCTGCTTTACCATTCTCATTTATTATTTTAGCTATGGTGTATGGATTAGTAACCGCATTAAAACAAGAGAAACTTTAGTTTTATTAAGAAGATGGTAATAAATTAATAGTTTATTTTCATCTTCTTTAGTTACTAAAATCAATTCAAAGCAATCTGCAATTTTTCAACATAATCATCAATATCTTCCTGAGTTCGCATTTCAGTAACACAGATCAATAAACAATTATTCAGTTCTGGATAAAATTCTGCTAAATCATAACCACCTAAAATATTATGTTCCATTAAACTGGTTAATACTTTAGTAACTGGTTGATATAATTGTAAAACTACTTCATGGAAATAACTGCCAGTGAATACTTGTTTTACTCCAGTAATAGTTACTAACTTTTCAGCTAATTTAATAGTATTATTATGACAAGCAAGAGCTGTTTGTTCCAAACCTTTAGCTCCCAATAAAGCCATATGAATAGTAGCAGCAGTCACCATCAAACCTTGGTTAGTACAGATATTGGAGGTGGCTCTGGAACGACGGATATGTTGTTCACGAGCTTGCAAAGTAAGAGTATAGCTAGGTTTATTATCTAAATCCACAGTTCGACCTACGATGCGTCCTGGCATTTGCCTAACTATTTTCTTTTTACAGCACATAAAGCCAAAATATGGACCTCCAGAAGAAAGGGGAATTCCTAATGGTTGTCCTTCTCCACAGGCAATATCTGCTCCATTAGTTCCCCATTCACCAGGAGGTGATAAAACAGCAAGTGTTAAAGGATTAACTAGTCCTATCGTTAGCATTCCTTTAGAATTTGCCCAATCAGTAAGTTCATCAACTGCTTCCAAATTCCCAAAAAAATTAGGTTGTGGAATCACTAAAGTAGCAGCATCTGGCATATTTTCCAACATATCAATAGCAATCGTACCAGTTTCAGTATCGAAAGGTACATCTATTAAGGTAATATCTTGATTTTTAACAATAGTATGGACTACTTGCCTATAAACTGGATGGACTGTAGTTGGCATTAAAATTTGTTTGGATTTTTTGCTTAAACGTACTGCCATTAATACAGCTTCGGCTAATGCTGATGCTCCATCATATAAAGAAGCATTGGCAGCTTCCATCGCAGTCAAATTAGCTATCATGGTTTGGAATTCGTACAATAATTGCAGAGTACCTTGACTAGCTTCAGCTTGATAAGGAGTGTAAGCAGAATAGAATTCACCACGAGTAGTAATTTCCCATACTGCGGCTGGAATATGATGTTCGTAAGCTCCAGCTCCAACAAAACAAGTTAAATTCCCATTTTGTTTAGCTCTCTGCTGCATCAACTTTCCAACTTCCATTTCGGTCAAAGCTGAAGGAACTTTTTCTAAATTATCACAACGTAAATTAGTTGGGATTTCATCAAATAAATCTTCTATTTTTTCCACGCCAATAGTTTCTAGCATGGAGGTAATGTCGTCTTGAGTATGGGGAATATAGGGCATTTATTATAAATTTTAGAGGTTGTAATTTGAAATTGGTTACTTTAGTTTGACAGTAAAACCAGAATTTTCAGGATTTGGTTGGGCAGTACTATTAATAAAAACTAAGTTAGTAAACCATGATAGTTTATTTTTTAATTGCTTATTTAAGTTATTTCTTTTTCCTGGTCTAACCCAGTCATTTTCATTCCATAAGATTACTTTTATATTAGGTTCGTTGCAACATAATATTTGTTTATAAGCTAAAAATTCTTCTGATATTTCATTAGTGCAATTGATTCCAATTATTAAGGCTAAAGAGTCTCTAATTTTTTGGGCAATTTCATTAAGTTTATATTCTGTATGTCTACTTCTACTTAAACATAGATAATTTTTTAGTTCTTTTTCAATCTTATTAATTTTTTTAGTTAAATCTACCTGAACATTACTTTCAACCATTGTTTTACAATTGGTTATTTTTTGCTCAATTTCACTAAGTTTATCACATAAATTATTTATAGTAATTTGTTTATCATTGCGTTCATTTTTCACCTCTATAAAATAGAGAGATTTATTTCTTATTCCTATAAAATCTACTGCTTTAGTTCCACTTATTTGTTTAATTTCATTGAAAAATTTACTTTCATCAAACTTAATAATATTTGTCCATGAATCATCAAAGATGAATTTTAATTCGCTTTCTATTAATTCCATCATATTTAAGCTCCATAAAATAAATTTGATTCATAATCATCATGAGCTGCAAATTCCGCTAAAATATCATCATGTTGAATTTCAGATAAAGTATCACCAGTTTCTATTTGGGTAGCAGCTTGTGGTTCATCTTTGTATAAAGCAAAAAAACGTATATTTGGTTTTTCTGGAGCTGGAGGAGTTGGGTATTCTGCTAATAATGATAATTCATGAGCTAGTAAATAATCATGAGTTGATACAAATACTTGGATTCCAGCTAAACCTAATTGTCTTATTATATCAGCAGTTTTCCGGATTAAAATTGGATTCAAACTAGCTTCTGGTTCATCCCAAAACAAAATACTGTTGGTAGTTAAAGAACCATTGCGTAATAAATAATATAAAGTGCCTAATTTACGATAGCCATCGGCAATTACATTAACATCTAATTTTTTACCATGTATATTAAAGTAAAAATGGTCATTTTCTAATATAACTAAATCTTCTTGTTGATCTTTAGAACCAGTTACTATTTCTTGAATATTTTTTATAATTGGTTCAATTGCTTTATAATCAGCATGAGTTTCTCTTAAAATAGCTTCGTTTAAATTTAATGCTAAATCATAATGAGTTCTGTTATATGGAATATGTTGCCTTTCATAGGTAGCAAAGAAATTATCATAAATTGAAAGCATTTCTGTTGTTGGAAAATAAATTGGTTGGATTTTTTCGTAATTCTCTCTATTTATTTCTATTTCTGCTATTTTTTCCCCAGAAACAGTATTATAGAAAATATATTTATTTTTATTAGATAAATCTACTTTCACATATTCATGATTATTTCTTACTAAATCTCCCCAATTTCGAATTTGAAATATTCCATTCATTATTGGTGAACTAGAATTCGCATGAGATTTTAAAATCAGTGCATACATAACCTTCATAGCATGAGTCTTACCAGTGCCATTAGCACCAATCAACACATTAATCCCATCACAAAACTCAAACTTAGCTTGGTCAAATGCAGTGAAATTTTCTAGGTATAAATCTTTAATTTTCATTAGAAGTTTAAATATGAATAGCCACCGACAAAATCGGTGGAAGCAAATATTTTAGTTTTCAGTAATTTCTCGATATTTATCATGGCTTAATAAACCATCCAAACTTTGAGAAGGTTTAAGCTTAAATAACCAGCCATCTTGATAAGGACTTGAATTAACTACTTCGGGTTCATCAACCAATTTCTCGTTAATTGCAGTAATTTTACCAGCCAGTGGACTAAAAATATCAGAAGCAGCTTTAACTGATTCCACCACTCCACAAATTTCTTCTTGTTTTACTTCAGCACCAACTTCCGGTAACTCAATAAAAACCAAATCTCCTAATGACTGTTGAGCATGTTCAGTAATGCCAATGGTAACAATACCATCCTCTCCTTCAGCTATCCATTCATGGGATTCAGTATATTTTAAATTTTCTGGGATTTCGCTCATTAATATTATTCCTATGTATAACTTTAAATCAATATATTACCATTTTTTACAAATGGAGACTTAACTACTTTAGCAGCTAATGTCTTATTACGAATTCGTACCGTTACTTGCTCATATTTACCCATTGGCACTCTAGCAAAAGCAATTGACCTACCCAAAGTTGGTGAAAAACTACCACTGGTAATATAACCTTCACCATTATCTGTATAAATTGCCTGATGATCTCGCAATACACCTTTATCTTGCAATACCAAAGCTATCATTATCCGATGATTAGCAGAGTCCTTCTGAGTCTGTAAAGCTGCACGACCAATGAAATCTCTATCCAATGGTTTCCAAGCCACAGTCCAATTTAAGCCAGCTTCTAATGGAGAACAATCTTCATCCATATCTGTCCCATATAAATTCATACCAGCTTCAAGTCGTAATGTATTTCTAGCTCCAAGACCAATTGGTTTTATCTCATTAGCTAATAATTTTTCCCATAATTCTGGAGCTTCTTTAGCTGGCAACATAATTTCAAACCCATTTTCACCAGTGTAACCAGTGCGAGCAATAAACCAATTGTCCCAAGTAGCATGGAAAGGTTTTAATGATAAAGCTGTTGCTGGCAATAAATCCTTAATTTTTTCTGCCACTTGTGGGCCTTGAACTGCAATCATGGCTAAATCATCACGTTCTTGAACTTGGACTGCAAACTCTTTGGAATGATGTATAATCCAAGCTATATCTTTATCTTTAGTAGAAGAATTGACTACCATTCTAAATCGTTCATCATTTTGATAATAAACAATTAGATCATCAATAACTCCACCATTTTCATTCAACATACAGCTATAAATAGCTTTGCCAATAGTTAACCGCCCAACATCATTAGCTAATAAATAGCGTAAAAATTGCTGAACTTTTTTTCCAATTAAATCAATGATGGTCATATGCGAGACATCAAAAACTCCAGCATCACGCCGAACTTGATGATGTTCTTCAATTTGAGAACCATAATGTAAAGGCATTTCCCAACCACCAAAGTCAACTAATTTAGAATTTAAGTGTTGGTCATAAAGTGGTGTTTTTTTTAGCATTGAAAGTAGTTATCACTATTTAATAAGTATTAATTTGTTAGATTATTACATAAGCATAATATACAATCAAGATAATTATTTAGAATTATAAATATTAAATTAAGTAAATAATATTACCCAAAATTATTCTGTGGTAACTCTATATATTAATAAAGTTCAAAAGTTATTATTAAGTTGTTGAAAAAATATATTTTATCATAGTAATACTAAATTATGAGATGTTATATCATACATAAAATCTATTTTGGATACAGTCAACATCAGTTAATTAAACAATACAATTTATTAGATATTATGTTAAGTTATAAGCTGTAAAATAAATAATTTAAAAATTTGAGAACAAACCTTGCTTTCAAGTTAATATTATACTCAAAAAATTAATTATCCTATACAAAAACGTGAGAAAAATAATGGATGATATAGATACTCAAAATATTGAATTACAACTTTTATTACAAGCTATTTATCTTAAATATGGTTATGACTTTAGAAATTATGCAAAAGCTTCAATAAAGAGAAGAGTCCAACATCGACTATCCAAAGACGGATTCGAAAGTATATCTGCTATGCAAAATAAAGTATTATACGATGTATCTTTTTTTGAAACTTTACTGCTAGATTTATCTATAAATGTTACCGAAATGTTTCGTGATCCAAAATTTTATTTGGCATTACGCAAAGTTGTGATACCACGCTTAAAAAAATATCCATTCCTAAAAATATGGCATGCAGGTTGTTCTTCTGGTGAAGAAGTTTACTCAATGGCTATCATTTTGAAAGAAGAAGGGTTATATGATCGTACTCAAATTTATGCTACAGATATGAATGAAATAGTATTAAAACAAGCTAAAGATGGAATTTTTAATATTAGCCGTTTAAAACAATATACAGCAAATTACCAAAAAGCCGGTGGCCAAGAATCTTTTTCTGATTATTACACAGCTCATTATGACCATGCAGTTATGTCCAAATCTTTGAAAGAAAATATTCTTTTTTCTGATCATAATTTAGCTACTGATGGTGTATTTGGGGAAATGAATCTAATTATGTGCAGAAATGTACTGATTTATTTTAATCGTGATTTACAAAATCGGGTATTAGGATTATTTTCTGATAGTCTTCCTAATGATGGTATTCTAAGTCTTGGTTCTAAAGAAAGTATTCGATTTTCTGCTTTTTCTAACAGTTTTGAAG
>JQIA01000524.1_pt1 | contig 19569 bp, 15 predicted proteins | sample 811431 | NCBI WGS metagenome assembly JQIA01 (sample SAMN02998118, study PRJNA258478) | marine sediment metagenome | biome: marine; feature: seafloor; material: sediment; isolation source: oil-polluted sediment collected from 3 locations (0.5 km, 0.7 km and 0.9 km)... | place: USA: Gulf of Mexico ...
GCATAGAATTAAAAAAAGGATTGAGAAAGTGGTTCAATTTCTATAATCAAGAACGATCACATCAGGCACTTGGTGAATTAACACCTGATGAAGTATATTTCAAAGGATATACACAGTTAGAAGCTGCTTGAGACGACCACCACCGTGGCCGCCAACTCCAGTCGCCCTATGGGCTCCTTACGTTGGCGGCCACGGTGAAGAGCTCAGCAGATTGTAGTTAATAATAAAAACGAGACTATAGCTTATATTTTAAGATACCTGTCCTAACGAATGGGTCCACCGCAGACCATCTCACAACGCTGAACAAAAACAGTTGCAAAACGACTGTGATTCCAGACAGAAATACGTCTACAGTTTTCCTGATTAAAAAACTCACCATTTACAATTAGCATCTTGAATATTCTGATAAACAGAACTATAGTTATGATCTGCATTTCAGTTTTTTGTAGTATTTTTATTAATCGACATGAATCACAAGGATACTAATGGCACTCACACAACAAAATAAAAAATTTTCTGCAATCATTATCTCCATCATAGTTATATTATTGGTATTTATCGTTTTCGGTTTTTTAAAAAAATGGCATCGCTCAGAAATTGTCATCACTCAGGAAAAAGAAAAGGTTAAATTTCACGAAAAGATTAAAAAGCTTGAGGACAATATCGATAATCTTCAAACTGAAATTAAACTACAAAAAGATGAGATAATTCCTTCAGAAGAAGTTGAGGCTGTCTTTGATAAAGTCACGCCTGAAGTAGATAAGTGCGAAGTAATTAAAAATAATGTCATAGCATTTTTTACTTACCTCGATCAACAGGGGGATAAAAAAGTTAAGGCCATTGATGTCTATCAGGATTCTTTAAAACGTCTGGCTGAAAACCCACCTGTCTTTTCTGATAATTCTGTTGAAGTCCTTGCGCTCATCCGAAGCATGTCTCATTTTTACAGAGTCCTTGGCAAACAGAATCTTAAATATATCAAACAGGTAGTCACTGAAGAATCGGAAATGCTTGAGCCTGCCATGGAGTCTTTCTACAACTGGTTCACCCATGAAAAACAGTGTAAAGCAAAAGTTTCTGAACTGCCATCTCTTGATATGCTTTACAACCATTCCTGCTTTTTCATAAATACCTTAGCAGGGAAAAGTTATATGCTGAGACGAAGTTCAAAAATCAGAATACTGACATCCTACTATAGTGTTTTAATCATCGACAAAGCCAACGATGAGGGAAGTAATCTCTATGGTTACGATATTCGGGCCAATATTGCCCTGCTTCAGGATGATATTAAAAGTCATGGGAAACTGTTATATAAGAAAAAATACCTCGATAATCTGAATATCATTGCAAATAAGTATCCGAAACAAGTAGACAACTAATAAAAAAACCCGGTGTAAAAACCGGGTTTTTAACTTACGTCATTTAGCGCTCAACTATCGTCTATATAAAATACTCATCAACAAGTTTTTCAGCAAGGCCTGTGTAGGTTGCAGGTGTCAATGTTTTCATTCTCTCTTTAACATCAGCCGGCACTTTTTCAAGACTATCAATAAAACTTGCCAGCTTTTCTGTTGTAATTTTAACACCCCTTGTCAGTTCCTTTAATTTTTCATAGGGATTCTCTTCACCATAAACCCGCATGACTGTCTGAATCGGTTCTGCCAAAAGCTCCTGATTATCATCAAGGTCTTTTTGAATTACAGCGCTGTTAAGTTCAACTTTGCCAAAGCCTTTCAATGTGTTCTTAAGTCCTATAAGGAAATAACCAAAGAGAGCGCCCATATTTCTCAAAACAGTACTGTCAGTCAAATCTCTCTGAAATCTTGAATTTAAAAGTTTAACAGAAAGGTGCTCCATCATGGAAATCGCAAGCCCCATATTCCCTTCACTGTTTTCAAAATCAATCGGGTTTACTTTATGAGGCATTGTTGAAGAGCCGACTTCACCTTCCTTCAGTCTCTGTTTAAAGTAACCAAGAGAAATATATCCCCACATATCACGGTCAACATCAATAATAATCGATGCAATTCTAATCATTGCATGCAAAGACTCGGCAATATAGTTATTCGGATTAATCTGTGTTGTAAAAAGAAGTGGTGTGATTTTCAGGTAATCAGAGACAAATTTTTTCTCAGCAGCAATCCAGTCAACTTCCGGAAAAGCAAAAACATGAGCATTAAAACTACCGGTTGCACCGTTCATTTTTCCTGAGACATCTACTTTTTCCAGATTCTCGATCTCTTTTTTAATTCTCCAGGCAAAGTTTACAAGCTCTTTCCCGGTTGTCGTCGGTGTTGCCGGCTGTCCATGCGTTCTTGACATCATCGGCTCAGCCTTATATTTTTTAGCAAGTTCTTCTATCTTTATCAGAACTTCCTTTGCATTTGCAAGTGCAATTGCAATACCTTCTTTAATCATCAAAGCATAAGCTGTGTTGTTAATATCATCTGATGTGCAGGCAAAATGTACCCATTCTTTAATTGAAGAAAGACCAGCTTCTTCAAGGCAATCTTTAATATAATATTCAACCGCCTTGACATCATGATTTGTTGTCCGCTCAATTGCTTTTACTTTTAGGGCCGCCTCAGCATCAAGATTGTCGAAAACACTGTCAATTTTTTTGATATCCGTTTCAGGAATATCAGCCAGTTTCAGCTCTCGGACCAGAAACTTCAGCCACTCAACCTCAACTTTCACCCTGTATTTAATCAAGCCATATTCTGAAAAAGTATCGCGCAGTTCTTTCGTTAATCGTTTATATCGTCCATCAAGGACTGTTAATGCAGTTATTGTTTCCATGTTATCTCCCGTCAGTTTTTAACTGAAATCATTATTATTTTTTCACTCCTTATATTCTTTTTTCAAAATCTTATAAAGATTTTTTTTAATTCATTTGCCACTTAACTCCTATTCAAATAAAAAAAAGTTTGATATCTCATAGAATATCAAACAATATTGCGATATGTAATTTGAGGTTAGCAAGAGTGCTAAACCAAAAAGAGTCAATAAAACAGCTATCACCGTAATGTTAAAGCAATTGTATCTCAACAGGTTAAAAACACCTGTTTATCAGTATTTTCAAGTTGTTGTTTATATTAAATCTTTTCCGTTTTTAAAATCTCAAATATCTGATAACACAAAAGATACCAATATCCACTGTTACCTAATGACTGATCCTCAATATATTCAGAATTATAAATAATACTTGGATTAACATAAATAATGTGCAATATAATCATAAACAATGTTTATTAGAATTAATGTCATTTAATATATTCAATATATTCAATATATTAGATAAACGTTGTTCAGTAAACCTGATATAATGATTAAATTTTTCTAAAAACCAGCACTTGTGATGGTTTACGAATTTTAACATATTTTTATTAATTTTGTATAAGTGAACAGATAGTTTGGAGTATCACATGAAAAAAAATATAATTGGCTTATTGATTTTAACAGTTTTTATCTTTTTTGGATGTGGCGGTGGTGGTGGTAGTAGTAGCGGAGGCGATGTAAGTGAAGGTCCGACGAACAACGTTTCCAACGAAAATAATCAGGCTCTCTCCGGACCTGACAATGTAACGGTCACACCCCTCGGTATTTCCAGAAAAGCTACCACGGCAACACCCTACAATACCGGTAATGAAATTTCCTGGGATCCCGTACCCGGTGCATTCTCCTACAATATTTATTGGAGCAACTCTACACCATTTGATATAGCTGATATAGTTGATGTATATCTGATTGAGGATGTAACAAGTCCATACATACATTCGTCCCTCGATAGCACCGAGACATATTATTACAAAGTAACATCTATAGATGGCACAGGAGAAAGTCTGCCTTCTGACGAAGCTTCTTCCTCGCCCTTGGCTGCGCCCACAACTGTTGTAACAAACGCCGATAATGAAAGTATTGAAATCAATTGGGATATTGTAACTGGTGCGTCTTCATACAATATCTACTGGCTCAACACGGCGGGTGTAACAACGGGAACCGGAACACTAATTCCAGATACGATAACAACGAATTCATATACACATACAGAAGTCTCTCCAGGCATTAGCCTTACCAACAATCGTGAGTACTTTTATATTATCACAGCTGTTGAGGGGACGGGTGAAGGTTCAGCATCTACCGAAGTTTCTGCAATACCCGCAGCACCTCTTCCGTCAGCTCCAGTAATTAGTGATATAACGTCCGGGACTACCAGTAATGTCATTACCTGGACGGCCCCTACTGAGAGTACCGGTATAGTATCGTACAATATGTACTGGCTTAATGTTACGGGTGTAACAGCAGGCAACGGAAATGTTGAAACAGGTGTAACAAGTCCTTACACACATTCATCACTGACTAACGATCTTGCTTACTATTACATTGTCACAGCTATCGATGATAATGGAGAAGGTACAGCTTCTACCGAAGATTCTGCCACCCCCGTAAATCCAACACCTTCAGTACCTGGGAATGTAACTGCAACAGCCGGTAATACCAGTAATGAAATAGCCTGGGATGCCGTGGCTGGTGCGACATCGTACAATATATACTATAACACCACAGGAGATGTTGTAATAGGTGAAAACCCGCTTATTGGTGTGACAGCGATAAGCCCATACACGCATACACATACATCTCTTGTAAATTATACCAATGACTATTATTATATTGTCACAGTTGCTAATGCCGATGGAGAAAGTTCAGCCTCAACCGAGGTCTCTGCCACCCCCGTGGCTATACCAACAAATGTTAATCTAACATCCGACCATAACAATAATCATATTTCCTGGGATCTTGTAAACGGGGCAACATCATACAATATATACTGGCTCAATGCAGGTGGAGTAACAACAGAAACCGGTAACGTTTTTAACGTACCTCAAGTGGGAGTAGATCCACCATCATACATTCATTCAAACCTAACAAGCGGACTTGATTATTTTTACATTGTCTCAGCTGTAGGACCCACTGTAGAAGGTCCGGCTACAACAGAATCTTCGTTAATGCCTATATCTCCACCAGCAAATGTCACAGCAACAGCCGGTGATGCAGAAAATGTAATTACCTGGGATGCCGTGGCTGGTACAACTACTTACAATATTTACTGGGCAACTACTACAGGAGTGGATGAGACTTCCCTAAATAACGCTTCAGTTGTTGCTCCGAACACTTCTTATACACATACACCTCTTTTAAACGACGGTACTAAATACTTTTATGTTGTCACAGCTGAAAATAGCGCTGAAGAAAGTTTAGTTTCATCCGAAGTGTCTGCAACGCCTGTTGGTGCAACCATACCTGCAAATATTACAGCAACAGCGGGTGATACTGAAAATGTAATTACCTGGGATACCGTAGCCGGTGCAACTAATTACAATATTTACTGGGCAACTATTACAGGGGTAGATAAGACTTCCGTAAATAACGATACAGTTGTCGCTCCGGACACTTCATATACACATACACCTCTTTTAAACGACGGGACTGAATACTTTTATGTTGTCACAGCTGTGGTTGCGACTGTAAATGGTGATGAGTCACCTGAAGTTTCTGCTATACCCGTAGCTCCTCCTGCAGCACCAGCCGCACCTTCAACTATCTCTGTAACAGCTGGTAATACATGTAATATAGTCACATGGGATGACACGGTTGCCGATGCAACCTCCTACAATATCTATTGGCACACTATTTCACCGGTTGCAATTGGTACAGGCAATAAAATCACTAATGTAACAACGCCATACACACACCCAGATCGTGTAAACGGAACTGAGTATTTTTATATTGTCACCGCTGTGAACGGCACTGTAGAAGGTGTCGCTTCAGCAGAAGACTCAGCCACTCCCATAGTCCGTCCGGCAATACCTGCAAATATCACAGCGACAGCCGGTGATGCAGAAAATGTAATTACATGGGATATCGTAGCTGGAGCAACATCATACAATATCTACTGGCTCAACAATACAGGGGTAACAAAACTTAACGGAACCCAAATTACTGGTGTAGCAAGACCATACACACATACGCCTCTTACAAATGGTGATCAATACTTTTACATTGTCACAGCTATAAATGATTCTGGAGAAGGTGGCGCTTCATCAGAAGTTTCTGCCACTCCTGCTGTTCTTCCTGGCACGCCTACAAATGTAAGTGTTGTTGTTGGCAATGGAATTAACGTAATCAGCTGGGATGCCATGGCTAATACAACGTCATATAATATCTACTGGCTCGACGTAAATGCAGTGACAATAGAAACAGGCAACGTTATTAACATTCCTCAAGTGGGAGTAGACCCACCTCCGACATCATACACGCATGCAGGTCTTACAAACGATACACCATACTATTATGTTGTAACTGCTGTAAATGGTACCAGAGAAAGTGCAATCTCAGAAGAAAAGTCTGGAACTCCAGCCGTCCCAAGTCCTGGTATCCCTGCAAATGTTACAGCAACACCAGGTGATACCCAGAATATGCTCATCTGGGATGCCGTAACGGATGCAACAACATACAATGTCTACTGGGGCACTGCCATTGGTGAAACACCGACAAAAATTGCGGATGTACCAACAAACTCATACTCGCATACAGACCTCACAAATGGTATTACATACTATTACAAAATAACTGCAAATATTGCCACTGAAGAAGGTTTAGCTTCAACCGAAGTTTCTGCAATGCCAATTCTTGCAATACCAACAAAACCAGTGAATGTCACAGCAACACCCGGCAATACGAATAATACAATTATCTGGGATGAATCAGGCGGGGCAACTTCTTACAATCTTTACTGGAACACCACAGGAAGTGTTGCAATAGGTAATAACCCAATTACAGATATCATCACAACCTCATTCAAACATACAGGGGAACCTGTCGAGCCGCCTACAGGGCTTACACCTGACACTAAATACTATTACATTGTTACAGCTGTAAATTCCTCCGGAGAGAGCTCTACTTCTGACGAAGTTTCTGCTGTGGTACTGTTCCCGCGTCCTGTTACAGATACAGGCCTGACGAGTTGTTATGATAATACAGAAGAAGTCTATGAAATTGTTGACAGTGTGGTTGAATATGGGTGTCCGGAAGCAGGAGAAGCTTTTTTTGGTCAGGATGGTAACTACCCCATCAATCCTCAAACATACACTAAACTCGATTCAGACGGAAATGTTTTACCCATCAGTGCAACCAGCTGGGCCATGGTCAGAGACAGTGGAACAGGCCTTATCTGGGAAGTTAAAACCGATGATGCTAGCGCTCAGGATAAAGACAATACCTATACCTGGGCTGACGCCTTAACATTTGTTGATAGCCTTAATACTGCCAGTTTTGGCAGATTTACGGACTGGCGACTCCCTAATGTAAAAGAGCTTAAATCAATCGTCGATAATAGCAGAAGTGCACCATGCACAAATGGTACTTACTTTCTGAATACTGAAGCGTCTCATTTGGCCTACTACTGGACGTCAACTGAGTTTGCAAGGTATACAGATTCCGCATGGCACGTCCATTTCGTCTACGGCGTTGCGAACCAGTCCAAAAAATTTGAGGAACATTTTGTTCGTGCCGTTAGAGGCGGGCCGTAATTGATCATTTAAAAATGAAGCATCAATTTTCAATCGATACAACTGATGGTATCAATAGATTAAGAAGTATAAAGAATTGAAGAGGAATACGTGCCATGAAAAAAATACTTTTGATAACTCTCTGTTTATGCATTTTCCCTGTTTTATGTTTTGCAGATTTTACAGACAATGGAGATGGAACAATAACAGACAATGATACAGGTCTTATGTGGAAACAGGCAACCGTTGACACAGATGGTGATTTAGACATAGACATTGATGACACAGTAACCTGGGAAAATGCTCTTAGCAGTTGTGCAAATCTTGACTTTGCAGGACAAACAGATTGGCGTTTGCCAACAAATAAAGAGCTTCAATCAATTGTTGACTATACTGCCTACACCCCAACAATTAATGCTGTTTTTACCGACACGATATCGACCTGGTACTGGTCATCTACTACTTATGTCGATAATACCGATAGCGCGTGGGCGGTCTATTTCTATTACGGCTACGTAGAGGGCAAACCAAAGATAAATGAGTATTATGTCCGTGCCGTAAGAGGTAGTCTGTAAAGTCAAATTAGGAATTCCCATTCTTTCTGTTTAGATGACAGCAGTCGTTTTCTCTTATTTACACAGTATCGTTAATAATGATAACGACATTGTGCAATAATGATAGAATTAGCAGTAGCCTTATAGACAATTCGATGTTCTCGATCAATTCTCCTTGACCAATAACCAGACCAGTTGTGTCTTAGAGGCTCAGGGTCACCAATCCCGTTAAAAGGAGATCTTATGATATCTTTTATAAGTGTATTGATTCTTTTGAGGTTTTTTTTGTCTGTCTTTTGCCAGTAGAGATAGTCCTCCCATGCACCTGGAGCCCATGATAGAATCATTCTTCTATTAGTCCATGTTGAGTTGTATTACCAGTTTCAATATCTGTTATCGCCTGATTTAAACGTTCAGCATTTTTTGGGCTTGCCATGAGATAAGCTGTCTCCTCATAGGATTGATAGTCTTCAAGTGACATTACTATCGCTGGTTTACCATTTTGCCGAGTGACCAATACTGGTTTATGGTCATCATTCACCTTATCTAAAAATTTTGCTAACTGGCTCCTAAAAGCAGAGTAACTAATTGTATGCATAACTTCCTCCCATATTTACATTGTACTTATTATTGTACATAGACAATAAGCCAATAGCAACAAAAATTGTGAGAAATGGATATTCATTACCAAGCGTATTCAGAAAGATAATAATGAGTGTTTTACGCGCCTTTATTAATTCTATCTGCAAAAATACTATCCATTTCAACCTCACAAAATTCACGTAATTTTCACCGCCACTCTCACCCGCTAAACATTCAGAATTTATCGAATGCTAGGCAATTTAATAAATGCTGTTTGCAATCTTACACCTATTCTGTTGAAATGTTCAGAAAACGTCAAGTGTAAGGCATCTCGATGTGAAGTAGTGGCAGCGCCACGTCGAACATCGAGTAACGCAGCAATTGTCGTTTTATGGACGTTCCAACTCAAGGTATGAGCTGTAGAGGGCGCCTGCACACATCGTCAAAAACTTAACCATATCCGTATCACTTCTGGATGTTAGAATAACCGGAACCTTTGCCCCCAGAACCACATTGGCAACTTCTGCCCCCATCGTCATCACCCAGCTTTTATACAGAATATTACCGCTGACAATAAAAGGAACGACCAGAATATCTGCCTTACCGGCAACAGGATGATCAACAAAACCTTTCTTCTCGGCAAACTCTTCATAGAGAGCTATATCGTAGGAAAGTGGCCCAAACACATCCGCACATTTCCAGTCTCTTTCTGAGAGTGTTTTTGCATGCACTGTTGAAGGAATACTTGCAGTTGGAATTTCATTTGCATCAAGAATGGCTATTTTCGGCCGTGAAACACCCAAACTCTTGGCAACATCAATAGCGTTGTTAATAATATCAAGCCCGCTATCCGCATTGTCATCAGTAAACAGTTCCGGGTTAATACCGGGATCTGTCAACATGATGAGTCGGTCCACCCCCGGTATTTCAAAAATACCAACTAAGGAAAGCCTTCTGCCTGTACCAATCCCTCTTTTTTTGTCGAGAATGGCTTTAACATATGATGATGTATTAATCTTTCCCTTCATTATCATATGTGCTTTTTTAGCCTGAATAATCTCGACACCTTTTGAAGCAGCTTCAAATTCATAATTTTCAGAGGACAAATCGACATTAACGATTTCATAGAAGTCATTATATCTTAATTCTTCCTCACACATATTTCTAATACTGTCACTATCCCCGACAAGATATGCTATTCCGATAATACCTTCATCAATCGCTTTATTCACAGCAGAAAGGCTCGTTTTATCCGGGCAGATAATAACTACATTTCTTTTTTCAAGAAGTTTTGCTGCCTCTATGATGGCCTTCATGGAACGTCCCTTTGTCATTTCAACCATTGAATCACCTTTATAAATACTGGAAATAAGGCGGGTCTTCTCTGTGATCGAATTAACTGAATGTGGGAGTGAAGAATCGAAGTAAAAAGAATCCCCTTCATTTAAAATATACTCTTTTCCATCAACTATAATGATGAGCTGACCTTCAGTGATAAATAAAAATTCTTCACCTTCATGCCTGCTGATATCTACTTTTTCCTGCCTGCTTTTATAGATGGTGACCAGAAAAGGTTCCATTCGTCTGCCCGTATAGGATGGTGCAAGACTTTCATAGTCAAGAGCACCCGTTTTATGAATTACAACCCTTTCAGATGGTGGCGTTAAAATTGCTTTTTTTTCTTTATATTCCTTCCCGTATAAAAGAGCCGGAATATCTGTTTTCAGGAGAGTTGCCAGCTTAAGAAGTTCTGAAACACCCGGTGAAAGCTCACCACTAAATAACTTTTCGAGGGCTGTATCGTCATATCCAAGAACCTTTGCAATACGCTTCTTACTGACATTTTTTTTTACCATATATTTTTTTATATTATGTCCAATGTCCATCAGGAATATTCCTTTACTTTTTCAGTGCCTTCAAGAACACGCTTTGCACCATTAACAAGAGCCTGCATTTCCATGCCACCCGGCTTTTTGTATACAGTCGAAATAAATTTTACGTTATCTGTAATCTGATCTGTTACCAGCTGACTATAAGCAATCCCGCCAGTAAGGATTATACCATCGACTTTTCCTTTAAGGACAGCGGACAAAGCTCCAATTTCTTTAACTATCTGATAAATCATCGCCTCAAGAACGGCTGTTGCTTCTTTGTTGCCATCCCGATGCATTGTTTCAAGATCTCTTACCTCAACAATACCAAGATAAGAATAAACACCACCACTTCTTGAAACAAGACTGATGAGTTCTTCAGGACCGCAATCGTTCTGTTTTAGATATTTGCTCAAACCATCAACCGGTAATCCGCCAGCTCTTTCAGGAGAAAATGGCCCATCACCAGACAAGGCATTATTAACATCAATAACCTTCCCATTTTGATGCGCACCAACACTGATACCGCCACCCAGATGAGCTACAATCAAATTCAGTTCATCATAGTTTTTTCCAAGTGACTCTGCAATATCTCTGGCCACGGCTTTTTGATTCAAGGCATGAAATAAACTCTTTCTCTCGATACCTTTTACTCCTGAAAATTTCGCCACAGCTTTCATTTCATCTATCACGACAGGATCGACAATAAATGACTTTACGCCATACTGTCCGGAAAACATATTAGCTATCACACCACCAAGATTTGATGCATGGATTCCACTGACACCAGTTTTAAGATCTTCAAGCATTGGTAAATTGACTTCGTACACACCACCTTCGACAGGTTTTATCATCCCCCCTCGTCCAACAACAGCGGCAAATTGTATAGAATCCCAGCCTTTTTCTTTGAGTACTGAAGTGACACAGTTAAACCTGAAGTCTTTCTGCTGGTAGATTTCTTTAAACTGATTCAGTTCTTCCCGATCATGCACAATGGTTTCTTCAAATAACTCATTATTCGTATAAACAGCTATTTTTGTTGATGTAGATCCCGGATTGATTGCAAGTATGTTCATTTTTTTTCCTGTAAGCTTTAATTAAATACCAAACCATACCTTTACGTTAACGTTATGTATATAACACATTTTTCCCCACAGTACACATTTTTTTTCCGCAAACAAAAAAAGCAACCTCTGGTTAAAAATCAGAAGGTTGCTTTTTGCAATTTTTATACTAAGCTTAGAAATCAGGTTGTCATCGTTTTAAGAACAAACTGAATATATGAACGGGCATGGCTGATAACAGTTGCCATATTCGCTCTGTGATTCGCAAACAGACCATTTAAATTACTCTCCTGAATAAACAAAGGATCTAATTCCGTTGCTGCGTCCAGCATTAAAATAGCATGGTGAAGATCTGCGGCTGCTCCCCTTGAGTCAAGAACAGGCCCAAAATCCTCCATCACAGCGTGAAGAATCGTCGCCATGGCACTGGCAACACCTTTGGAATAATAAAAATAGTCATCAGCCATAAAAGTACTGACTTGGGATCCATTCCTCTCTACTCTTTTAACAAGACTTTCATCGCAGTCACCCAACAGGTTTTCAAATGCCTCTAACAACGGCACAAGGTTATCTGCCCTTGCATGGAAAGTTGCCTTTCCCTTGTTAAGTCTTTCACGATAAGTTTCAATATCTTCAAGTGCATCACCGTATGCATCTTCAGGCGCAGGAAGCCAGTATTTTCTTGGATCGTTCATAAATTTCGTTCTGGCACTATCGAGGTTTTTATCAAAAGTAATATTGCTACCTGTTCTGGCTATTCTTTCAACAAGAGTCGTTGCTGCTCTTCGTGTTACTTCAAGTACACCCAGCTGATAATTTTCAATATTATCAGTAAAAAATGAAAAAATATCATTTGGACGCCAGCCAAAAGTTCTTTCGTTTATTTCATGGTTAAGTGGTTTAATTAATGCCTGCGCAAAAGCACTTCCTCTTACACCGTGGGTTTCAACAGCATGTGTACCAAAATCTTTTTCCGGATCCTGAACAGGTTTTATTTCAACCTTAGTACTATGAGCATCGGTATCCTTGGCAGCATGTGTATCTTGATTTTTCGAAGTCTTAGATTTAGTTGCTATTTCCTTAACCGGATGAGTTTCTGCAGATTTTTCCTGATTGACAGCGTGTTCCTCACTTTCATTTGCAACTGCATCATGAGATTCCGCAAGATTTGGATCCGTTGGTTCTTCTACTACATGTTCTTCATGAACAATAACATTATCAAGCATACCATCCATTTTTTTCAACGTAGGGTTATTCTCAATAACTTTCTGATATGGTGAGTTTGCTTCAGGTCCGTGGCTGAAAAACTTAATAATCATAGAGCCACTCCAGAGGCAAACAACTGTTATTACAACAGCTAAAAACACCCGTAAAGAAACATAAACACCCAGTTTTTCTTTAACTGATTTTTTGTTATTGTCACTCATTGTACTTCCTCTCATCTTTTATATTTAATTATTTTTGTTATTACTAAATCTTGGGTTGTTATATAACTTATCCAGTCGTCAAAATCAACCCATCCCTCTCAACTGCCGTGTGTCTCCAACCCGAATGGTCAGGTTTATTGAATCAAAATATTCAAGTAATGGAATCAGGTATTTTCTTGAAACACCACCAGTAAGTTCTTTAAATTGAGGTGCTGCCATTTCTTTATTTTCCTTCAGGTAATCTACAACTCTGCCCTTGAGAGCTTCTATCGCCTCAGGCCAGAAATAAAGATCATCTTTTACCTTTATCAACTTCTTTTCATTCAGAAGAACCAGTAAAACATCTTTGGCTATATCCTGAAGTTCTTCTCCCATAGTGTCGATCATAGCTTTAAAGTAGGGTGGCGTCAGATCTGAAGAGCTGTATTTTTTTATTATTTTCTGTTTCAGATCCTCCTGGTCAACCTGAAGAGCAACTTTATGATCAGCCAGCTTTACGATGTCACCTGTTTGTAAAATTACCTTGTCATTAATCAGTTGATTGATCATCATGTTAAATAATTTTGTTCCTAGAACAGAAGGAAATTTTGATTTCAATTCTTCCTTTGACATCCCTTCTTTCAAAGGATTCACAGTATGATAGTGTGAAAGATGTTCCTCTGATATATTATTAAGCTTTGTAAAAATCTCGCCATGGAGATATATTTTTTTTTCTTTATCCGTCTGTATAAGTGATTTTTTTGCAAGTAAACCCTGAACAGCAGTTCCAAGTTTTTTCTCGGACGTATTAGTCATCAGCTTAAGCTCATTCAAACTTAGACCTGAATAGCCAGCTTGAGATACATGGAATGAAATAACTTCCGGGAGTTCATTGTTAACCAGCCCTTTCAGACCATCAACAATTTCCGTTTTTAACCGCTTATGTTTTGGCGGAAAGGGATTGAGGATCTCACCACCTGCAATTGTTCTTACCGGTGAATAGCTTCTTATAACAAATCTGTCTCCTTTCACACAAGCAACTGGTGCCTCAAGACGGATTTGAACAACTGCTTTTTCTCCTGGATCAAGTGTATCTTTTTCAAGCAGAATAAGATTCCCCATTATTTCACTTGTCCCGGTATGCAAACGAATCCGTGTTCTGTTTTTTACCGGTTTTTTATTACTCTTAAGGTAGAGAATATTGCCATCAATCAAATGACTGTTTATGAGTCCATCCGGTACTGAAACAACCTCGCCACGGTTTATTGATGTTTTCTCAAGGCCCTGAAAATTAATTGCAGTTCGCATCCCAGAAGCTGCTTCTTCAGCACTGGTGTTATGCACCTGAAGACCTCTTACTTTAGAAGAGATACCAGATGGATAAATCATAATTGTTTCACCCACTTTAATACTACCCGAGGCTACTGTACCTGTAATAACAGTACCAAAACCCTTCATCGTAAACACTCTGTCGACAGGCAGACGAAAGAGACCGGCAGATGTTCTGTCCGGGATATCTTTGATCAGCTTATCCATAACTACTTTCAGTTCTTGAATACCCACGCCTGTTGTGGATGATACAGCCGCGACAGGAGCATCTTCTAAAAATGTGTCGGCAACAAAATCCCTGATATCTTCTTTAACGAGTTCCAGCCATTCCTCATCAACCATATCAACTTTTGTCAATACAACCAGACCGAATTTTATACCCAGTAGGGTACATATTTCCATATGCTCCTTTGTTTGAGGCATAATTCCTTCATCGGCAGCTATCACCATCGCAACGTAGTCAATACCGGTTGCACCGGCAACCATGTTTTTAATAAAACGCTCATGGCCTGGAACATCAATGATACCGATATGCTGACCACTGGGAAGAGTCATTGAAGCAAAACCAAGTTCAATGGTTATCCCCCTTGCCTTTTCTTCTTTAAGACGATCGGTTTCAACTCCGCTTAGTGCTTTAATCAGGCTTGTTTTACCGTGATCAATATGACCGGCTGTTCCTAATACTATCTGTTTCAACTGCCCTATTCCCCGTGTCTGTTTGCACTGTTGTTTCTGAAGTATTCAAAAATATATGCAAGTAATACCAAAAGAAGTCCTATGCCAGCGATAAAAATCAGATTACGTTCAGGATGGAATAATCGCGTGAGTACCACAGAGAAAGCCATGGCAAGAATAACTCTTAGTATAAAAATAAAAAAACGATTCATAAAAACACCGCTCGTTTAACGTACAGCCTCTAATTTTAATAAAAGCCAGTTAGCGTCAATATTCAGTTTATCGGTTAATGATTGGTGATAACAATTAGCTTTCACCTTTCAATCTCTTTAATGCATCAGCTGCTGAAAGAGAATTATGCACCATATCACAAGCTATCTTTACGAACAATTCCGGATTTTTGTGTTGAAAAGCATTTCGCCCCATTGACAAGCCTGCAGCACCTGCTTTCATAGCACCTTCAATCATTTCAAGTGTCTCTTCATCACTATGCTTCGAGCCACCAGCGATAACAACAGGAACAAGACAACCCCGGACTACTTCTTCAAAACTTTCCTGGCTTCCTGTATATGGACATTTGATGATATCTGCACCCAGTTCTGAACCGACACGGGCTGCAAGCTTTATTGAATCTACATTCTCAGTTACATTTTCCCCTCTGGGGTACATCATTGCAAGAAGTGGCAATCCCCAACGGTTACATTCTCTGGCTGTTTTACCTAAAGATTCGAGCATGTAGGATTCCGAGTCTGCACCTACATTGACATGGACTGAAACAGCATCAGCACCTAATGCCAAAGCTTCCTCTACACTACAGACAGATATTTTTGTGTTGGGATCAGGGTTAAGAGATGTCGATGCTGAGAGGTGTATAACCAATCCGATATCAGTATCTTCTGTTCTGTTGGTTGACATGACAACACCTTTATGAACCACTGCGGCATTTGCTCCGCCCCGAATGACCATATTAACTGTGTTGTCTATATTCTCAAGTCCTGCAATAGGACCCATTGAAACACCATGATCCATTGGCACTATAACTGTTTTGCCAGAATCCTTGTTCATCAGTCTTTTAATTCTGATTTTTTTTCCAATATTCATTTTGCACCCATGATCTGAATTTTTACTGTATAAATTTTACTTATTCATCGGGAGGCTGTAATTATTTCACAGGATTTAATATCTGGAAAAATAGTTACAAAACTTCAGAAAATAAACGTAAAACTCCCGACTCATATCTTATTTTTGCCTATGTTACACATCACAGAAATTAAAGTAAACATCTATCTGAACGCATTTCAGGTTTAATCCAGGAAGAGGAAAAGAGTTGCACCTTGTCTGAGGTTATACCACAGTACGTATAGCCTCAAACAAGGTGTCCAGGGAATTAATCAGAAAACTTATGAACTGGTTAGCCGCTGGATTGCTAACATTTTGTCAGAGCCATTCTACAAAACCCATACAGCAGGTAAGTAATTCAATTTGGCAGGTTGTTAATACCAGCGACTATAGTAAGATAATTTATGCTTGTATATAGAGTGAAACATTCATTTACATGGGGGATTTCCCCAGATATAAATTTACTGATCAAATCATATCGACTTACGTTAAAACAAACAGGTTCCAAATTTATTAGCTCAATCCCTATATCACTGTATTTTTTACAAATTCTTTAATTCTATTCGCCATATATCCATCGACATATTTTACCGTAACAGGAACGAGTTCTTTTGTACTTTCTTCGGTTTTTTTATTAAATAGAACAGGTGCAACAACATTCACATTAATAGAAAGCATTTTTGCTGCAACCTCTTTGACTCTTTTAGCTACTCCAGCTGCTTCGGATGTTTCATTCGATTTATTAATAAGAAGGGTTGGGTTATACTGGTTTAGACAACTATTAAGCATTGCTTTTTTATCTGGATATTCAGAAGCAACTTTTTTCATTAAATCATTTATTGTAAACTTCTTTTCTGCATTCAACAAAAGTGAGTCACGAATAAGTTGCTCTAATTTGCCATCTTTTTGATCTGTAATGTCTGACTCACTACTGAATATTCTCGTCAATTTCCGGTGCAGAGCAACTTTTATAAAATTATATGCATCAAGATATGAAGCCGGCTCACACGTCGTCATCACAATTTTCACGTCGGCCATATTAAAAAAATCTATCATATTAAATGAGGTGTCACCCCCCAGATCAATAATAACATAGTCAGCTTCGATACTCTGAATGGCTTTAATCAATTTTATCTTTTTAGCGAAATGAATATTGGCTGCGCCAAGCCTTGAACTATCACCACCAAGAATTATTGGTCCATGTGAGCTCTGAATCAGAACATCTTCAATTTTATTAACTTTTTTGTTTAAATAATCATTGATATTTTTTTTAATTCTAGTTTGACCAAGATACAAATGAAGATTTGCACCTCCTAAATCAAAATCAGCAACGACAGTTTTTTTCCCCATTCCTGAAAGTACAACACCTAAGTTGGCAGCAAAGACAGATTTACCGATCCCCCCTTTTGCACCACCAACAGCAATAATTTTTTTCATTTTGACTTTGTGTTTCCAGGTAGTTACTTTTTCTTCTTTTGGGAAAATACCAACAAGGGTTTCATAAGAATTCTGAATTCTAAGAAAACGTTCCTGCCGTCTTAAAAGCATTTCACATTTATCCTGTCTATGCAGATCAGGGTGATACATTTTCGCCTTCATACGAAAAGCAGTTTTAACATCTGATTTACATAGGTTATTCAAAAAATGTGTATTCGCAGCTTTTTCCGGGGAAAACAGAAATGAGCAGGCCCTTTGAACTATCTGCCGTTTATCAACAGCAAGTTTATCAAATTGAAGCATTCGATGACTCCCTGAACAGGTAAAATGTATATCTGGTTTTATTTTTTTATAAGCTGCCGGTTTGAATAACCGGCAGCATGTGGACTTACTTGAGACGTACTTTTATTGAATTTGCATGGGCATCGAGCCCTTCTATATCGGCAAGAGTTATAATATCGTCTGCTTCTGCTTCCAGTGCTTCTTTTGAGTAATTTATTAAACTTGTTTTTTTAATAAAATTATCAACAGAAAGAGCCGACGAAAATCGTGCTGTACCTGCTGTTGGTAAAACATGGTTTGGACCTGCCATATAATCACCGACAGGTTCCGGCGTGTATTTACCCATAAATACCGCGCCAGCATTTTTTACTTTACCTATATGTTCAAAAGGATTATCAATTAACAATTCGAGATGTTCGGTGGCGAGTCTGTTCGCAAGCTCTATCGCTATATCGATATCCGGTACGACCATTATAGCACTGTAATTTTCAATAGACGCCCGAGCTATTTCTTTTCGTGAGAGATTTTCAAGCTGTTTTGCAAGTTCTCTTTCAACTTCAACAGCGACTGACTCAGACGTTGTTAACAGAACAGCAGAAGCAACAGTATCATGCTCAGCCTGTGACAAAAGATCAGCTGCGATATGCTCTGCATCAGCAGAGTCATCTGCGATTACCAGGATCTCACTTGGCCCTGCAATCATATCAATGCCAACTGTTCCTGCAACAATCTTTTTGGCAAGGGTTACGTACATATTTCCCGGGCCAACAATAACATCTACTTTGTCTACTGTTTCAGTCCCATATGCCAAGGCCGCAATAGCCCATGCGCTCCCTGCTTTATAAACAGCATCAATGCCGACTTTACGCGCAGCAACAAGGAGATGTGGGTTGATACTGCCATCTTCAGTTGGAGGCGTCATGAGCGATACATTTTTAACACCTGCAATTTTGGCAGGTATTCCACCCATCAAAACAGATGAAACAAGAGGGGTCATACCACCTTTTGCACCAGGCGCATAAACGCCAGCAGCGTCAACAGGATTAACGAGCTGGCCTAAAATAACACCATCACGTTCCGTATCAATCCATGAGTTTAATTTCTGTTTTTGGTGAAAAGACTCTATTTGATTTACTGCTCTGTCCAAAGCTTTATTAAATTTTTCAGAAACTTCACTTTCTGCTTTTTCAAATTCTTCAGGTGAAACTTTCAACGCGTCAATCTGAAGTTCTGGAGAATCAAATTTATTTGTATACTCCATCAGGGCTTTGTCACCGTTTTTTTTCACGTTATCGAGTATAGATAAGACGCTTTCCTGCTCTTCGTCCGAAAAACCAAGGCCGCGGTCTATAATTTCTTTTATTTTATTTTCAGCTTCTTCTGATGGGTAATTTAATATACTCATATCTCTTTTTTAATTCCTGTATTTTACATTATTTTATAGTACCAACGTAAAATTATAACTGAAATAACTTTATTTATCCATAAAAAAAGGCCACCGTAAACGGTAGCCTTTTATTTTTTCTTTTTTTAATTTATTGAGTTAAGCGGTATGTAAACATACCGCTTATATACTTAATATATTAAAATGCTATTTCATAAAAATGATAATTAAACCATTTCGAAGATAGCTGCAGCACCCATACCACCACCGATACACATGGATACGATACCGTATTTTC
>JQIA01000525.1_pt1 | contig 19568 bp, 18 predicted proteins | sample 811431 | NCBI WGS metagenome assembly JQIA01 (sample SAMN02998118, study PRJNA258478) | marine sediment metagenome | biome: marine; feature: seafloor; material: sediment; isolation source: oil-polluted sediment collected from 3 locations (0.5 km, 0.7 km and 0.9 km)... | place: USA: Gulf of Mexico ...
AATATAAGTAATTGATATTTATTTTGAATTTAATTAAGAATTAAGCATTCATAATTAAGAATTGCTATATAACATCAGTTAGTTATAATAAACGTTCTTTTTGAAAAATATTTAATTAACCTATTCTGCTATAATATTAACATGGTTTTTTATACTATAATTTAATTGATGACACGACCTAATAATATTCATAACTAAATAATGGAAATAAATATGTTGAATACAAATTATTATAAACCTTTTTTATCCATGTTATTTTTGGCATGGTTTATGTCTGGATGTTCTACAGTACCTAAAGAAAATGCTGATCCTTTTGAGAAAGTAAATCGTAGTATTTTTGCTTTCAATAAGACTATTGATAAGATAATCTTAAAACCAATATCTAAAGGATATGAAATAGTTACACCAGGACCAGTCAATGAAAGTATAACCAATTTTTTTAATAATATTCAAGATATCACTGTAATTGCTAATGATTTATTACAATTTAAGTTTAAACAGGCAGCTTCTGATAGTGGTAGGGTTTTATTAAATAGTACTTTTGGATTATTAGGATTAATAGACCTTGCGAGTAAATTTGATATACCTAAACATAATGAAGATTTTGGGCAAACTTTAGGATATTGGGGAGTTGATAGTGGTCCTTATGTAGTATTACCATTTTTAGGGCCTAGTTCTGGGCGTGATGCTATAGGAACAGGAGTAGATGTATTTTTAGATCCACGTTTTTATTATACCGGAAAACCTATGGGTATGACATCTACTCATGCCTCTTGGAGTGCGGAATTAGTTAATACAATTGACATGAGAGCTGATTTGTTTGGGGCAGAAAAAGCTTTGGAAAAAGCTGCTATGGATGAATATGCTTATTTGCGTAATGCTTATTTAGCCAACCGTAATTATTTGGTTTATGATGGTGATCCTCCTCAAGCAGATGAATTTGAGGATGATTTATTTGATGATGAAGAAGATGAAGAAGATGAATAAGTTTGGTATATTGATTCTTAACGAATTTGAATATATTTGTACGATAAATTATTTAATATATTGAATTTAATTAAGAATTAAATATTAATAGTTGCAAATTACTAAGGTTTCTTAATTCAGCATTATTAGAGTTGAAAAATGAATATTTCCAGTCAAATATCCCGTAATCAGTCAGGAATAGCTTTAATTATATTTCTGACAGTTATCGTTTTAGGTGCTGCTACTTTTTTAGTATCTAAAGCTAATGACAGCCGTTTTCAAACTGCAATTAATGCACAAAAACAGACAAATACAGCGTTACGACAAGCCAAAGAAGCCTTACTTGGATTTGCGGCAGTTTATGCTAAAACTCATTCTAACCAACCACAAGGCTATCTGCCTTGTCCAGACCTTAATGGTAATGGTAGTAGTGACATGTTAGGTACATCTTGCGGTAGTGAAGGTAAGAGTATGTTAGGGCGTTTTCCTTGGCGTACTCTTGGTTTGCCACCTTTAAGAGATGGTAATGGAGATTGTTTGTGGTATGCAGTTTCTGGTAGTTATAAAGATAAAACTTATCTTAGTCCTACTCGTAAATTTCCTTTAACCAGTGATACACCGGGATTATTTGTTGTTGAAAATGCTAATGGTGATAAAATTGCTGGTGGAACATGTGATTTGTCTGTATGTACACCAGAAGAAACTGAAAGTAATGGAGCAAAACAGGCTATAGTCATTATTTTTTCACCTGGTAAGATTCTTGATGGACAAAGTCGTACTGTAACTGCTAATAATGCAAATATTTGTGGTAGTACAGATAGCTCTGATAATATAAATAAGGCCAATAATTATCTTGATAGTTTTAAAATTAACTCTAGTTATACCATCAATAACTATAATGGAACTAAATCAACGTTAATAGCCGAAACAAATTCAATATTTATTAAAACCCCTATTACTTACAATACTAACAAAAAAGTAGTTTTTAATGATCGATTAATGCTAATTACCCGGCAAGATTTTGAACATGTATATGAAAGAATGGATTTTTGGGTAGCAAAAAAAGTTAGCAAATGTCTTGAGAAAGTTTCTGGTTCTAATTATCAGGATTATTTTTTAAATGATGTTTTTTTGAAAGCAATTGGTGATTTAGAAACTCCAGAAGCAGGTTCTTATAGAGCAGAGCATAGTACAGAAATTCAAAATTTTATTGATAATAAGATTATAAGTTGTAAGGCTGATTGTGATAGTACACTAAATACTTGTAATTCTAAAGCTCAGGAATGTAATGACATTGGTCTATGTGAAACAGAATGTAGTAATGATAATATTACATGTAAATCAGTTACAGATGGTTGTGATAGTGATGCTACAAGGACTACTTATAGAAAAAGAGCTATATCTGTTGAAGAAAGATTTCCTTGGGTTGCTTCTATAAATGATGACAATTGTTTTAATGTTGGATATCAAGATTCTTCATATAAAAATGTTTGTCAACCTACTATTGATAAACGTTTTGGTAGAATTCCTAATATTCCGAATAATATTGATAATGGAATGTTAAAACAATGGACATCTTCACTTAATTGTTTTAAAAGCTTTTGGTGGGATAAATGGAAAGAAAATGTTTTTTACATAGTAAATAAAGACTATACACCAGATGTAGAAACTCATTTTTGGGTAAGACTATCTGAAAGTACTACTTATGCCAAGATAGATGAATCTAAAAGAGATGAATGGGATTCTACTCCACCTACACCTCCAATAGAAAGATGGATGTCTGTAATTCCAGTTCCTACCCCACCGGTAGATGAAATACTACAATTAAATGATAATGATATAAACAAATTTGTTATATTAGTTTCAGGACAAATATTAAATGACCAAACTAGAGCTAAAAATTCAGATAAAATGAACATTGATAACTATCTTGACGAAGATAATCTTTTTTACTTTAAAGACTATCTTATTAATGAAAAATGTTATGTTGATCCAGATATGCCACCATCTACTCTTCCTAACTGTATTTTTGAAAGAAAAAAGACATATAGCGATTTTAATGATATTGTTTGCAAGGATTATCAAGATGACTGTAACATACCTAAATAAATCGTTAAAGACAAATGGTTTCAGTTTAATAGAAATGGCAATAGCACTAGCCGTAATTGGTTTTTTAGTTGGCGGTTTATTGAAACCTATGGCTTTGACAAAAGATTATAAAAAAATTAAATACACTGATGCAACTTTAGAGCAAATTAAAGAGGCATTAGTAGGTTTTGCTATTGTTAATAACCGTTTACCTTGTCCAGCAATGTGTTTTGAATATAATGGTAAGGATAGTGATTGTTTGAATGGGATTTATGATATTGCCGATGTTGGTAAAGAAACGACTGATTCTGCATTTTGTCAACAAGAAGGTTATTTGCCTTGGGCTGATTTAGGAATTGGCAAATATGATGCTTGGAATAATCCGTTTTATTATCGAGTTGATAAAAATTATTCTGCAATTAGCGGTATAATTAGTTCATTAAAAACAGATTCTAGTGAAAAATTAACAGTAAATTATAAGCAAACTGGTAATAATTTAACTACTTATGAAAAAGATGGCAATTCTCGCATAATAGCTATTATTCTATCTCATGGTAAAAATGATAAAGCAGAAAGTAGCAACAAAATAACAATAGCAAATGATCCGACTTATGTTCAAGGTCATTATGTGGGAAATATATTTGATGATCGGGTAACTTGGCTATCAAAATATACTTTAACAAATCATTTAGCAAAATCTAGAGATTTGCCACAATGAAAATATCACAAGGTTTTACATTAATTGAAATGTCTATGGTACTTATTATTATAGGTTTTTTAATAGGTGGTATGTTTGTACCATTATCTATGCAAATGAGTTATCAAAAAATAAAAAAAACTCAAAATACTTTAGAAACTATCAAAGAAGCATTAATGGGTTTTGCTATTATTAATAATCGTTTACCTTGTCCTGCATTAGATAATAAGGGTAATGAAGTTATTACAAATCCTTGTACCACATATAATGAAACTGATGGTTATTTACCTTGGGCAAATTTAGGTACAGACAGATTTGATGCATGGGGACACCCTTTTAGATATCGTGTTGATGGAAATTTTACTGCAAATATTCCAAACCCACCAAACACTATCAATTTAATTATACAAGATAATTCATCACCATCTAATTTGTTATCATCTTCTAACGTTGTTGCAATAATATATTCATGCGGTAAAAATGGTATACCAGATGCAACTAATGATAGTGGTAGCTATTCAGGTGCTAATTGTTCTTCACCATCATCTCCAGCAACAAACAATACTTACACCCAAGATTTTTATGTAGAAAATAAATTTGATGATATATTAGTATGGTTACCAAAAACTATATTAATCAATCAATTGGTTTTAGCTGGTAAATGGCCACCATAAATACTCAAAAATTAATTCCAACAAAACCACCCTTTGCCTCGTTTAGACTGAAGACAAGTACAAATACTTGTAAATTTGAATTATTATCAACTAAAGCAGAAGTTATAGTTCCAGAAGCACATTCATCATCTTGATAAAAATCCTTATCTGCTGAATCTGGCTCAACCGTATTATACGGTGAAAATTTCTTAACATTACTTCTAAAAACATCCGCACTAACCATCCTATGCACATTTAATTCAGTTTGTGACTCATGGTTAATGAACAATCTCCTACTTTTAGTAGGTGTTAATTTCATTGGAAATAGAACATTCTTCAGCATATACATAGGACGTATTACAACAGATTATTAAAATTTTGGTAATATATTAAACAACCTTAACTAAGTAAATAAAAATGAGTAGAATTATTTTTGCTGGTACTCCACAGTTTTCAGTACCAAGTTTATTAGCCATATTAAATGCACAACACAATGTTTGTGCAGTTTATACTCAACCAGATCGTAAGGCTGGTAGAGGAAGAAAATTACAATCTAGCCCAGTCAAATTAGTTGCTTTAGAACATGGCATTGATGTTTATCAGCCACCTACATTAAAAAATGATACAGTACAAATGCAACTCAAGGAATTACAAGCTGATTTGATGGTAGTAGTTGCATATGGCTTGATTTTGCCAAAAATTGTATTGGAAACACCTAAACTTGGTTGCATAAATATACATGCCTCCCTACTACCACGTTGGCGTGGAGCTGCACCAATTCAACGTGCATTATTAGCTGGTGATAATACTACTGGTATAACTTTAATGCAAATGGATGTTGGGCTCGATACTGGGGGAATGATAAAAACAGCTAGTTGCGAAATTTTAGCTGATGATAATGGGCAAACTTTGCATGATCGGTTATCAGCAATGGGAGCAAAATTATTATCTGATGTAATAGATGAAATTGGAAATTTACCAGTCGTTTCACAAAATGACGATCAAGCAACTTATGCTAATAAATTAGAAAAAATAGAGGCTACATTAGATTGGAATGAATCGGCAATTTTATTAGAACGAAAAATAAGAGCTTTTAATCCTTGGCCAATTGCTCAAGTAGAGTTATTTGGACAAACTTTACGGATTTGGGAAGCTAAAGTAATATCTAGTTCTAGTTCTGAACCAATTGGGAGTATTATCCGTTGTCAACGTGATGGAATTGATATCGTAACTTCTGATGGTATTTTACGCTTATTAAAAATCCAAAGAGCTGGTAAAAAACCAATGCCTGTCAGTGATTTTCTAAATGCTAATCCAGAATTATTACGTGATTGAGTCATTATTGAACCAAAATTTTAAAATATCATTAAATTAAGGAATTTGATGATTTCAATGGAAGATTGATTATGAACGATTAAGATAAACCTGCTGAAATCATGACTATGCTTATAGATAATACGTTATTCATAGTTTTTTTAATAAGATCTTAATTAATTATTATTAAGGCTATAGTTTATAGACAAAATAATATTTTATGATATACATTTTGAATATTAAATTGTACTCTGTATATAGTGTTTGTTATAAATAGTTAATTTAATTGATATATAATTAATTATAAGTATAATTCATCCTCAATAAATAAACTATAAATTAGACAATTAAGTATTATATTTGTTATACTACTGCTATAATTTATACTAAATTTTCTATTATTAATAATAATTATAATAAAAACATTTCAACTATTTAAAATATAACTGTTAATTTAAAACTAAAATTACTAATTGAGAAGACTTAAAAGATGTACTGTTACAAACCCTAATAATCATGAATGCCTCAAAAAAATTCAGATTGACAAATCTAAGCATTAAATTTAAATTTATTATTGGTATTGTATCAATATTAATATTTGCTATGCTTTCTCTTTCCATAGTATTTATTAAACAATCAGAAAATTTATTAATTGAAGCCCTTGAAGACAAAGCTGATTTGTTAAATAGTAATTTCTCGATAGTTGCTTCTAAAGGATTAGAAGAAAATACCTTTTCAAATCTACAAGTTTTAATTAATGAAGTTGCTACCAAAGATGACGAGATAAAAGTACTATTAGTAACATACCCAAATGGTATGATAATAGCCACTTCTGACCCACAGCATTTTCGCCAGTTTTCTAAAATAGAAGAAGAAAACATTCTTCAACAAATCCAAGCCAAAAAAAGCACCATTGTTCTAAATGACTCAAAAAGTATACTAGAAAGTATTTTACCTATATATAATCAACAGATTGATGAAGAAACGGAAGATTTTTCTGATGAAGATACTACTGCAATAATACCTTCAGCAGATAATACAGACGGTGATTTATTAGGATTTATATATATTGCTTTAGATACTACATATTTAGAACAAACTATTACAAGTTTATGGTTATATTCTAGTTTGTTAGCATTTTTTATCATGGGATTAGGTATATTGGTTGCGTATGGGTTTGCTCATTCTATGTCCAAACCTATTGCAGTACTTGCTCATGAAGTACATGTTATAACATCAGGTGATTTAAGTAATCCAATTATATCTACTAGTGGAGATGAACTTGGAAGGTTGATGTCAGACGTGGAAAAAATGCGGATATCTATAAAGGATTTGACTGAAAACTTGGAAGCCAAAGTAAACGAACGTACTATTCAGCTTGCTGGTGCAAATGAAGAAATTACAATATTAAACGAACGTTTGCAAGCAGAAAATCTACGATTGGGTGCTGAGTTAGATGTAGCACGCCAATTACAACAGATGGTATTACCTAAAAAAGAAGAATTACGCCAAATTAAAACTTTAGATATTGCAGGCTTTATGGAGCCAGCAGATGAAGTTGGTGGTGATTATTATGACGTACTTGAACATGAAGGTAGTATTAAAATAGGTATTGGTGATGTTACTGGACATGGTCTAGAAAGCGGTGTATTGATGTTAATGGTACAAACTGCAGTTCGGAGTTTACTAGTAAGTGGTATTACTGATGTAACTAAATTTTTGACTATTCTTAATCAGACGATTTATGATAATGTACAACGTATTGGTACAAATAAAAATTTAACTTTATCATTATTGGATTATAAAGATGGTAAAATACAACTAACCGGACAACATGAAGATGTATTATTAGTACGTAAGAATTCTGAAGTAGAACAGATTGATACTCTCGAATTAGGTTTTTCTGTAGGATTAGTAAAAGATATCACTAAATTTGTAGGACAAAAAGAACTTTTTCTCGAACCAGGAGATGGTATTGTTCTTTATACAGATGGAATTACTGAAGCAATGAATCCAGATATGGATGCTTATGGATTAGAAAAGTTGTCCGCTGTTATCAGTCACAATTGGCATAAAACTGCCATAGAAATTCAAGAATCTGTTATTGAAGATGTACGGCAATTTATTGATACTCAAAAAGTTTATGATGATATAACCTTGTTAATCTTGAAACAGAAATAAAACAAGGAAAGATAATGAAAATGAAACAATATTTTGGTACTGATGGCATACGAGGTACTGTTGGCATTCCACCAATTACTCCAGATTTTATCCTTAAGTTAGGCTGGGCTACTGGGCGTGTGTTAGCTAATGGACACAAAAATAAAATTTTAATTGGTAAAGATACCCGTATTTCTGGATATATGTTTGAGTCAGCATTACAAGCTGGTTTATCTGCAGCTGGCATGGATATACGTTTATTAGGACCTATGCCAACGCCAGCTATTGCTTATTTAACCAGAACTTTTCATGCGGTTGCAGGAATTGTTATCAGTGCCTCTCATAATCCATTTCAGGATAATGGAATTAAATTTTTTTCTGGTAGTGGTACTAAATTGCCAGACGAAATTGAGCTTGCTATAGAAGCTGAAATGGCAAAGGAAATGCAAACCGTTGCTCCAGATAGACTGGGTAAAGCAGAACGAATTGACGATGCTGCTGGTCGTTATATTGAATTTTGTAAAAGTACTATTCCATTTGATGCAAATCTTAAAGGTTTAAAAATTGTAGTAGATTGTGCTAATGGTGCTACCTATCACATTGCTCCAAATGTATTTCGTGAATTAGGAGCCAATGTTGAAGTTATAGGGGCTCAACCAAATGGCTTAAATATTAATACTGGTTATGGTGCTACTCAACCACAAGCATTGCAAACTGCAGTTTTATATCAAAATGCTGATTTAGGTATTGCATTAGATGGTGATGGAGACCGAGTATTGATGGTTGATGCTAAAGGAGAAATAGTTGATGGTGATGAATTGCTATTTATTATTGCCAAAGACCGCCAGAAAAATAACCAGTTACAAGGTGTTGTTGTTGGTACTGTAATGAGCAATTTGGGTTTAGAGCAAGCTTTTAAAAAACAGGGAATTGCTTTTAAACGGGCTGCAGTTGGAGATCGACATGTAATAAAAATGTTGCAACAACAAGGTGGCAATTTAGGTGGTGAAGCATCTGGACATATAGTCTGTTTAGATCGTACTACTACTGGAGATGGTATAATAACAGCCTTGCAAGTATTAGAGGTTATTGTTAAAACTGGTTTACCATTGCATGTTCTGAAATCAGGAATCCAAAAATATCCTCAAGTAATGATCAATGTGCCAATTGACTCACAGATAGATATAATTTCCCAACAATCAGTACAAACAGCAGTTAAAGCAGCAGAACAGCAATTACAAGAAAATGGGCGAATATTACTACGTCCTTCTGGAACTGAACCATTGGTAAGAGTAATGGTAGAAGGTACAAATAAACAGCAAGTAGAAACTATAGCTCATCAATTAGCAGAAGCAGTAAAACAAGCAGTACATTGTTAAAATATTTAATTCACTTTTAAAATTTAGTTAAGCTTAATGCTAAAACTTTACTAATTATCATTAACGGCAATTTCATGTTTAAACGTTTACGTGGTTTTTTTTCAAATGACCTTTCTATTGATTTAGGTACAGCTAATACGCTGATTTATGTTCGCGGACAAGGAATTGTTCTGGATGAACCTTCTGTAGTTGCTCTGCGTCAGAGTGATTCAAGTGGCGGTGGTTCTAAGACTATTGCAGCTGTTGGTTCAGAGGCAAAAAGAATGTTAGGACGTACTCCAGGCCATATTACTGCAATAAGGCCTATGAAAGAAGGAGTAATTGCAGATTTTACGATTACTGAAAAAATGCTGCAATATTTTATTCATAAGGTTCATGATGGTAGAGTTTGGTATCCTTCTCCATCCCCTAGAGTGTTAATATGTGTTCCATGTGGTTCTACTCAGGTTGAAAGACGAGCAATTCGTGAATCGGCAGCTGGTGCTGGAGCTAGAGAAGTCTACTTAATTGAAGAACCAATGGCAGCGGCAATAGGAGCTGGGATGCCAGTTAGTGAACCTACTGGGTCAATGGTACTTGATGTTGGTGGTGGAACTACAGAGGTAGGAATTTTATCTTTAAATGGTATTGTATATTCAGAATCTATCCGTACTGGTGGAGACCGTTTTGATGAAGCTATTATAGGTTATATTCGTAGACATTACAGTACTTTAATAGGTGAAGCAACCGCAGAACGAGTTAAACATGAAATCGGTTCAGCTTATGCTGGAAAAGAATTACTTGAGACCCACGTTAGAGGACGTAATTTAGCAGAAGGTATTCCACGTAGTTTAAAAATTAATAGTAAGGAAGTACTGGAAGCATTGCAAGAACCATTGGCTAGCATTATTAGCACGGTAAAAAGTGCCTTAGAAAAAATTCCACCAGAACTTGGTTCTGATGTTGCTGAAAAAGGGATTGTACTAACTGGTGGTGGAGCATTATTGTCTGAATTTGACCGTTTATTAATGGAAGAAACTGGGTTGCCAGTTATTATTGCTGATGATCCATTAACATGTGTGGCTCGTGGTGGTGGTAAAGCTTTAGAAATGATAGAAGAACATGGTCCTGGAGTATTTGCACTAGAAAATAACTAGCAATGAAGCCTTCAGTTATAAATGGACGATCTTTAGCATTAAAAATGATAATATTTGTATTATTATCAATTACTTTAATGATAACAGATACCCGTTTTGGTTATCTAACTACAGTACGTACTTATTTATTAGGGATAGTATATCCACTTCAATATTTGGTAGATATGCCTATTAAGGCTGGCCAGTGGCTTTCAAAAAGTGCTAGTAGTAGGAATCAACTGTTAAGTGAAAATACTAAATTACGAGAAGAAAATTTACAATTACAAGTTGCATTACAAAAGTTTGAACACTTAAAAGATGAAAATAATCGATTACGCTATTTGTTAGATTCTTCTAAAGAAGTTGGGGAACGAGTCCAAGTCGCAGAAGTGTTAGCAGTTGATTTAGAACTATCTAAACGTAATATATTGATTAATAAAGGAAAAAACAGTGATGTATTTATTAATCAGCCAGTGATAGACGCAAAAGGAGTAATGGGGCAAATAACTCAAATCGGATTATTTTCTAGTGTAGTAATGTTAATTACTGATCCAGAGCATGAATTGCCAGTACAAGTAGTAAGAACTGGGTTACGAACTATTGCTAAAGGCATGGGAACACTGAATCGATTATCGTTATTGTATTTATCAAATACTGGATTAAATACAGGAATTAAAGTAGGCGATTTAATTGTTACATCTGGTATAGGCCAAAAATTTCCCAAAGGTTATCCAGTAGGCACAGTCATAGAGGTAACCCCAGATATAGGTAAACCTTATGCACAAGTCCATGCTTTACCAAGGGCAATTTTAGAACGTAATCGTGAAGTTTTATTAGTATGGAAAAAATAATGCAACTTATTCTAACACTGAGTTAATAATGAATTTAGTATTACGTCCTCATGGCACTTGGGTTATTGTATTAAGTTTTATTTTTAGTTTTATGTTAAGCATAATGCCATTACCAATTTGGGCTAGTGCATGGAGGCCTGATTGGGTAGCAATGGTCTTAATATATTGGTGTATAGCTATTCCTCATAGAACTGGAGTTGCTACTGGTTGGTCGGTTGGAATTATCCATGATGTATTAAATAATACATTACTAGGTCAACATGCATTAAGCCTGTGTATAATTGCTTACATCAGTATCAGGTTACATCTACGAATTCGTTTATTTCCAAGATTACAACAAGCAATCAGTATTTTTGTATTAATAATTATTAATCAATTATTAAGTGCATGGATATATAATATTTTTAATAGTTTTCAAATCAATTGGTCCATCATATTTTCCGCCATTAGCAGTATGATATTATGGCCTTGGTTATTTGTCATTTTGCGTGATATGCGACGTACTCACCGAGTTTTTTAAGTTATATAATGCCAGTTTTCATTCTTAAAGATTCTGCTCATGAAAATAAAATTTTCTATCATAGAGTAGTAATTGCTTGGTTGTTAATGTTATTAGGTTTATTTATAATAATAGCTCGTTTAATTTTTCTACAAGTGGCTGAATACGAACATTATGATACTTTATCAGAAAAAAATCGAATTAAAATTCTGCCATTGCCTCCAACTAGAGGATTGATTTATGATCGTAATGGGGTATTGCTTGCAGATAATAAAGTATCTTATAGTTTAGAAATTATTCCAGAAAAAGTTAAAGACCTGGATTTTACCCTTGCTGAACTAAGTAAAATTATTACTATAGAACAAGATGATATTGATCATTTTAAAAAGCAGTTACGAAAATTTCATAATTCCAGAGGAATTCCTTTACGTTATCGATTGACAGAAGAAGAAATGGCACGTTTCTCAGTGCAAAGTCATCGATTTCCAGATATCAATATCACTGGTAATCTAAGTCGTTATTATCCGCTTGGAGCTACTGGGGTTCATGCTATTGGATATGTTGGTAGAATCAACGAACAAGAGCTTAAGGTTATTGATAAATCTGAATATTTGGGTAGCAATTATATTGGAAAAGTAGGTATAGAAAAATACTATGAAAAAGAATTGCATGGCACTACTGGATTCCAACATGCAGAAACTAATGTGCAAGGCCGCATAGTTCGTATTCTAGAACGTAGTCCTCCAATCCCAGGTAAAAACCTGTATCTGAATATAGATATCACCTTACAAAAATATGCTGAAAGTTTGGTTGCCAAAGAAAGAGCAGCAGTAGTAGCAATTGAACCTTCCAGTGGTGGTGTTTTAGCTTTAGTAAGTATGCCTTACTATGATCCTAACCTATTTGTAAATGGAATTGATTTTAAAACATACAATGGATTGCGTGATTCTCCAGATCGTCCACTGATTAATCGAGCAATTCGTGGTCAATATCCTCCAGGTTCCACTATCAAGGCTTTTGTTGGGTTAGCTGGTTTAGAATATGGTGTTAGAAGTCAACACAGCCGTACTTGGTGTCGTGGTTGGTTTAGTCTGAAAGGACAAAAACATCGTTATCGAGATTGGAAAAAGGTTGGTCATGGTAGTGTAAATTTCTATAAAGCTTTAGAACAATCTTGTGATGTATATTTTTATTCATTGGCTCATGACCTTGGTATTGAACGTTTACACAAATTCATGACTAGATTTAGTTTTGGTAAACGAACTGGTATAGATGTAGCTGGAGAAGTAAGTGGTTTAATGCCATCTAAAGAATGGAAACGTAGAGTATTGGGTAAACTTTGGTATCCAGGTGAAACTATTATAGCTGGTATTGGTCAAGGATTTATGTTGGCCACCCCATTACAGCTTGCTGTTGCTACTGCTACCTTGAGTAATCGTGGTCAATTTAAACAGCCAAGAGTAGTGTTTGCAATGGATGATGCTAAATTCAATGAAATGAATGTAGTACCACCAACTAATAAAACAACTATAACTCTTAAAAATAATGCTTATTGGAATGTTGCCATTGGTGGCATGAAAGCAGTTGTTCACGGTCGCAGAGGAACGGCTCGTAAAATTGGCAAAAAATCTAGTTATCGTTTTGCTGGTAAAACTGGTACTGCTCAGGTAATAAAAATTAAGCAGTCTGAAAGTTATAATGCTAAAAGATTAGCCAAAAAATTTCATGACCATGCTTTATTTGTAGCTTTTGCCCCATTAAAAAATCCTCGTATAGCCATAGCTATAATTGTAGAAAATGGTGGTGGTGGTAGTAAAACAGCTGCTCCAATTGCTAAAAAAATTCTGGATTATTATCTGTTGCAGGGTTCTGAAGCTAAAAATAAATAATTACTACCATATTAAAATATTCTTATGAATATGTTAAATTTTGGCTATATTGTTCAAATTAGTAAAACTATAGCAATTCTTAATTATGAATTATTAATTAAATTCAAAATAAATATCAATTACTTATTTAATATTACTGTAGTTTATTCAATCGAAAAATGCTATATTAAACTTAATAACTTAGTCAAAAAATAATAAACAGCTTTATGTTAGCTATTGAATTCAAAAATGTTTGTAAAAATTATAATAATAAGCAAGTACTTAATAATATTGATTTAGAAATATTTGCAGGTGAGTTTTTTGGTTTAGTGGGAGTAAATGGAGCTGGCAAAACTACAATGCTAAAAAGTTTATTAGATTTATGTGAAATAGAACAGGGAACTATTAATTTATTTACTGTACAACATACCAATCATAATGCACGTTCTAAATTAGCTTTTTTGCCAGAACAATTTGTACCTCCTTACTATTTGACTGGCCAAAAGTTTTTAATTTATATGACAAAATTGTATGATTATAGTTACGATTCTGAACAAGTTCAAACAATTTGTGAATTATTGGATTTGCCTATTGCAGTTCTCAGACAACCAGTACGTGACTATTCCAAAGGAATGGCTCAAAAACTTGGTTTGACAGCGTGTTTATTAGCTAATAAACAGCTATTAGTATTAGATGAACCAATGGCTGGTTTAGATCCTAAAGCCAGAGCTTACCTAAAAAAACGTTTATTGGACTTACGAGATAAAGGAACTACTATGTTTTTTAGTACTCATTTATTAGCAGATGTTGAAGCATTATGTGACCGTATGGCTATTTTACATGAAGGTAAATTGAAATTTATTGGTACTCCAAATGAATGCTGCACTATATTTTCTGCTCCCAATCTCGAACAAGCTTATTTGAATTGTATTGAAAACTAATCTAACACAATGGCTTGATTGGCAAAGTTCTTTGCATCCTAATAAAATAGAATTAAGTTTGAATCGAGTTCGTACAGTTGCTGGACGTTTAAATTTACTAACTCCAGATTTTCCTATTGTTATTGTCGCTGGGACTAATGGTAAAGGTTCTAGTGTTACTTTACTGGATGCTATGTTAACCGCCAATAACATGCGAGTTGGCCGTTATACCTCTCCTCATCTATTACGTTATAATGAACGAATTTGTATTGCTGGAACTGAAGCCAGTGACGCACAAATCTGTCAAGCTTTCACTACAATTGAAGCAGTTAGAAATGATATTTCTCTGACTTTTTTTGAGTTTGCAACTTTAGCAACCATGATATTGTTTCAGCAAAAGGTTGATATTGCAATCCTTGAAGTAGGATTAGGAGGCAGACTAGATGCTGTTAATATTTTTGATGCTGATGTTGCGTTAATAACAGCTATAGATATTGATCATAGTGACTGGTTAGGAAATGATAGAGAAACTATTGGCTTTGAAAAAGCAGGTATTCTTAGAGCTAAAAAACCTGCTGTTTGTAGTGACCCAAATCCTCCTCAAAGTATAATAGAACATGCCAAACAACTAGCAACAGAATTACATTGCATACAACGTGATTTTACTTATAATAAGACTGAAGATGGATGGAATTGGCGAACTGCTGATAAAACATTAACTAATTTACCTAAACCTAATCTATACGGTGATTTTCAGTTACAAAATGCAGCTGGAGTGATGATGGTATTGAAGCTGTTACAACTACCAATTATTCCAAGTGGATTAACTAAAGCTCATATCTCTGGCAGATTCCAGATTTTACCAGGACCAGTAACTCGCATATTTGATGTAGCTCATAATCCTTTGGGAGCAAAGGTTTTAACTACAACATTACAACAATACCCTAATAAAGGTAAAACTCATGTTATATTAGGAATGTTAGATAAGAAAGATACTGCTGGATTTATTAATATAATTCAAGATATCAGTAACGATTGGCATGTTGCACCTTTAAATACTCCAAATACTGCTACAGCCCAATGTTTGGTTGACAATTTACTATCTGTTGGTAACAAAAATATAACCAGCTACCCATCTATCACAAATGCTTATAATAATGTTCTTTCTATAGTGAAAGATGGAGATCAGATTTTAATAACTGGATCTTTTTATACAGTTGCCGAGATATTTTCTCAGATATAATACAAATAAGCATCTAAATAATCTCCTATTTAACCTAATGAAAATTAACGAATATAATAATTCATCACTTCCAAAACGTGGCCGCCGAATTCATTTCATAGGTATTGGTGGAGTTGGTATGTGCGGCATTGCTGAAGTAATGCATCGCATTGGATATGCAATTTCTGGCTCAGATTTAAATAGTGGTAAGATGACACAGCATTTATCTGACTTAGGAATAAAAATCCAAATTGGTCATGCTGCTGAATATGTACATGGATGTGATGTAGTAGTAATTTCCAGTGCTGTGAAAGAAGACAATCCAGAAGTACAAGCGGCCAGAGTTAAAAATATTCCAGTAGTACCACGAGCTGAAATGTTAGGAGAGCTAATGCGTTTCCGCCAAGGTATCGCAATTGCTGGAACTCATGGCAAAACTACTACAACTAGCCTAATTGCCAGTATTTTAGCGGAAGGAAATTTAGATCCAACATTTGTAATTGGAGGAAGATTAAGCAGTGCTGGAACTCATGCAGGTTTAGGCTATGGTGAATATTTAGTGGCTGAAGCCGATGAAAGTGATGCTTCTTTTTTATATTTGAAACCAGTAATGGCAGTAGTAACTAATATTGATGCAGATCATATTCGAACTTATGATAATGATTTTAATAAATTACAACAAACTTTTATTGATTTTTTAAGCCAATTACCTTTTTATGGTTTAGCTGTATTATGCATCGATAATCCTGTTATAGCCAATTTATTGCCTCGTTTAACTAAGCCAATGATAACTTATGGATTATCAGAACAAGCCGATATTCGGGCAACTGATATTAAATATCAACAAGGTAAAACTATTTTTAAAGTATTACGAGGCCAAAATCATTGGTTGGATATAACTTTAAATTTACCAGGCAAACATAATGTGCATAATGCATTGGCGGCCATTGCTATAGCTCGTGAAACTGGAGTTTCTGATATAGCGATTAGTAAGGCTTTGAGTACATTTAGTGGGATTGATCGAAGGTTTCAAATGCAAACCATTAAAATCTCTCAAGGAGAAATATTACATATTGATGATTATGGACATCATCCAGAAGAGATTGCAGCAGTGTTACATGCAATTGAAAATGGTTGGCCAGAAAGACGTTTGATAGTAGCTTTTCAACCACATCGTTATACTCGTACTCAAGATTTATTTAATGAATTTATACAAGTACTATCTTCGATTAAAATTTTATTATTATTAGAGATATATCCAGCTGGGGAAGCACCGATTGCTGGGGTAACTGGCATGGATTTATGTAAAGCAATCAATGATAATATAAAACTGATATCTGACCCAACAAATTTACCAGAAATTGTTGCTCCAATGTTACAAGATCAAGATATATTGCTTACTTTGGGAGCTGGTAATATTGGGGCTATTGCGGCCACTTTAACTGATAATTTGTAACTTGTTACTTAATAATAGGCAATCAATTTTGATTGCCTATTTAAATATTAGCTGGATCGTGTTTTCTCACAATCTTCGATTAAAACATCCAATAATTTCACCGAAGTTTTAGCCTCTTCTTTTATTTCATTTAAAAAGTCTATTTCACTTTTTGAGATATTGCCATCTACAAATAGTGCTGTTCTAAGAATATCAACTTCACGTTCACTAATATGTTTATCTGCTAAAGCAAAAGCTTTTGCTACTTTACGCCATTCAGCCATTGGTTGCTCCTATTTAATTATAAAATATGAAGATGTAACAATATCATATTAAATTCAAGAAAACAATTAGTTTTATTAATGAGACATCTTTCCTAAATACAGAGAGATATTTTTAGTTAACTAAATAAGCAATCAATTATTTTATAAACCATAATTATTTACTTCAACGCAACTAATAAAAATCTGAATCCTAATAAAATAAGAAACGTTATTGCTTTTGGAATTATTTTTTAGAATCAAAAACACCAATCTGTTGACCTTGTGGTATTGCAACGGAAGTCATACCTTGTTCTATTAGTGTGATAACAGTTGAACCGCCATAGGCAAAATGGCCAACTTTATCTCCTTTAACAATTGGCACTGGATTATCAGAAGTAACTTTCTTTAATTCTTCTTCAAACACTACTGAACCAATAGTATCCAACCCTACTGTAATCATTGCCACGTAACCATATTCTGCTGTTTCAATTACAAGATAACCACGTCTAAAATGTTCAAAAGCACTGTAACTTTGGGTAAATTCTGAAAGGTCGTTAACTCCCCAGTAACTACCTGCAACATCTTCGGCAGATTCTACCACATTACCTGAAATTACAGCATGATAATGATGATAGGTATTTGGCAAGAGAATACAGGAAAAGGCTGTTCCCTTCTCAAAGTGCTTTGCATATTCAGAACCATTTAATAATTCCTTGACATTTAATTTTTGATTAAGCTTAGTGGGAATTTGAGTATCTGAGGTTATTGGTTGAATTGTATTCAATAACATACAGTCAGTTGGTGCTACCAAAACGGAATCATCATTTGGACTAGCAACTGTTCTCATATCAGGCTTAATGTCTCGTGTAAAAAACTCATTGAATGATTGAAATCCATTTGGTGGGACAATATATTGGTCAATATTAATTTTGGGATCATCTAACCATTGCTGAAGAGTTGCGGTTGACTCTTTACTATCCATAAACTCTCCACGAGCTTGCACAAATTCCTTGGTCCAGCTTAATCCTGGTTCTTGTCCAATAATTTTCATAGCAAATTCATTACGAGAGTAAAATCCTGAGAATTGAACAATATAGAAAAACTCATCAGAATATTGACCAGGAATAAAGCCATCAAGGTAGGATGGTTTTCCATTATTCACTGGCAACAATTTATACCATGCGTTGAAGAAATTGCAGAAATCATCAAAAGTTTTTCCATGCCATAAGTTTTCTGTACCATTGTATGGATTTTGCACATTAGCCAACGCTTTATCCATTGTTTGACTAAACTCTTGGTTAGTTTCATATAAATCTCTTAATTTTTGCACTGGTGGAGTATCTTCTACTAAATTACAAGGAGTAGGAGAAGAAACTTTATTAATACTCTCCAAATCTAAAGAAACTTTTTCCCAATTAGGTACTGCTAATTTTATTGAATAATACTCTTCACCAATTTTGATAGCCTTAATTGTTAACAAGTTAGCTTGTAATTTGGCATCATATTTATCAGAGGCGTTTGGGCAATCAGAAGGAGATGTAGAAAAGATATCTTCATCAGGATTTTCGACTCGTAAATTCCAACTTTTACCTATACGATTCATCTTAATACTTTGATAAAGTGGAGGTGAACCATTCTCGTCTATTACTTCCACAATGGGAATTTTCATAATTCCTGATTCGAAGTCAAATGTTGCATAAGCCCAAATTCTCGGAGAAAATAAGAGAAACATGATAACACCAAGTGTAAATTTTACCTTCATAATGGTCATATAATCCGTTGTTGAAATTTTAATCAGATATGGTGTTGTGAAACCTTATCTTGCCTACCAAAAATTCTTAAGATATACTATTACAAAATTATAAACAAGCTTAAATTGAAAATAAATATTATCTTTTTAACGTAATTTATTGTCTCAAATTGTGAGGGATAAAACGTTAGCCTTTATGCGACGACAGCTTTAGACTTATTATAGTGTTTATCGTTTGTATAAGGCACAAGGTTTCGGGAAATCCGCTACATGCTCCATTCCCGAAACAACTAAAATAGTACTATGCTCAATCGGGAAACGCTATAATGGAAAATTACATAGAAATTTGTACTGCAGAAGAACTGGAAAAATTTATTCATGAAACGGT